>OGOL01003498.1_pt1 | contig 10544 bp, 15 predicted proteins | sample 1552641 | NCBI WGS metagenome assembly OGOL01 (sample SAMEA2580140, study PRJEB22360) | human gut metagenome | biome: human gut; feature: human-associated habitat; material: faeces | place: Denmark | collected 2008/2010 | reverse complement strand
CCCGGCATAGGCGATCGCGGCGTTGATCCCGGCCATGATATTGACTTTGCCGGTGGTCGTCGGCAGGTTGGTCGAGACCAGTACATCAAGCCCGGCAATGGTGCCGATGGAACCTTCGCGCAAAACACGGTCGCCGGCGTTGGTTGCGTGGATAAAATCCGGCGACTGGATTAAAATCGCTTCCACGTCCGGATTGATAACCACATAAGGCATCGCCTCACCGGCCGCCTGATTAGACTTAAAAACCTGATCGTTTTTAGTCTGAACGGCATTGTTGTTCTTCAAGGTCTTGGCAAGCCAGACCAACACCTGATAAGCGTTATCTTTGGTCAGCGTGATTGCTGTATCCGTCCCCTTTTTGTTTTCCGCCGGAATTTCCGAAAAAGCCGACAGAATAAAAGTGTCTTTAACCAAATCGACGGCAGTTTTGGCTCTGGCCTCAAATTTTGCCTGCAAATCTTTGATATTCGACTGTTTTTGCGTGATGTCGGACAAGAAAATACCGAAAGATTTGCTCTGATCGATCTTCAAGTCCTGGCTGGTTGCATCCACCCGTTGATAGGTTACGCCACCATCGGATTCATCCTCTGAATAATCAGAGATGGTAACATCGCCGATTTCCCCGATATGAACCGTATCACCATAGTTTTTGATGTCTTTTTCATAAATTTTATTGACAATTTTCATGCCAACGCCGGATTTATCCAGCTTTTTGTTCAAAGACAAAGACCACAGCTCGGGAATGAGTTTTGCGGCCTGTCTTTCAAGCGTCTCTGCATTTGCTGACATTTTTCTTTACTCCTAAAAAAATACCGCCAAAAGACGGTGTAAAATTAAAATTCATTGATTACAAAGTAAGCATTCGCGGCAGCTTGCCGGCCTTTTCAAGCTCAATCTGCCGCGCAATCTTATCGTACTGTTTATCGAACTCGGCCTCGCTCAAATTATTATAATCCTCACGGGTCAGCCACGTTTCGCCTTTTGCCGCAGGCGCATTGTTATTAGGCGCGGTCAGGCTTCCCTGCATTTCCCGGTTTTCAGCAGCGGCTTTGCTTTCTGCAATATAGCGGTCAACGGCAGCTTTCTCCGCCATGTCGATCAGCCTTTTAACCTCCGACAAATCCGCTTCACCGCCGGTCAGGTTGATAGCCAAAGCCACAATCTCCTGTCTTTCCTTTGCGTTCAGCCAGTCGCCGCTTTCCTTGGCAAAAGCTTCAAGTCTTGCCTTGCTTTCGGAGAGCTTGCGCGTCATTCGTTCACTTTCATGAACTTTCGCGCGTTCTTCTTCAAACAAAGCGGTATCCTTGGCAATCTCAGCAATTACCATCGGCGGAAAAAAGCTTTGCGCCGTTTCCAGATCCTTTGGGTTCACTGTGTATTGATAGCGGGAGAGCGCCGCCGCGGCTTTGGCTTTTGCCTCGCCGTCAAGCGCATCTAACGCACGTACGTATTGCATGAACTCCCGGTTTTTTACCTCAAAAACAAACTGTCTTGAGGCGTCATCGGAAAATCCTGCGCGCTTTGCCTCAGCCTCTCGCTCGGCTTTTGATGCTTCTTCCGCCTCACGGTAAGCCTTCAGCTGCTTTTCATACTCTTTGGCTCGTGCAACGAATTTCTCGCTTTCCTTATAAGCTTTTTCAAGTTCCTCAACAGATTTATATTTCCCCGCGTAGAGCTGCGGAGTTTCTTCTTCGCCGCTTTCTTCCGCCTCAGTTTCTTTGGTTTCCGGTTCCGTTTCCGTCGTTTCCGGCGCGGTTGTGATTGCCGCGGTATCAGAAGCCGCATTTTCGGCTGCGGAAGTATCGGTCGTCAAATTCTCCTCGGGTGTGGTTTCTTCGGTCATTTTCTTTCTTCTCCATAAAAAAAAGAACCTTTATTTAAGGCTCTTTATTGTTTTTCAAATTTCATGCGACATTCTTCGGGCGCTTTCTCAAGATGCCCGATAAGAAGTCCCATGCCTTTAACCCATTCGGCCGGCGCATTGACCCGGCAGGCGGTTTCAACCATATACCGGCGACATTCCGCCAGAATAAGCTGCCCGTCTTTTGTTGCCAACGCATCACGCAAGCGTATCAATTCCGTTTGCTTGTCCATTTGTCACCTCTTGGGTTTCAAGACCTGCCACCGGCAATGGTTGCGCGTTTCCCGCAAGCTGTGGCAGCATGGCCGTGTTTTGTGTTAAAAAGTATTTATCCACGTTTTCAAATTCGGCATTTGCCAGAATATCCTTGACGATTTCCACTTTATTGAGCGGAACCGCCTGATCATTCCAGACATTGCCCAAAAGTTGGATCAACTCCTGATTTTTGGCAAGTTTGCGCTGAATGCCGGTGTTATCAGTATATTTGTACTCGTAGTTTCCCTGCCGCACGGTGTCGCCGATGACAACTGCCGTCTTCATGCCGTCGTTTTCAACATAGACAACCTCATTGCCGAATTTCATATTGGCATCAAGCGCCGCTACTTTTTCCACCATCGGTACAATGCCGTTTTGCTTGATGGCGTCCAGCGTTTTGGCAAGCCTCGTCGTCTGCCCCTGCACTTTCACCTGTATTTCAGTTGCGGTCGCGTCTTTGGCCTCGTCCTGACCCTGCATATTGGGAAAAATGCCGGAAACCGTCGATGCCGTACTGTCGTAATACTCAATGATCTGCTCGTTTGAAATCAGCGGAAACTGCATTTTGATCAGCGCCGACGGATCGTCGAGCCCGGGCTTGTATTCAATCTGTTTGCCGGGTGCAAGTTTTATCTCGTCTTTAATAAAAAAGCCCTGCGGCGCGTATGCCGGCGGGTTCAGGTTCAGCGCCTGCGCATCGTTTTGCAAATTAACCTTGTTTTCCTGCTCTTTGGCAATGTCATAGATTGACCAGATTTCGGGAATCCCGCGCTTTGATTCATAATCGCGGAAGACGGCCATATTCACCAACGGATTGACGATAAAGCGGTTGTGTTCAAAGGCGGCCAGATATTTCCGCCCGACAACAACAATGCTCCAGTTTCTTAAAACCGTTCCGTCGTCAAGCGTATAGTTTCCCCAGTAGCAAAGAACCTCGATCCGGTTTTCCTGCAAAACATCGTCCGCTTTTTCGTTTTCCGTGTCGTCTTCCTCAACCGACTTCTTATCAAGCATAGTCTTGATGTCGGAAAGCTGCTGCCGGCTCAATTTATAGAATTTATTTGAGGCAATCTCGTCATAAGTCAGCCATTCTTTGACGATTTTTCCGCATTCGTCCCATTTCTCGCCGTCTTCCGGGTTAATTTTTGGATCAAAGGTCAAATTCATCGGGTCAATCGGCTCAACCGACGGCCCGTTGTATACTTCCTCGTTAAATACGCCATAATTCTGACCTGCAAAAAGCGCTTCCAGCCCCTTTTGCTGCAACGCCTCGGCCAAAGTCATCCGCCGGCGGATCTGCCGGTATTTGGTTTTCCAACCGACAAACAGGCAAAATTCGCCGACCGAAAGCAAATACTCAACCGCCCGATCAAGCTTGCGCTGAATGCCTATCTGATAAAAGATATTAACCAAATTTGCCTTTTGCAAATTGGCCAGCTCTCCATACTCGTCGTTTTTCCCCGTTACGTCAAAAAGTTTTTCGTTATTAGAATAAATGTTGTCCCAGATAAAGGCCTGCTGCGTCTGCGAAAGCGAATATATTTTGTTCAGATGAACATCCGATTTCCAGTTCCCCTCGCCGCGGTCTTTGGCCGGCCGATCGTCAAGATAGATTTCCGGGCGCAGTTTTTCCGCAATCGTCTTTTGCTTGGAACGTGCCTCGTCCCAGTCTTCCCACAAATCCCCGACATCGGCGGCGACTCTGGATGCCTGTGCCTCCGAGAGCTTGCGCGTTTCCTTTTCTTTTTCTACCAAAAACTCAAACATCTATTCCCTCACCACCGGTTTGAAATATTCCACCATATAACTGGCCGCATCAAAGATGTGGCCCAAATAAAGCTTATCCTCGTCTTCTTCCACTTCTGCCGGAGTCGGCGTGTCAATAATTGAACTTCCGGGCTTAAAGCAAAGCTTCTTCATATTATATATCAGCCACTTGCAGCGCGGATGAACGAAAAAATGCCTTTTCCCCTCCACGTCAAACACCTGCCGGTTAAAAGCGTTTATCCGGTTTAATATCGGCGGATTAAACCGGCGAAGGTTGAAATTCGTCCGATAATTCGCCCGGCTCAAGGTGTTTTGAATAATCGCATAATCCGAGTACCGGCTTTGCGTCTTGCGATATTTTCCGCTGGCATCCCCGCAAATCTGCACCACACCGTTAACTTTCTCCGGCGAATAACGGCAGATGAACTCGTCGACCACGTCTTGCGTAATCACATTGTTTAAGACGATTTCGTCAAAAACAAAAAAATTCTTCCCGTCATAATGCGCCAAAACCGACATTGCCGGGTTGACATTGAAATCAAGGCTCCAGTATATGTCATATTCCTCACAATAGCGTATATTCTCAACAACGTTCTCTGCACTCCAGTATTTAACCACCCGCGCCACATTCGCCCCGCGCGGCTTGTTCAAATAATCCCGCTCGAACTCATCCGGTTTGTTTTTCTTAACCAGTTCAGCATATTCGATAAATTTATCGGAAAGCAGCCCCGTATGTTCAAGCTCGGGATAGTTTACCTCGACGAAATAGGTCTTTTCCGGCGCCGTTTTGTTGTAATAATCAAGGAAAAGAGCCTTCTCCACCGGAAGATCGTCGTCAATCCGGTTGTAAATCACAATAAGTTTTGCCCCTTCCTTGCGGATGGTTTTCAATAAAACGTCCCAAACGCCGGAAGACACCGCCTGCGCTTCGTCCACCAGCCAGATATCAACCTGCGCCAAACCTTTAATTGCTTCGCGGGCATTTTCGTTGGCGTCGCGAAGCCCGAGAAAGGTAACCGAAGCGCCGGTCAAAACATTTTTTATAGTTTCCGTATTGGAAACGAAACCGCGCCCTTTGAACTCTCCTCCAATCAATTCCTTAAATTCGTTGATCAGAGAATCTTTCTGGCTGGTCTTTGTTTCGCGAAAGCAAACCACGCGAAGACGCCTTTTCATCATCTCAACCATCACCGCACGTACAGCGTGCCCGGTTTTCATGGAACCGCGCCCGCCGGTTAAGACAAACGTGTCAAAGCGTTCGCCGTCCATTTCAAAAAGCGGTTTGAATTTCTTAAAACAATACATCAATCAACAACTTCAATCTTAAACGGCGACGTATCTAAATTACCGATAGCCATTTCTTGTTTAGTCGAAAATTCGTCCCGCGCTTTTCTCTCCAAATACCATTTGGCGGTATTTTCGTCTTCTTTTTCAAGTGCATTTGCCACAACGGTTCTTGCTTTCAAAACGAGTTTTCGCTTTAACATCTCTTTTCGCTCCACAAATTCAGGATGGCGTCCCTGATAATCATAAAGCGTTGATTTTGCTATATCAGCGTGAATGCAAGCCTCTAGATCGCTGCAACCGAGTGAAAAAGCCTGCTCCAGTTTAGCGAGAGTTTCCGGAGTAACGCTTGTTGGTCGCCCCACCTTTTTTCTTTCACTTTTCGGCACCTTTTTCGAACTTTTTTTCTTCTTTTCCATTTTTCCCTCAAAAAAAAATCCCCGAAGAGCAGTAAAGGAAACAAAACCGCTCCCGGGAAATAAAAAAAGCCCGATGCCGTGAAAGAGGGGAGATGCCATGGCATCGGGAAAGAAAAGCAGCAAAACGAAGCTGCGGTTTCGGCAATTTTCCGATTGGTACCGGATTGTTGCCATAAAAAAACGGCCGTTTCTTGAAACGACCGCAGGATGTTCTCAATCAACAACTGAAAAGGTAAACTGTAATAACCTTTAGATTCAGTTATCGATTATGAATGAAATCATACAAAGTTTTCGAAAACTTGTCAATAGGTATTTTCAGTTATTTTCTCATTTCCTTATAATAACTTTCAATGTCATCCCAAAAACCAACAGTTGCCATCCCAACAATCTGCGGTCGGGGAACTTTGAGTTTTCCCCAGTAGTGTTCAATCAGACAATCCAATCCGCGGCAAACGGTTTCTTTCAACAATTCCAAATCATGGATGTACTGGTCTTTTCGGATGTTGGGAATTTTTATCGGCGCATTTTCACAACATATCTGCCTAATAACAAAAGACTGCTTCTTATCCAGACACGATATTGCTTTGATAAATCTCGTACGCGCATCCAAAACAGCCGGAGACAATTCATTGCGTACAGAATTATCGACCCGGGGCTTGGTGTAATCAATGATACCTTCAGCTACAAAACGGCCGTGATAATAATCTTGAGCAATCCGGCAGCCTGCTTTCATCCGATCATCCTCAGAATATCTGGAATCCCCAAAAGATAACCAACCTTTGGATTTATATTTCTCAAGCACACTCTGCCGATATAACGTTCCATCCTGAAGACGGATGAACCCCAAACGTTCACAATCTTGTTTGTTTATATAATCAACCATCACGCACCTGCTTTCTTCGCCCCGTCGGTTTAATTTTCTCCAAAACATTTTCCAAAACTTCTCCGAGAGGTTTGAAAGTATCTTCTTTCGTTTTTGTCATGCTGCCTCCGTAAATCTGTATTGATAACCGTTAAACTTCAGTTCGATATTAGCCAACTCGCCGCGTCGATTTTTTGCGATGATGAAAAATCCCTTGCCTTTGACATTTTCCATATCCCCCTGCCACTTTATAAACTCTCTGGAGCCGGGATTATCCGGTTTAGTTTGCGCCAGATGATATTCCGGCCGGTAAACAAACGCGATCATGTCCGCATCCTGCTCGATGCTTCCGCTGTCTCGCAAATCCGCCAGAGTGGGCGCTTTCATGGTACGCGCTTCCAAGGCACGGTTCAGCTGACTCAGACAAACAACCGGCACGTCCAAATCTTTAGCCATCACCTTCAGCTGACGGCTGATCTCGCTCACTTCCTCGTAACGGCTTTTGAAAATTCTGGACGATTTCAAAATACTCAGGTTATCGATAAAAACGGCATCCAGCCCCTCTCTGTCCTTTTTCTTGAGCGCTGCCGAATAAATCCCTTCAACCGTCATCCCGGCCTTGTCGTTAATGCTCAACGGCAACCGTTCGACATAACGGACACATTCAAGCCAGCGGTTAATTTCCGCCGGAGACATTCGCGGAGAAACACGGTTGCCGGTCATTGATATAACAATCCGCTCTATCAGTTCGGATTTCGCCATCTCGAGCGAGAAAAACAAAATCTTCCTGTTTTGCCGCGCCTGATTTACCGCCATGTTCACGGCAATCGTCGTTTTTCCCGATCCTGGACGCCCGCCGATAATCACCAGTTCGGAGTTCTGCACGCCTTCAATCCGGCGATCAATGGAAGCAAACCCGGTCGGCAGATTGCGCGGATCCGCTTCCCCGCGGTATAACCGGTCAGCCTTAACAAACACATCCTCAATCGGATTTTCCGTTTCCGCCTTTTCCGGATTCAACAAATTAAGCTCGGCAATGCGGCTCTGCAGCTTTTGCAAATCGACGCTCCCGTCACTCTGCATTTCCGCCATTGAACGCCGCAATTCCGCCTGCTTGTAGTGTTCAACAACCATCCATGCGGCGGCTTCAATCTGATACCGGGTTGTACAACAGGTAACCGTTTCGCCCTCGAGCAGAACCATCTGTCGGCGGTCTAAACCTGTTTTTTCCAAAGAAACTCTGGTAAACTTACCCTGTTTGAGCATTTCGGCAAAGACTTCGCGGCAAAAATCATCCGCAAAATATTCCGGTTTAACGGAATCTGAAACTAGCGGCAGAAATTCCGGTTTGTTCAGCAAACGGGAAATTAACTCGCGCTCCCGGTCTGTTCTCAATTGCTCCTCGGTCATACCCTGTTCTCCTGTGTTCCATCCGACCACCAATCGTACATACCGTCTGTTGAGGCCGGCAACGGGGAGCGGGAGGGGGAATTGCAACATACGGGTATTTCCGGTGAAACATAACTGTCAGTCTCCTCCGGTTCGTATTCAACCGCAAACCGATCATCATTCAGCCACGCAGCGCATCCTTTGGCAAAGCCTCTCGCCACTTCGCGGCTTTCTGCGTATTCTTTCACGCTCGCCAGCAGTTCCTGGCTTGTGGCTCGCCTCTCTTTCAAAACCCGGCAATAGGCGGCATACGCCTTCTGCTTGTTCCCGGCACGTTGCTTGGGATAAAATTTCCAGAAATTCAGAAACTCATCGGAAAAACTTTTTGTATCTCCGTTAGGAGATATTTTTATATTTTCTTTATGGGGGGTGTGGGGGGAATTTTCTTTATTTTCACTTTCCGCATCTTCTCTTATCTTATCTACTCCGACGTTTCGTATTCGTTCCGCATTCGTTTCGCTAGCGGAATTTTTAGCAATAAATTGTTTTTGTTTATAATTTTCTTTATCTTTATTTCTTTTTTTTGCAACCGAATTTATCTGATTTTCACACAACTCTTGAACGACTTTTTTATAACTTTGAATTAACTTCACCTCTTTTTTATTAAAAATTCTGTTCAACTGTGCTTCACTTGGTTCTTTTTCAAGCTGACAAAAAAGTGCCTGATACTTAATTATAACAAGTAATTCGGAATCCTTAAATTCAGAATATAAGATACTATCCGTAGGTATTTTTATCCAATCCATCTTCCCTACTCCCCTGCCAGTTGGTTTTTCAAAACGCTCAAAAATTCCTGTTTATCGTCGCCGAACCGGTGCGAGTCGGTTACCGTGTTCTCAATGCTCCACTTCCTCTCCCCCGGCTTGGTATGCTTCACCCAGCGGGCAACAATCCCGCCGCAGGTGTTCTCAATTTTTGGCTGTTTAGTCAGATATTTTCGGTATTCCGTCGCTTTTAAGCCCAACTTATACATCTCTGCCTGACAATTTCGGCAGTAGTGATTTTTACTTGCAAAACAGTTTTCATCTTTTGCCATGCCACATGCGCTGCACTTTTTCATCATATTCCCCTTTCTATCTTTTCAGCCACAATTCGCACTAAAAGTTCTTGCGCTTTTTTTCGATTGCCACGCTCATGAGCGGCAATCTTCAAGACCGCCTTTTCAAACTCTAAAAGCTGCTCATCCGTCATCAACGGGTGCTGTTTTAAGGCTTCCCTTACCCGCTTGTCGATTTTTGCCTTCCCAAACAATTTTTCTGCCTGATTCATAGTTCACCTTCCAAACAAAGCCGTTTCCTCCGGCGCTACTTTGATTTCCAAACACGGATAGGCAGCATAACGCTTTTTGACCAATAACGAGCAAATCAACGCGTCATCGCGCCAGATTATACCGTTGCAGGCGTCAAGCGCCGCCTTGGCCAGATTGTCCGCGTCCGGCTTGACCGCCGGCAGGATATAACCCGCCAGCGCGTCTGCCGTTCTTTTTTTGGACATCTGCGGCATTTTCATAAAAGCCGTAACCATAACTTTTACCGGGCAGCCAAACGGCGGGGGGGCGGCCCCAACCCCTTTTGCCCGACCCGGTGTACCGGGCGGCCGGCCATAGCCGTTTTGGCCAGACCGGCAACCAGTTTTTCATATTTCCGGGTTTTGTCCGGCGTATAGGCAAACCCGCTTTTTGTGAAGCGCGGGCGACCTTTCGGCACCGGCTGCCCGGGAATATTAACAACAACCGCCCTCATTTGCCTTGGCCTTTTCTTAAGCCGCGTTGTTGTCGTCGTTAAACGATTCTTCAATGTCTTCAAATTCGGCATCAACAACTGAATGGTCTTCCAAAGCAGGGACTTCGGCCGCTACCGGATCCGGTACACCCTCGCCGTCAGCCTCCCGGTATTCTTCGTTGCAATTTTCAAACATTTCGCGCTGATCAGGGTCGGCTCTCAGATTGTCCTCGCCGCCGCGAAATTCTTCGTCGGAATTGGTAACGATTAAAATCGGCATTCCCTGCACCGCGATCAGCTCATCCGCCGCGGTAACATTAGCCTTGATTTCGGCTTTCAAGCCCTTATCGACGGTGATTTTGCCCAGCTCGGCCTGAACTGTCTTCCGCCCGCCGGAAGCAATAATCCCGACGGCCTTGCTCACCAACTCCCGCGCGGCGGTTTTGGCCATTTCAATCTGTTCGCCCTGCTCTTTTTCACTCATCTGCTGATAGGGCTTCGGGAACGCCCGCAGCCGGTCAATTAGAAACGCGGCAATATCGCCGGTTAAAGTCTCTTTTGCCAACTTGGCGCCAAATTCGTTATTGTTCATTTTTTTGTTTCCTTTCTTTTTGTTAATAAAAAAGCCGACCAGAAAACCCGGCGGCGGTTGATTAAATGAAATTCAAGAATTTCTGTCTTCAGCACCTTTTTGTACTTTCTCGTACTCTTCCATGAACCCAAGAACTCTCTTTTGTGTTGCTTCGCGACACTCTCGACCACTTCGAATATCAAAAACAAAGCCCGGATTATTAGCACTTGCGATTCCAAAAGCAGTAGGCGTCATTTTATTTTTCTTTAGAAAAAACTCGACTTTTTCTAAAAAATCCTTTTTCGTCATTTCAAACTCCTTTTATACTAAAGATAGTATCTAATTATATTAATTT
>OGOL01003495.1_pt1 | contig 10548 bp, 9 predicted proteins | sample 1552641 | NCBI WGS metagenome assembly OGOL01 (sample SAMEA2580140, study PRJEB22360) | human gut metagenome | biome: human gut; feature: human-associated habitat; material: faeces | place: Denmark | collected 2008/2010 | reverse complement strand
AGAATGATGCACCGATTCTTCCGGATATCGGAATGTTTGCAAGTTGTGACCCGGTTGCACTGGATCAGGCATGTGCAGATGCATGTCTGAAGGCAACACCGATCGCAGACAGTCAGCTTGGAGAACATCTGGCAGAGCCTGGATGGCATTGCCACCATGACCATTTCAAAGATTCCAATCCAAACATCGAATGGAAAGCAACTCTTGACCAGGCAGAAAAAGTCGGACTTGGAACCAGAGAATACGAATTAAAAAGAATTAAATAATCACAGGAGAGGGCTGATTTATGGAAAAACAGCATCATGAGAGAAGCACGTTTTCCGGCAAACTCGGATTTGTACTATCCGCAGCCGGAGCTTCCGTCGGTCTGGGAAATATCTGGAGATTCCCGTACCTGGCGGCAAAATATGGCGGTGGTATTTTTTTACTGATTTATATTATTTTTAAATTCTAGAGGAGATTGACCGTATCTTTTTTTAAATACTTTAGAAAAATAATTAGGATCTTCAAAGCCACAAAAATAGGCAATTTCTTTAACATTTAACTCATCATTTATAAGAAGTTCTGTGGCTTTTTTTAAACGATAATCCAAGAGATATTGATGAATCGTTGTATTGTATTTTGACTTAAAATGATTAAGTAAAGTTCCACGACTACAGAAAAAATAAGAACATAATTCTTCAATTGTAATTTGTTTATTGTAGTTTGCGATGATATAGTGTTTGATTTCTTGGGCAAGATGATCATGTTTTGCTTGGATACGGTTTGTAAGTGAAATGTATTTTGCACACACATCACAAATATTCGCAAATGCATAAACTTGTTCCTCATTTAAAATTGTAATTTCTGTGATATATTTTTTTAATATTTCTTTATCTTGAAAATATTCTTTAGATTTTTCAATGATTTCAGAATAATTTCTATATGTTCCTATAACGGCCTGTCCCATCATTAAATAACCAGTTAAACTTCCATAAGAATAAAGAGGCATAATTGCTTCATTTAAACCAAAGTGACATTTATAAATATAAAGTTCACCCGTTTTTTTGACATGTTCCATAGCTTTATAATCACAATCAATACAATGTTGAAAAGCATTGTTGTTTTTTTCTAATTCATTACAAAATTTTGATTTCTTATGAGGATAAGAAGTTAATAAATTTTGATTCAAATCAAATATAGACATATTCAAACCTGATATTTTATATAAATCTTTTAATAAGTTTTCTAATTCATTCATGATATTCTCCATACTTTATATAATATAAGCTTATAATTATTATACTTCTTTCTTTTTATATCATAAATAGATAGAAATATAATGAATAAAAAACATATTTATACTTTTTTACCCTATATTGTACTTTGTTCCATTTCTATTTTTAAGGGTTAATTTATAATATAGTCAGGAGGAAAGAAAAATGGAAATGAAAAATGAATGGGTCAAAGATCCTAAAATTTTTAATGTCAATCGTTTAAGCGCAACAGCATCGATTCATAGATATGCAAGTATTAAAGAATTAAAAGAAAAACAAAGCAGTTTCAATTATTCATTAAATGGGAGCTGGAAGTTTCATTATGCAACAGGATTTAATCAATTAATACCGGAGTTTTCTAATAAAGATTATTGTGTAGATCACTGGGATGAAATCAAAGTACCTGGACATATTCAATTACAAGGTTATGGAAAACCAATGTATGTCAATCAAATCTATCCTTGGTCAGGAACAGAACAAATTATTCCTGGAGAAATTCCTGATAAGAATCCAATTGGAAGTTATGTCACTTATTTTGACAGTTCAGTAATCAAAGATAATGTTGATACTTATATTACTTTCCATGGTGTTGAATCAGCCATGGCTCTATGGGTCAATGGAACATTTGTTGGTTACAGTGAAGACACATTTACACCTTCAAGTTTTAATATTACAGATTTGATTGTTAATGGAGAAAATAAGATTGCTGTTAACGTTTATCGTTTCAGCAGTGGAAGTTGGTTAGAAGATCAAGATTTCTGGCGTTTTTCAGGTATTTTTAGAGATGTTGAACTTCAAATGGTACCACACGTTCATTTAAAAGATATCAAGATTTTGACACATTTAAATGAAAATTATGATCATGCAACTGTTGAAGTAACGCCAATGATTGTAAAAAAAGAGGCTAAATTTAAGGCAGTCTATACTTTAAAGTATAAAGATGAAGTTATTGGACAAAAAGAAAGCAAAGATTGTTGCAGTCCAATCAATTTTGAATTCGATGATCCTCATTTATGGTCAGCAGAAAAACCACATCTTTATCAATTATATGTTGAAATTATGGATGAAAAGGGTTTAGTTGAATGTAGTCGATACAATGTGGGTGTCAGAGAATTTAAACTTATTGATGGTATCATGTGTATCAATGGTAAAAGAATTGTTTTTCATGGTGTCAACCGACATGAATTTTCTGCTAAGACAGGAAGAACGGTTTCTTATGAAGATACTAAAAAAGATATCTTGAATATGAAAGCTAATAATATCAATGCCTTACGTACATGTCATTATCCAAATCAAACATTTGTTTATGATTTATGCGATGAATATGGTCTTTATGTCATTGATGAAGTCAATCTTGAAACCCATGGTACATGGAGTGAACTTTTTGATAAAACACATATCATACCAGATGATAAATCTGAATGGCTAGATATTATTTTAGATCGTGCCAATTCCATGTATGAAAGAGATAAAAACCATCCTTCAATTATTATTTGGTCATTAGGAAATGAATCTTATGGTGGTAAAAATCTTTATGAAATGTCTAAGTTTATGAAACAAAAAGACACTTCTCGTTTGATTCATTATGAAGGGCTTTCACATGATCGTCGTTATAATGAAACAAGTGATATTGAAAGTCAAATGTATACTTTTGCAGTTGATGTTGAAAAATACTTAAAGGAACATCAAGATAAACCATTTATTTTATGTGAATACGCCCATTCTATGGGAAATAGTAATGGAGCATTATTCAAATATATTGATTTAGAAAAGAAATATTCCTTGTATCAAGGTGGATTCATCTGGGATTACATCGATCAAGCATTATACCATGATGGAAAATTATGTTATGGTGGGGACTTTGATGAAAGGCCAAGTGATTATGATTTCTGTGGAAACGGTATTGTTTTTGCAGATCGTACAAATACTCCAAAGATGCAAGAAGTCAAATACTGCTATCAATATGTAGATTTTAGAATAGATGAAAATGATATTCATATCAGCAATAATTATTTATTTACTGATTTAAATGAATATCAATTACAAATGGATATGTTATGCAATGGTAATGTTGTTCAAAGTAAAACAATGACAGTAGATTGTAAACCATTAGCATCAGTTGTTGTTGAAAATCCATTTAAAATAAATGATCAAGACCAAGAATGTGCAGTAACAGTCTATTTGAAAAAGAATCATGAAATATACGCTCAACAACAATATATCTATGAAGTAAAAAATAAAACACATAACATTCATACAACAAAACACGTAGATATCGTTGAAGACTACTTGAATGTAGGCGTTGTAGGAAAAGATTTCAGTGCGATTTTCTCAAAACAAAAAGGTTTGGTTTCTTATAGATATCATCAACAAGAATATATTAGAGTACCTGTCAGACCAAATTTCTTTAGAGCAGCTACAAATAATGATGTTGAAAACAAATATGGTTATCGCTATGGTAAATGGTTAACTGCCAGTCTATATGCAAAATGTGAGTTTGTTGGTGTTTCAAAAGGAGACTTTTCTTGCAAGATTGAATATGCTTATGATTTGCCAAATTTACAAGATGAAAAAGTTCATTTAGTTTATGAAGTCTATGGTGATGGTAAAATCATTGTCGATATGTCTTATCAACCGGTTGTTTCTGAAATTGAAATGCCTGTATTTGGACTTATCTTCCAATTATATAAAGATATGGAAGAAGTAAATTATTATGGATTTGGTCCAGAAGAAAACTATATTGATCGAAACAAAGGGGCACTTCTTGGAAAATATACTTATCAAGTAACAGACAATTTAACACCTTATTTATATCCACAAGAATGTGGTAACAGAACGCATGTAAGAGAATTATCAGTTGCAGGTGAAAATACAAAATTAAAAATCAAAGGTGAAGATTTTGAATTTTCAGCTTTACACTATACACCTTATGAATTAGAAAATGCGCGTCACAAAGATGAACTTCCAAATGTTTATCAAACGGTTTTATGTATCAATGAAAAACAAATGGGTATTGCTGGTGATGATACATGGGGTGCTAAGACACATGATGAATTCTTATTAGATAAAGAAAAACATCATTTACGTTTTAGTTTTAAAGGTAAGTTATAATGAGATTTATATTTGTAAGACACGGAAAGACACATTTTAATGAAATCAATCTGACACAGGGTTGGTGTGATTCGCCTTTATCAAAAGTGGGAATCAAACAAGTTGAAAATATTTCAAAACAGCTAGAACAATACCAAATAGATAAAGCCTACACATCTCCATTGGGTAGGGCAGTACAAACGGCAAATATTATTCTAAGTAAAAAAGAAGTCGAACAGATTTATGAAGAACGTTTTAAAGAAGTTAATTTTGGAATACTTGAAGGAATATCCACAGAACTTGTAAGAAAACTCAATATTGAATCACCTGACTGGTTAGAAGATTTGGATATGGATTACAGACCTTATGAAGGAGAAGACATTCATGATGTTATTTCAAAACATCATGAAGCACTTCAAGAAATCATTGAGGATTGTAATGAAAAGGATACCGTTTTAATTGTAGGGCACGGCTGTTCGTTATATGGATTTATCAAATCATTATTACCTCAACAATCTTTTAAATTTCCTAATAATGCTTCAGCAATGATTGTTGATTATGTAGATGAAACTTTTTCGTTAAAAAAAGTTTTAGATCCTATGATATAAAAATAAACAGGTTTACGATGGTAAACCTGTTTATTATTTATAAAGTTTCAGAATATTTGATACAGATTAGATCAGAAATAAGCTGTAATGGATAGGGATGACTTGCATAGCCACCTTTACTGTTATAACGGATGTAGAAATCGATAAATGGATATTCAATTGACTGATCAGAAGTAATCATGCATATCTTTGGTTTCTTTTTGTTACTTTTGAATGGCTTGGCTCTTGGAAAAATACGATCAAAATAGGTTCCTGATTCTGAAAAAATAATAATAAGATTATTTTCATCAGCGTCAGTAATATAGTCTGCCTGATCTTTGATATTAAAACAAGAAAAGATAAGTTTACCACTTGTTTGCAGATCGAACTGTAAATTGCAGGCAACACTTTCAGATTGCATATAGCCAAAAGCGGCTATTTTTTGATAAGAACTGATTTCTTGAACAAGTGTATTGATTTGTTTTTCAATATCATTTTCTAAGAAGTAATTTAAATTGGAAATAACATTTTTTACATATGATTGAAACATTGATGAGGATTCATATTTTTCATAGTCAAACTTTCTTTTTAAGCGAGCAGACTCAACAGAAAACTTTGCGATTTGATTTTTCAATGCATTGAAATCTTTAAGTCCAATATCACGACAAAAGCGCGAAATACTAGAATTTGACACATAACAAGCCTGAGCTAGATCTGTGAGAGAATATTCTTCTAAATCGCGCATATTTTCTATCATATATTTAGCTATTTTATAGTTATTTGAACCTTTTGGTTCATCATTAAGTGTTGATAAAAGTATAATTATTAGGTTAAACATGGAGAATCTCCTCTTTATGTATATTTTAGATAATTATACCATAGTTAATTATTGTTTAACAACAATAGTTTTAGCTACTTTATCATGAAAAGATTGTGTATTTGCTTGGAAATAAGCATAGATAATTGAACCGATAGTTAAAGCATAGGCAATATATTTTAAAGGATCAACAATCATTGTAAGTTTAAATAATGGAAGTAGCTTTCTTATATAGGTTGGGATGATAATCATTCCACCTTCAAGTAAGGATGCTCCAAGAAGTTCTCTTAACATCATATCTTTTAAATTGATTGATTCATTATTTTCTTTAATGATTTTGATCTTACATATTTTTTTACCAAGTGTTTGTCCTTTAAAAAGATATGTTGGAATAAATACATAGTAAATAATACCAATCAAAACACCATAAAGACCTAAAGCAAGACCTATAGAAAAATCATAGTGTGTTAAATCAAACATATAAGGTTTTAAGTAGTCATTTCCTCTTAAATAGAAGGTAATAGGGATAACAGCCAGCATGTTAGTAAGATACCAATCGATGATCATAGCTACAAATCTTCTAACACGTGTTTCGATAATATCCATATTATTTCTGTTTTTATTGTTTTTGTTATTTTTTGTTTTATTTTTTCTCATAAGTAGTCCTCCAGGATAGAAAAATTATAACAAATGAATGCTTTATTTACTTTTGCTTTTCCAAAAGGTAGAAATTATTTCCAAATATTGGAAATAAAAAAAGAAAGCCGAAGCTTTCTATAAAGATTTTATAATCTTTTATAATCATCCATATTTAATAAAGATGCAGCATCTTTATCACAGATAACAGTGAAGTTAGGATGTAATTTTAAAACAGTTGCTGGTAGTTCATCTGAAATAGGTGAATCTAACACTTGTTTTAAAATTTGAGCTTTTTCTTTACCAGTAACAATCATTACAAGATGTTTCACTCTCATTAGACTTTTTGGACCCATTGATAAAGTGATTGGTAGATGATCTCTTGCTGGATATGTTGGATTAGCTGCATTTTTTGTTTTACGATCCATTGGATAAGTATAACTATCCATAGGTGTACATCTTGGACAGTTGCTGCAGAAATGTCCATCCCAACCTAGTCCAATCAACATAACATCAATACCACCAGCATCTCTGATTTCTTGATCATAAGTTTCCCAATTTTCCATTGTTGTTGTATGGATTCTTTCATCAGGAATATTTGCATCTTTAAAGAATAGTTCTTGCATTTCTTCCCAGTTTGGGCCATGTGGTTTATCTTGATAAGGTGCTTCATCAAAAAGATAGTATTGAATGTCTTTGAATTTTTCTTGGTCTTTAACATAAGGAACCATCATCTTATAAAGATTGATAGGAGAGCGTCCAGCAGTTAAAGAGATGTTGACTCTTTTATCTTGCATCATTGCTCCAAGTAAAATGTGCATTGCACTTTCGCTCATTTTTTGTTCATTTTCTTCAATGATTAACTTCATAATATATCCTCCTGTTTTATAAGAAGATATAACTCACACACAATTTCATTATAAAAAATAAAAAGGGAGTGTCAACATAAAAAAATAAATGCAGATAAAAAAAAATAAAACAATTTATTTCCATGATTTGGAAAAGATTTCAAGTAATTGGAAAGATGTTTTTTATTGTGGAAATCAAAAGAATTTGAATGTGCTACAGCTATATAATTTCACTATAGCAAGAAGGGAGGGAACTTTCATGAATTTCATGGAAAAATTTAATGAACTTGCAAACCGTACACTTGTACCAATTGCTAACAAATTAGGGAATCAAAGACATTTGGCTGCTATTCGTGATGGAATGGTAGTAGCAATTCCGTTATCTATTTTAGGAGGGGTATGTTTAATTATTTCAACACCACCTTTTAAACCAGAAACACTTCCAAATTGGGGATTTATTACTGACATGTTAAATGGTTGGTATAACTGGGCGCAAGCCAACAAAGCAATGTTGCAATTGCCTTATAATATGACAATGGCATTAATGGGATTATTTATTGCATTTGCAATTGCTTATCATTTAGCAGATGAATACGAAATGCCAAAATTAAATTCAGCAATCGTATCAACAGCAGTATTTTTAATTGTATCTGCACCAACAACTTCAGCAGTAGCATCAAATCTTATTGTTGATGGGAAAAGTGCAACAGATTTATTAGCTTTAGCTGGTAATTACATACCAACGACCTATTTAGATGCCAAAGGTATCTTTACAGCAATCTTGGTTGCTATAGGTTGTGTGGAAATTATGCATTTTATGTTTAAAAAAGACATTCGTATCAAAATGCCTGAAGGTGTTCCACCAGCAATCAGTTCATCTTTTGATGCAATCTTACCATTATTTATTTGTGTAATCATTTTTTATGGTCTTTCTTTAGTTATACAAAACTTTAGCGGACAACTTTTACCAAATATGATCATGACAGTTTTAGCACCTGCAATTTCAGGACTTGATTCATTAGTTGGTATTTGTTTAATTACCATGATTGCTCAAGTATTCTGGTTCTTTGGATTACATGGAGCAAGTATTACTCAACCAATCCGTTTACCATTTATGCAAATGTATTTAATTGCTAATATTTCAGCATTCTCTGCTGGACAACCAATCGTACATTTCTTTACTCAACCATTCTGGTCATATGTTATTACACTTGGTGGTGGTGGAGCTACAATGGGACTTTGTATCTTGTTGTTGAGATCTAAATCAGCAGAATTAAAGACATTAGGAAAATTATCAATTGGACCTGCAATCTTTAATATCAATGAACCGATTATCTTTGGTTTACCAATGGTTTTAAATCCATTAATGATGATTCCATTTATCTTTGTACCAGTAATCAATTCAATTATTGCTTATGGCTTAATGGCCTTCCATATTGTAGGAAAAGGAATTATTGAAACACCATGGACAACACCAGCGCCACTTGGAGCCGCACTTGGATGTATGGATTTCAAAGCAGCAATCATGGTTATTTGTTTAATTATTTTAGACATGGTTTTATACTATCCATTCTTTAAATTATTAGAAAAACAAAAATTAGAAGAAGAAAATTCAGTACAAACAAATTAAAAAAAGAAGATAAACTCACACATAAATCTTTTAAAAATTGAATAACTTAAGTATGCTCTAGTGAGACCCCAAAATCATTAGAGCTTTTTTTATAAAACTTAAAGTTCGACAGTTGTTTCTCTCTGTTTATGAAGAAGGGAGGGATAATATGTCAACTAAAGTTAGGGTAAACCTGAGAGAAATGTATCCTAAATATTATAATCAAGATTGCTTTGTTGAAGTTGATCAGGATGTTTATGAGACAATGAATAAATATGATCATATTGATGCAGTATATAAAAGAAAAGTAGATTATCATAAGGGATATTTTTCGTTAGATCGAAGTCCATTTTTAGAATTAGAAAAAGAAGGCTTTGATGTTAACGAAAACTTATTGTTGAAAGAATTGATACATCAAGAATTAATAAGTTTTATTGAGTTAACAATTAAAGATTTACCAGTCAAAGAAAAAGAACGTATTTTAAAAAAATATGTTCAATGTAAGACTCTAGAATCAATTGCTATTGAAGAAAACTGTAGTATACTTGCGGTTTACTATTCTATTAAAATAGCACTTGAAAAAATTAAAGAAGTTCTAATTAAAAATGGTTATGACATTAATGATTAATTTAAATATCGTAACTTAAAAATGTTTTATAAATCTCATTATTTTAAGGAGATTTAAGACTGTTGACAAATATGAAGTTGACAGTCTTTTTTAAATTATTTTATTAATAAAAACAAGCTCTTAACGCTTCACATCATTTGTGCACATTGCACAAATACTAATGATTTATTTAGGATGCTTGTCTCTACTCAATTCGTTATATTTCATTATAATGATAATTGTAATAAAAATTAACATGTAAAAGAATGAGATAACCCATATATATTTATATCTCATATATTTACATTTTAAGTAATAGTTTCCCAAGATATTAATTTTTTTATTACACGAATTCCCTATAAAAATAAAGAAGATCATTCCCCTTAAATGATCTTTTTTATTTGTTTATAATTGTTATTAAAAATAGCTATAACATTAATGATTAATTCAAAGATCATAACTTAAAAATGCTTTATTGAATCTCCTTATATTTAAGGAGATTTTTTTAACATATTTATGCGAGTTGAACACTAAATAGTATTGTAATTATATGAAAGGAGTATGCAATGATAAAAAAATCAGTAGAGGTGAAATATATGTAGCCGACTTAAATCCGTATCAAGGTTCTGAACAAGGTGGGATAAGACCTGTAGTTATTTTACAAAATGATGCAGGAAATTATTTTAGTAGCACTACTATAGTTGCATCACTGACATCTCACGTAGGGAAAAAAGAAAATTTACCAACACATGTCTTTATTAACAGCCGAGAGGATCTTGAACATGATTCTATAATAATGTGCAAGCAAATAAGAACGATTGATAAATCAAGATTAATTAGATGTTTAGGTCGGTTAGACGAGTATGAGATGGAGGAAGTTGAAGAGGCTTTGAGCGTAAGATTAGGATGCTTTGATGACTCATTAAGTATAAATGTTGACAATCCAATTTATTTTGAGAATATAAGATTCTTTTTCTTGCACGTTGAAAATAGGACATGCCATTGGCATTGGATAAGATTTTTTTTAATAATTATTTTTACCTTTACATGGTCCATTGGATATACGTCCTTCATTTATCCATGTAAAAAAGTTGGGTA
>OGOL01003493.1_pt1 | contig 10558 bp, 8 predicted proteins | sample 1552641 | NCBI WGS metagenome assembly OGOL01 (sample SAMEA2580140, study PRJEB22360) | human gut metagenome | biome: human gut; feature: human-associated habitat; material: faeces | place: Denmark | collected 2008/2010 | reverse complement strand
CAAAGCCTGGACTTTCAAGGGGTGCAGGGGATTTTTACCTGCGAAGTTTGAGATATGAAATATAGACATTCTCCGGAACTCAATGATTTTAATATGGTCCGGATTCCATTCTGGATTTATCTGTCAAGGGATTATCAATTGGCCCTGCCGGAAAGATATATTGCGTTAAGACAGCATTCTTCGGATTTTTTTACCAATGACCTGATATATGATGTTCTTTGCGGGCTTCTAGGCGGGGAAAGCGATTCCTTTTATCAAAGCCGTTTGGATATATCCTCACCGGATTATGCAATCAATAAGGATAATGCGCTCACGCTTCACGGGAAACGCCATGTTTTAGAGGATCCTACATTAGCTGAAAAATAATAGAAGTGGCTTGAAATTTTGGCCCTTTCCGAGAGGACAACAAGCATGCTCCTTTTCAGTGAGGGCTTTTCTTTCATTATTGTATGCGCAAGACGTAGGCTTAGCATTTACGCTGTAATATTGAATCTATGGGTCATTTTACTCGAATTTTCTCCTTTTCGAAATCCTAGTTTAAAGGGGATGTCAGGTGATTAGACATCAGATAACAGGAGCGAGACTTCGCTCCCGTCATTTTGGGGGGCGGAAGCGAAATCGAGACATCTTCCCACTCTGCGCTGCTCGCGACAGGCGGTAAAAAGCACATGCCGAATGGTCAGGGGCTGTGAAGAAATGAAATGATTTACATTTCTTCACAGCCCCTTTTTATGCCACTATTTTTGCAAATGACAGCAAGCAGCTCGTCCTCATTGTCATCTCGAGCGGAGCTGCCTGTCGATATCAAGAGAAATGGTTCTGGGCTCTATGAAGACTCTGAGTCGAGAGATCTCCCATCACCATGGAGCCTCCTCACGTCGGAGTGAGATTTCTCCACGCCTCGGCGCTCTCGTGGAAATGATAAGAAAACGGGGAGAGCAGCTGTGTCAATTCGCTCCCTGTCAATGAAGGATGGGGCATCTGCTGTCTGATCGTTTAACCATCTGAAAGGGACTCCATCATTTTTTTCACAGCCCCTGCATACTGAGGCAAAGGCGCCGCCACCCTTTGAACCGGGACGCAGAGCGGCCCTGCGATCTCAAATCTGCCATTTTAACTCAATTAAAAGTGAAGTTAATTTTTTAACTCAACATTTTGAGTTAAAAACGAGCTGAGCCAAAAAAATTCGATAAATTCAGGTGTTTTAACGCGTGAATAACTGCGTTAAAATGCCTGATTTTATTGATGGTCAATTTTTAACGTAAAAGGTAACGTGAAGTAACGTTAGAATGCTGAATTAAAATAAATGGGACGAAGAGCTGGGAAATGCATTGATTGGGCAGCCTTATGAAAGGCCGGCAGACCACAGATGTTCTGCGGCTTTGAGGTGGAAAACTAATATGTATCATTGCAGGAATTATCTTGCTTATTAGTAGAATACATATATAATAAAAGGGAATAAGGAAAAACGCTGTTTAATATAAGACTCCTTATGGGGATAAGGGGTTGGCGTATCCCTGCTAACAGATGCATTATGAGATGGGAGAGAGTTATGAAGGTAAAAGATATAGGGAAATATTTTGTGCTGGCCGTGATTTCCATGGCCATTTTATATGTATGGTATCCGGCAGTAGGTGTGACAGATCTGGGCAACTGGAATCATGGACTGCGTAATGCATTGGCAGGCGTGATTTTTGTATTTGCCGCCCAGCTGGTAACGGGACGGAGCCTCTTTCATCCTTCCTGGCGGCCGGGCCTGGTTATTTTCTATCTCTGGCTTGGCGCGTTCTCTTACATCCAGGCAAAATCCGGTGGGAACTGGGGCATCCGGGTGGAGGCACTCAACAATGATGTGCTTACCCTTATGCCCGTTTTAGTGCTCACGTTTTTGATGGAATATATAGGTTCCCTCTGTCAGAAAATCAGGCTATTACTTAGGATTTTCAACTTTTTGCTGATTGGATATTTATCGCTCAGCGTCTTTGTCTACATGACCTATTACAAAATTTTTGGCGCCGGATTTACTTCTACGGACATGATTTCCGTGCTCCTTACCAATTCGAAGGAGGCCATGGAATTCCTCCAGTCCCACTTGGGCTTTAGTTCCTTGGCAGTGGTACTGGTACTGTTTGCGGTCTATATGATTTTTATTGGACGGCTCATTGTCAAGGGGAGCAGAATCAATGAAGATAGAGGAGTCACATCTCCGGCACTGGTAAAAAAGGTTATTATTGCAGTACTGACTATAGCAGCGCTGGTGACCATAGCCCACTGGATTCCCCGTATTTTCCCTGCATGGCCATACCATGTGGCCCATAAGTATCTCGTGAATTCACAGAAATCCGCCAAAGCCCATGAAAAGAATCTGGAATCCCTGAAATTTGTTGGGACTCCGGAAAAACTTCCCGGATCTGTGATTGTGGTGATTGGGGAAAGTGCGAACAGGGACCACCTGAAAGCCTTCAATCCGAAGTATTCGGCAGATACGACCCCCTGGCTGTCTAAAGAAAAGGACAATAAAGATTTCTATCTTCTCTCCCATGCCTATTCCAACTATCCTTTGACGGCACAGGCACTTTCCATGTTCCTTACAGACGTCAATCAGTATAATCACAGGGAGCTTTCTGAGGCGGTCACATTGACCGATGTGGCCAATAAAGCCGGTTACAGTACCTGGTGGATCAGCAACCAAACGCCATCTGCAGGAAATGTGATGCTGGCACTGAGTGCCAGAAATTCCACAAAGGAATTGTGGACCAAGCAGACTGCTAAAGACGATATGGATGTACTGGACCTTCTGAAAACTGTACCAAAGGATGGCAGCCATTTCATCATTATTCATCTGGAAGGGAGTCATGACCGCTATAAAGACCGGGTTCCTCCGGATTTTGCTGAAATCCATACGGATGGTCAGCCGGAGAAGGTAAATGAGTACGACACCAGCATCGCTTATACCGATAAAGTCCTGGAAAATATTTATCAGTATGCCAAGGATAACCTGAATCTCCAGGCCCTGGTTTACTGCTCTGATCACGGAGAAGATATGCAGTATTTCCATGGGGATGGTAACTTCACCTGGGACATGGTCCATGTTCCCATGTGGATTTACCTTTCCAATGGCTATCAGGCATCCCATTCCGCAGTAGCGGACAATCTCAGAAATAATGTGAATAAGGTGTTTACCAATGACCTGGTCTTTGATACAGTATGCGGCCTCCTTGGGACACCGAATAACGGGTATGAGTCCCGGTACGATCTGACCAGCGGACAATACAGCCTCCCTGTCAGTGAAGCGGTAACCAAACATGGTAAAGTGCAGATTTCAGAAGATCCAGCGATTCAGTGATTTTTCAGGATAGGAAGTTAATTGGGGAATGCCTTATAAATGGGAAAATTGTAATAGGAAGAAAGTGATTTTAAAATCTTTCTTACAGGCAGTGATTCTGGTAGCTGTTGTATGGGGATTTTTTGCACTCCTTGGTTATGAGAGAGGACTGCAGTGGCACAGCGTACGGAAAGGACTGGAGGGAATAGTCCTTTTGGCTGTTACAGCCGGTTTGTGCGGCCAGTCTTTGGATAAAAAAATATGGTGGCCCGCTTTACCGTCTGCCATTCTGTATCTGACAGTATATCCTGTCATCATTATCCTTGGCCGTAAAGGTTGGATGACAGACTTCGATTTTGGGGCACCCTATTTTATGCTGGCAGTGGCGGTTTCCTGTCTGGTTGTGCTTCTGGTATATTTGGGCCAGTATTTTGGAAAGCTCGCTTTCCTTCCGAAGATAGCAGCCCTGCTGGTATCGGTGAATGCTTTTTTCAATGCCGCTGCCTATCTCATTTATTTTTCTGTATATAAGACTGCCTTTGTAGCAGCAGATATGCTTCCTATATTGCAGACCAATCCCGGCGAGGCGAAGGAATTTATGACGGGGCAGATTGGTACTCCTGTCATTGCAGCAGGCATACTGGCAGTTATTCTCTTTTCTCTTTTTGAAATATGGCTCATCAGCCAGGCAGCCCGGTCATTGGATGGAATTATACTGGGAAAGAAGAGAGCTTTTGCAGCGGTAATTCTTGCTTTTGCATGCCTCTATCTGATTGGGTACTGGGGCAGCCGCAGCTATCCTATCCATGAGTATAAGATGGCACAGAATTATGTACGCGTGGTCCAAAAGGCAGAAAGAGACCATAGCCAGATAGTGAAAAATATCCGGCTGGTCAATGGAAAGGAAAATGCGCTGCCCCAGAAACTGCCGGGAACAGTCCTCTTTATCATTGGGGAAAGTGAAAACAGGGATCACATGTCTGCATTCAACCCGAGCTACCCGGCAGAGACCACGCCATGGCTGAGCCAGATGGCAAAGGATGAGTATTTTACCCTTCTTGCAAATGGATATTCCAATTATCCCCAGACCACGCCATCCCTTTCTATGGCGCTGACCAGCGTAAACCAGTATAATCATAAGAAACTGGACGATTCCTATAATATTGTGGATATAGCCAAAGCTGCAGGATATGATACCTGGTGGCTCAGCAACCAGTCCAAAATGGGAGACGGTACAACAGCTGCCGGTCTTATTGCATCCTGGACAGACCATCACATGTGGACAGACCATCCTATGGGGGATGATATGGAAGTCATGAAATTGCTGGAACAGGTGCCGAAAGAAGGAAACCATTTCATCATCATTCATCTGGGTGGAAGCCATCTTCGCTACAAGGAACGAATACCACAGGATTTTGAGGGTATTCACATCGCAGGAAATCCGGACCGGACAAATGAATATGACAGCACCGTCCTGTATACAGATAAAGTACTGCAGGCTATCTTTGACTATGCGGAAAAGAATCTGAATCTCCAGGCAGCTATATACTCGTCTGATCATGGGGAAGATATGGTTTATAGTCATGGCGCCGGTAAATTTACTTTTGATATGGTCAGGATACCAGTATTTTTCTACCTGTCTTCGAAGTATATAGATAGGTATCCTCAAATGGTGAATACTATTAGAAATCACCAGCAGCGAACTTTTACTAATGACCTCTTGTTTGACAGTGTAAGTGGTATTATACACGCTGAATCGGATCAGTATGAGATAGAGTTTGATATCTCTAAGAGTAATTATTCGCTAAATCGGAATATTGCTTTGACCAAACACGGAATAATAAAGATCAGCAATGATTTACCAACACATTAAAAGCGCATTACTTAACCTGAAAAAGTTTTCATGTATGAGAATCAGAACAGGTCATTATCTAAGCAAAGGTAAAGATATGAAAATTTTAATATGCTATCCAGGTACAATAGAGAAAAGTGGGGGCATGCAGCACATATGTGCCCAGTTTTCAAATGCCATGTCAGAGCGAGGACATCAAGTAGCTATTGCCTGGTATGGTAGGAAGAATGCAGAATGTTTTTATCCGATTTCTCAAGATGTAATGATTTTTTCCTTAAAAAGGAAAGACACCTCTGATAATGTATATCATGATGTGGGCCATGATGTAGCTGGGTATGACAAAGTTATTCGAGAGATTCTGAAAGCTATTAGCCGCAAAGCATATCGCAGGTGGAATGATAATTGCAAAAGGAAAATTCTTAGTCCTGGCATTAGAAGAACGGTAGAAGTATATAATCCGGATGTAATAATTTCCTTCAGTAAGGATATGACATATTTTTTGTCAGGTAATGTTAGCCATATACCTGTCGTAACTATGATGCATATTGATCCCATGCATGCCTTTGCGGATAGCTATTCTGAGGAAATACAGGCTTTAGATAAAAGCAACGTCATACAGGTGCTTGTACCGTCTTACATAGAAGCAGTTCGCAGGTTTTGTCCAAGCACAAAAGTTGTTTATATTCCAAATCCGATTCGTCAGGCACAGCATCTTGCCACGCTGTCTGAATCTAAGAAAACATACCGTGTTATTAATATGGCACGTTTAAATAAAGAGCAGAAGCGGCAGCATATACTGGTTGAAGCATTCTCGCGACTGGCTGATGAGTTTCCTGACTGGATTTTGGAGCTTTGGGGAGATAATAAAACTTATCCTAAATATGTTTCGGAGCTCAATCATTTGATTCAAAGTAAGCATTTAGAGTCTCGTATCTTTATAAAGGGCGCTACTCAAAAGGCCGGTGAGGTATATGCATCTGCTGACATTCTCGGATTCCCTAGTGCCTATGAAGGCTTTAGCTTGGCATTAATGGAAGCAATGAGTGCTGGTTTGCCGGTTGTTGCATTTAAATCTTGCCCATCGGTAAATGAAGTTGTTCGTGATGGTATTGATGGTTATCTTTCTGATGACAACATCGACTCATTCACAGAAAAACTCAGGGCAATGATGCTTGATAAAAATTTGAGAATCAAAATGGGTGACAATGCCCATAAAGATGCCATGAAATATGCCCCAGACAGGATTTGGAAGCGATGGGAAAATTTAATGAATGAGGTAAAGGGAAGCGAGAGTCGTCTATGAATATCACAGTAGCTCATTTTGGGACCCATTATGTAGATATGCCGGGGGGCGTGGAAAAACTGACCTGCTACCTGTCCAGTGACCTGGTGAAAAAAGGATATGATGTGACTGTACTGTATCGGGACGGCATAGAAGGAGATCCCCATTTTCCGATTGATTCCAGGGTAAGACAGTTCAATATTCTCTTTGAAAATGGACATAAGGTGGTTTCCGAGAAGCTGCCCTTTGGCCTGCGGGTCTATCGGGAAGCAGCCCGGCTTTTCAGCCAGAAGAGGGCACAGGGTATCAATGCAGAATTCAAAGGGAGACAGTACGGTCCACGGATTCGCCGATTCCTCAATGAGTATCCGGCGGATGTTATCCTTTCCTGCTCTGCCCCTTCCACGAAGTATGTGATTACTGACGCCGGTTACCAGGGACCGGTGATTACCATGTTCCGCGGGGACCCGGCGGTACAGATGCCCCTCCTTTCTGATGAAGAAAAGGAAGCTGTTGCTAAAAGCGCGGCTATCCAGGTTCTCTGGCCATCGAAGGTAGAAGTGGCGAAGACATATTTTCCTCATGTTCCTGTGGTGGCTATCGGGAATGCGGTGTTTCCGGCAAAGTACCAGGCCAATCCCGGGAAAGAAAAGGAAAAGCATCTCATTTCCTGCGTAGGCAATGTGTCGGGCCGGAAGAACCAGAAACTTCTGGCCCATGCCTTTGCGGCACTGGCAGATCGATATCCGAAGTGGAATGTGGAATTCTGGGGAGAGAAAAGTTCCCACTATGCCAGAAGCATGGAAGAGGAAATCAAAGCAAAACATCTGGAGAACCGTATCTCCCTCAAGGGAAAGACAAGCCACATCGAAGAAGTCTATCGGCGGAGTGACATCTTCTGCATTCCCAGTACCAGTGAAGGTTTTCCCCAGGGCCTGGCAGAAGCCATGTCGGCAGGACTTCCCTGTATCGGCCTCAAGACCTGCGGTGGTACCAATGAACTGATTCAAGACGGGAAAACGGGTTTTCTGGTGGACAATGACCAAGGAGTTTTATCTGAGGCACTGGCCACATTAATGGATGATGCGAATCTTAGGATCCGAATGGGCAGGACAGGCCACGAATTGGTACAGCAGTACAAGCCTGACCGCATGTGGACCATGTGGGAAGAGCTGATACAAAAGGTCAGTAAAGTCTGAAATAATAAAACGGTATGAACGACTCTGTTCATACCGCTTTCGTTTTTAGGGTTTCAGCTTTTCTTCAATTGTTTCCGGTTCAGGAAGGTATTCATCATGCCGAAGAGGATGAATGCCGCAGACAGGGCTGCTGCCCAGATGGGCCAGTAAAAGAATGTGCAGATAATGAAGAATGCCAGGCAGATAATGATGGCCGGCAGGTGCAGCTGGTCCGCACTGGCGCCCTTGTTATCGGGATAGTGGATTTCACTGACCATGAGAAAGGCCAGGATGAGCACGCAGATCACAGCCAGCCAGTTCCAAATTTTGGCGCCGGAAAGAACGTAGGATGCCACAATGATGCCGGTCATCGGGCAGGGCAGTCCTTCGAAATAACCGTGAACGCTTGTCACCTTCACGTTGAACCGGGCCAGCCGGAAGGCACAGAATGTACCCAGCAGGGCGCAGGGAATAAAACCGATGGGTCCCAGTTCATGGAGCTGGTAAGCGTACATGAGGGCCCCCGCAGCGATGCCGAAGGAAATATCATCGGACAGGGAGTCCAGTTCCACTCCCATGGGTCCTGCGGTATGCAGTGCCCGGGCCACACGGCCGTCCAGGGCGTCCGCCACCATGGCAATCAGGATGAATACCGCAGCGGTTTTAAAATTTCCGGATATGGACATCATAATAGACAGCCCGCCGAAGAACGCATTCGCCGCGGTCACTGTATTTGCTACCCATGATTTATTCACTTACTTCAGCCTCCCTACCACCGTGAGTCCGCCTTTCACCTTGTCCCCTTTTTTGACAAGGATGTCGCAGTCTCCGGGAATATAGAGCTCCGTGCAGGAGCCAAATTTAATCATACCGTAGAGTTCCCCTTTTGTCAGATGGTCTCCCAGATTCTTCCAGGACACCACCCGTCTCGCCAGGATGCCGGCAATGAGGATGACCAGGATGGACCGTTTCTTGCCGGTAATACCGATGGCCCCCTGTTCATTGACGAAACCTACCCCCTCTTTGTAGGCAGGCAGGAACCGGCCCTGGGTGTAGGACTGGTACCTGATGTCCCCTTCCATCGGTGCCCGGTTGCAGTGGACATCGAAGATGGAAAGGAAAATGGTGATCTTATGGCATTTTTCCCCAAGGAACATGTCTTCTTCCACATCATGGGATACATCCACCACCGTGCCATCCGCCGGAGAGACGAGGACATCGTCGCCACCGGGAATTTTGTTATTTCTCGGCGGGCAGCGGAAGAAATAGGTGAAATAGATGCACAGGATGAATGGAATCACGGCGATGTAATACCATTTCACATAGCACAGGGCCAGGCCCAGAAGAAACGTAACGAGAATGAAGGGATATCCTTCGGGTAATATAATCGGTTTTTTCAGCATTAACTGCTCCTGCTAAGTTTTGACGAGTTATTGTCAGACAACTAATCAATATTATACCATAGTATATTAGTATAAATATGGTTCTATGCTATAGATTTTATTAAGAACAACAAAGCAAGCCGGTAAATGTAGGAATCTTTACCGGCTTGCATTATACTTACTTATGGAAAAAGCGCATCAGGGAGAGCATAAATGGATAGTTTAAACGTATATACTTTCTTTGCTTCAAATTGATGGCATTGACTAGATTGGGATAAGTGCGTCGCATTTTTCTATCAAAATCTTCCAGTACGTAGTCTTTATCAGATTTATGGAATCGGATGAACAACTTAAAGAGGGTCGTATACTGAGAGGAAATGATATGAAATAGATACTGCGCCTTGCTGGAATTGGAATTTATCTTATACCCAAAATCTTGGGCGTAGATTGCTAAAAGGCGGGTGATAACTTTCGTTAAGTCTTCAATATGCTTGTAAAATCCCATTGTACTGACGCTTTGTTCAGATGAGCCTAATCGATACTCATAAACGTATTCAGGATAGAATTGTAAGGTTTGGGCAGAAAGAATGTTAAATGTCAGGAATTCAAGGTCAACATAAAAACAATGTTCACTGATGTGGGGATGGATCGATTTATAGGTATCTGTTTTTATCGTTAATGCATGGATTGGATAAAAACGGTTTAAAGGAAATTCATTTAGATTATAAAGGGTATTAAGCTTATACTTATCTAAAAGATTTTGCGGTTCGTGATGGTCCGGATAAGCCTTGGTATAGTTGCTGATAACAAGATCTGCATCACAATTGGAGAGGAATGCAAGAAGTTTATCAAAGGCGGCTGTATCGACCCAGTCATCGCCATCAACGATTTTAAAGAATTTCCCATTAGCCTGATTTATGGAGGCATTAATAGCAGAGCCATGGCCTCCATTCTGTTTGTTAATCAGACGAATTGTACCCGGATATTTTTTGACATAATTGTTTACTATGTCAGCCGTGTTATCCTGGGAGCCATCGTTTACTACGATGACTTCGAACTTGTCTGTATGCTTAGAGGCAATGAATGAATCTAGACATTGCTCAATCGTAGAAGCGACATTGTAAGCAGCAACAGATATTGATAAAATTTTGTCCATAATAATACCTCGCATAATTTTATAAGAGATATATCTTGATGTGTACAGATTTACCGGTTTAGAGTATAATTTGTCATGAAAGTTCGCTTTGAAACAGTATTATAAGGTAAAGAACCTAAAAAATCATTAATATTATATTTAAATCTTTGCGATATGAAGGAAATCACAGGAATTTGTATAAATGCTTAATACTGGTAATGCTATCAGAAGGCTTATAAATATAACATTGGATTTAATTATTATAACATAGCAAGGGAAATTGTATTAGTAGTTTTTGATTTTGGTACAATATCAAATATCTGGTTCTGAATCCAGCTGGTAAATATTAATAAACTCAAACTTCGCAGGTAAAAATCCCCTGCACCCCTTGAAAGTCCAGGCTT
>OGOL01003488.1_pt1 | contig 10566 bp, 8 predicted proteins | sample 1552641 | NCBI WGS metagenome assembly OGOL01 (sample SAMEA2580140, study PRJEB22360) | human gut metagenome | biome: human gut; feature: human-associated habitat; material: faeces | place: Denmark | collected 2008/2010 | reverse complement strand
AGCGCCCGCTGCGCCGCATCCGCAAGGCACAGGATATGGCGGAGTATGACAGCGCGGTGCGCCAGCTCTTCGCGTCCTGCCCGGTGCGGGAGGACGCGGGCTACCGCGTCTGAAAATGTGTTTGTCCCCGGCAGCGCAGCTGCCGGGGACAAACTGTTTCCTTGGCTTTGTTTTATAGATACCAGCCGCTTATAGATACCAGCCGCTTATAGATACCAGCCGCTGTCGGCACGATCGCCGGGGTTCGGCTGCCAACCGTTGGGTGCACGGTCGCCCATGCTGCGCGGCAGGCTGCGGTAGAACGCGGCGCGTGACACGGCCATGTACGGCGTGAGCCACAGCGCCCCGATCCCGGCGGTCAGCACTGTCAGCAGTGCCCAGCCGAAAAAGCTCAGATCCAGACAGAACAGATCGCCCTTGCGCCCGTCCATGAGCGCCTTGGAGCGCTCGATGGCCTCGGTCGGCGCGATGGTCGGGTTTTCGGCCATGATATACGTCGCCATCGAGTAGCGGTATGCGGCGATGATGCCGGGGATGACGAACAGCAGCGACCACGCGAACACCTTGAGCGCGATGAGCAGGTTGAGCACGAAGGCGCTGCCGAAGATGTCGAAGGCGGAAAAGAGATCCTCAAACTGCGCCTGCTCGCCGTCGACGAGCTTCAGGCAGAAGCGGTCGTGCCCGATCGAGATGCTGCCGCGGAGAACAAACTGTCCCATGGCGAGCACGCTGGCGACCGGCACAAGGACGTGCGTGAAGCGGCGCATGGCCTCGGGATAGTACCGGCTGACGTCTGAGTTTTGAAATGACATGGTGAACGACGACGTGCCGCCGCCGAGCACGGTCGCCAGCAGCGTCACGCCGACGGCCAGCCACCAGAAGTTTTTCAGCGCGCGGCGCGCCATGCTGCGGTAATCGGATGCACAATACATAGAAAACCTCCTTTATGTCACCAGGGGGTGCGTTCCTGCCCGTGCACGAGGTAGGCGCGCTCGGCCAGCTCCGCGAGCGGACTGTCGCTGCGGGAGTCGGAGTAAAACTCCGCGATCTGCACCTCGGGATACGCTTCGTGCAGGCGGCGCACCTTTTCCGCGCCGTGGCAGTTTTCACCGTCAAGCAGGAATCCACGCCTTCAAAATTCAGATATGCTTTCACCGTCGGTCCTGCCGGTGTGCCTGTCCACGCGCGAGGCCAGCAGCCGCACGCCGAGCTTCTGCGCCGGGATGCGCACGAGAAACTCCGGCGAGGCGGAGATGATGATGTCGTCCGGGCGCTGCTGCGCGAGATACCACGCGTTCACGCGCGGGAAGTTTTTCGCCCAGAACGCCTCCAGCTCTGCGTCCACATCAGGCACACGGCGCAAAAAGCCGTACATCCGCTCCTTGACGGCGGTCTTGCTGATCTTGCCGAGCCAGTAGCCCGGCAGCAGGGCGAGCGCGCGCAGCAGCGGCCAGATCACGCCGGGGTGCCGGTGCAGACACCAGCGCACGAACGCCACCGTGCTGTCTACGGGGAAGATGGTCTTGTCCCAGTCGTATACGTTGACTTTTTCCATAGGGCTCCTCTCAGTAGAGCGTGCCGGCCAGCTGCATATACGCGGCGGCGACGGCCTCGCGGATGAAGTAATTGATGCGCATGGACGGCAGAGTGGTCTCGGCGGCGATTCCGGCGGGGTCAGCGCCCAGTGAGCGCGCCATACGCTTGGCGCGGTATAGGTGGTATTCACTCGTCACGATGCCGACGCCGTCGGCGGGGTCACAGCCGCGTGCGCGGAGGATCGCAAACGAGTTTTCCAGATTCTCGCGTGTGGTGCGCGAGCGGTCCTCCTGCACGATGCGCGCGCTGTCGATGCCGTGCGCCGTGAGGTAGTCGGCCATGGCCTTGGCCTCCGTGATATCCTCGCCCGGTCCCTGACCGCCGGAGACGATGACCGTGGCGGCGGGGTTCGCGTTCAGATAGGCGAGCGCTGCGTCGAGCCGGTTGCACATCGACAGGGACGGCGTGCTGCCGTTGACGCCTGCGCCGAGCACGATGATCGTGCCGGGGTGCGCGTCGGTGTCCGTGTGCGCGTCGCGCACGACGGGGATCTCAAAGACCGTGAACACGATCAGCCCCGCGCACACGAGCACGCCCAGCACGGTGCGCCCCACGCGGTGCAGCCGCGGGAATAGAAACACCAGCACGGCGGCGCCCCAGAGCGTGTAGCCCAGAAAGTCGTGCCCCGGCATCGTAAAGCGCAGCACACAGCCGGCAAGGATGAGCAGGAGCGTGATCAGTGTGGAACTTGTTCGTTTCAGTCGCATAATGCCTCCCATGCCTCATAGAGTGCCTCGAGCTGCGTGTTGAGCGTCTGCTTCTGCGCGTCGAGCTCCATGAGCTTCTGATAGTCTGTTGCGTTGGCCTCGCTCTCGGCGTCGAGCGCCGCGAGCTGTGCCTCCAGCTTTTCAATGTCGCGCTCCGTGCGCTCGCGCTGACGCGCGGTGTTCGGGGCGCGCTTCGGTTTGGGCTTCTTTTCGCGCTCGACGGCCTTGACCGTCTGCTGCAGTGCGGTCTGGCGCGCGCGGTAGGCGCGAAACTCCTCGTATGTGCCGCGGTAGTCCGTGATCGTGCCGTTTTCGAGCAGCCAGATGCGGGTGGCAAACTTCTCGATGAAGTACCGGTCGTGCGACACGAACAGCAGCGCCTGCGTGTAGTCGCTCAGCGCGTCCTCGATCCACTCGCGGCTGGCGATGTCGAGATGGTTCGTCGGCTCGTCAAGGATGAGGAAATTGATCTCCCGGCGCATGAGCATGCACAGCCGCAGCCGCGATAGCTCGCCGCCCGAGAGCGCCGACACGGGCTTGAGCACGTCCTCGCCGCAAAAGCCGTAGGCGGCGAGCTGATCGCGCGCCTCCTGCGGCGTGCACTTGCACTCGTAGAGCATCGTGTCGAGCATGGAGCGCTCCGGCACGGCAAAGCGCACGATCTGCGGCAGGTATGCCGTGCGCACGGCAGGGCCGCGCTGCACCCAGCCGGTGTCCGGCGTCTCCTCGTTCATGACGAGACGCAAAAACGTCGTCTTGCCGGCGCCGTTGTCGCCGATGAGGGCGATGCGCTCGCCGCCGGTCACGCTCAGGTCGAGATCGTGAAAGAGCGTGCGCGCGCCGTAGCGCTTGCCGAGCCCCGCCATGGTCAGCACGTCGTCGCCGCGAAATTCCTGTGCGGTGAAGTGCACATTGAGCTTGCGCGCCTCGGTCGGCCGGGCGGTCGTCTCAAGCTTTTCCATGCGCTTTTCGATGGAAAACGCGCGCTTGTGCAGCTTGTCGTTGCCCATGAAGGCCCAAAGGTGCAGCTTTGCCGCCGCCTCCGTGAGCTGCTGGAGCTTGGCCTGATCCTTCTCGTATTTTTTGAGCTGCTCGTCAAAGCGGCGCTGCCGCTCGACGACGTAAAAGCTGTAGTTGCCGCTGTAGAATTCGGCCTCGCCGGACGTGAAGTCGATCGAGCGCTGCACGACGCGGTCGAGAAAATACCGGTCGTGGCTGATGACGAGCACCGTGCCGCGAAAATGCAGCAGATATGCCTCCAGCCACTCGGTCGCGCGCAGGTCAAGGTGGTTGGTCGGCTCGTCGAGCAGGAGGATGTCCGTGTCCTCAAGGATGAGCCGCGCGAGGTTCACGCGCGTTTTTTCCCCGCCGGAGAGCGAGTCAAACGGCTGCGCGCGCATCTCGGCCGGGATGTCCAGACCGTTGGCGACGCGGTTGCGCTCGTGCTCCATGTCGTATCCGCCGAGGCGGCGGAAGTTTTCCGACAGGCGGTCGTATTCGGCCAGCAGCGCGGGGGAATTGTCGGACGCCATGCGCGCGGTCAGCTCGTTCATGCGCGCCTCCATGTCATAGAGACGCCGGTGCGCTTCGCGCAGCACGTCCTCCGTCGTCCAGCCGTCGGGGTAGACCGGGATCTGTGAGATCAGTCCCAGCCGCCGCCCGGAGGCGATGGACACCGTGCCGGCGTCGGGCTGCAGTTCGCCCGAGAGGATGCGGAAAAACGTCGTCTTGCCGCAGCCGTTGCGCCCGAGGATGCCCACACGCTCCCCGGCGTTTACGTCAAATGTGATACCTTTTAATATGTCATTGCCCTGCTCAAAGCCCTTGACGAGCCCGCGGACGGATAGATCGATCATGTGTGACTCCTAAGTTACTTGTTCACGGCTGCCTGCAGCACGGTGTTGGCCACGGCGCCTGCGTTCGTCAGGCCGCCGCCGGCGTTTTCCACCAGCACGACGAAGGCGTACGGATGCGCATCGTCGAGCAGGAAGCCCGTGAACCATGCGTGCGACGTGCCGTCGCCGACTTCGGCGGTGCCGGTCTTGGCGCAGAGATTCAGTCCCGGGAAGCGGTTTGTGCCGTAATGCGCCGAGACGTTGTAGTTCATCATGTCGCGCAGCTTGTTGGCGGTCGTGCCGCTGAGCAGGGTCGTGCTCGAGCCGCTGGGCGTGTCGAGCAGCAGCGACGGCTCGACGACGCTGCCGCCGTTTGCAATGGCCGAGACATAGCGCAGCATGGAGTACGGGCAGATGAGGTCCTCATACTGACCGATGCCCGACCAGGCGAGGTTCGCGCTGCCGGCCGCGCCCTTGGTGAAGCTGCCGGCCATCGTCGGGATGCCGCTCAGCGACTGGGAATCGAGGAAGCCGAGCTTCTTGGCGTAGCTCTCGATGGTGTCCGCGCCGAGCTCGAGCGAGATCTGCGCGAACGCGCAGTTGCAGGAGTTTGCCAGCGCGTCCTCAAACGTCTGACTGCCGTGCACGCCCGTGCACTTGACGGTCACGCCGCCGACGTCAACGCTGCCCGCGCAGGTGAAGCGCCGGCTGTCGATGTCCTTGATATTCTCGATCGCGGCGGCGGAGGTGATGAGCTTGTAGATCGAGCCCGGCGTGAACGAGCCGTTGATGCAGCGGTTGATGTATGCGCCGTCCGGCACGTCGCCGTCAACGGCCGGGTCGATGCTCGGCCCGGAGACCATGCACAGCACCTCGCCCGTCTTGTAATTGCTCACGAGCACGGCGCCCTTGCGTCCGGCGAGCGCCTCGTAGGCCGTGACGCACAGGCTCGAATCAAGCGTGAGCGCGACGGTGTGCCCGTCGGTCGCATAGGTGCCGGTGATGGGGTTGTAGCCCGAGAGCTGCTTGGAAAATGCCTTGAGCGCGCCGGTGCCGACGTTGCCGGCGTAGTCGCCGACGGCCTGATAGCAGGCCTTGCGCACGGCGGCATCCTCGGCGTAGCTGCGCGAGCCGCCGCTGGCGGTCGCGAGCACGACGCCGCTGCGGTCGGTGAGTGTGCCGGTGTTGAGCACGCCGCTGGTGTAGACGCTGCTGTTGGCGGCAAAGGTCGCCCACTCAGCGCCGTGTTCGATGTAGCGCACGATGTACACGCCGATGCCGCCGAGCACCAGCACGGCGACGAGCAGCGCGCTCATGGCGCGGCGTTTGACTTTGTTCATGCCTGCGCCTCCTTTTTGCTGCGCGACGGCAGCCGCACCACGAAGCTTGCGCCGCGCCGGGTGTCGGCCGCCTTGATGTAGGCCAGCAGCATCCAGCACGAGAGCATACTCGACCCGCCCTTGGACACGAACGGGAACGTCACGCCCGTGAACGGCAGAATGTCCAGCACGCCGAACACGTTGAGCGACATCTGCACGAGCATGAGCGTCACGGTGGCGCAGCCGGCGATGACGTAATACGACGAGCGGCCCTGTGCCGCGTTTTTGACGGTGAAGATGGCCAGCGCGATGATGGCCAGCATTGCACACAGCGCCACGATCAGGCCGAGCTCCTCACACAGGACGCCGAAGACCATGTCGGTGTTCGCGGCAAAGATGTTTTTCAGCCAGCCGCAGCCCGCGCCCTGTCCGAACAGACCGCCGGAGGCGGCCGCGCTCAGTGCGCGCGTCTGCTGATAGCCCGCGCCGGAGACGTCCTCCCACACGTGCCCCCAGGTGGCAAAGCGCTGCGCCACGTGCGGCTTGATGCTCAGCACGAGCGTGCCCGCCATGGCGGCGGACGTTACGGCCAGCAGGACGGTGGCGATGCTGCCCGAGCGCATGAAGGCGATGACGAGGAACGTCGCAAAGAAGATGAGCGCCGCGCCGAAGTCGCCCATCAGGGCGAGGCCGCCGACGCAGATGGCGGAAAAGGCGATGAAGAGCAGAATGCTCTTGCTGCGGAACATCCGGTTGAGCGACGTCGCGCCGACATAGATGAACGCGACCTTGATCAGTTCCGACGGCTGCAGGGAGAAGCCCGCGATCGTCAGCCAGTTTTTCGCGCCGAACACCTCGCTTGCGGCAAAGAGGTTCAGCGCCAGCAGCGCCAGCGAGATGATGGCCGCCGGCCAGCGCAGCGCCTTGACATGGCTCAGGTCGCGCAGCCACCAGCCGAGCAGGAAAAACAGCACGATACCCACGAGGATGAGGATAATCTCCTTGGTGAGGTCATTGGGCGTGCTCGTCGCGCAGACCTCCAGCCCGAGCGAGCAGAGGAAAAACGCGATCGTCTCTACCTCAAAGCCCGAGCGGTCCATCGTGCGCATGAGCACGTAGCAGAACCACTGCGTGAGCACGAGTGCAGCGTAGGCCATCAGAATGCCCAGCAGGTGCGCGCTGTCGGCCGAGGACACGAACTCCAGTGCCAGCAGCAGCTCAAACACCGTCAGAAAAAACAGCGTGCCGCCGGCGGAGACGTTGCGCCCCGCGATCGTGCGGCGCTGCTCCTGCACGGCGCGGCGATCCTCGCTCATGTCGGCGAATTTGAGCATATGCGTCGAGCAGCGGAGAATATCGCCGCTGAAGATCTGCGTCGGCTCCGTGATCTGTTCACCGTTGAGAAACACGCCGCCGCTGCGGCTCAGATCGCTGACCGTCCACTCACCGGCGTCGTTGCGCATGAGCACGGCGTGGACGTTGGCCACGTCGGCAAAGGGCAGCGTGATGTCCGCGCTGCGGGCACGACCGATCAGACACTCCCAGTGCAGCAGGGGATAGACCTTGCCGTCGGGCGTCACGAGATGGCCCCATGTCTCGGGCTCTGCGCGCCCGTAAAACATGGATGCGACGCAGCGGATGAGCACGATGAGCGCGACGACCGGCAGAATGAAATGCGCGGCCTGCGCGGCGTAGACAGTTACGGCAGACACGGCGTCCGCCTCCTTTCCGAAGCTCCCGCGCGGGGAGCAATACATATTTATCTATAGAAACCGATAAAAAATCAAACTATTATACCACGTCAAAAACCCATTGACAACTCCTGCCGGGCATCCTACAATGAGCACATGATGAAACAGACGAAGTTTTGGATCCTTTTGTTCGCCGCGCTCGCAATTTTGGGCTGCGGCGCCTTTTTGCTGCTGCGCAGTCATGGGCAGACGGGGCAGACTGCCGTTATCCGCATCGACGGGGATGTCTATCAGCGCATCGACCTGCGCGCTGTGACCATACCATATGATATAGAGGTGCAGACCGAATGGGGCAGCAACACCGTGCACGTCGAGCCGGACGGTGTGTCCGTCACGCACGCCGACTGCCCGGATCACCTGTGCGTCAAGCAGGGGAAGATCACATCCTCCGCCATCCCGATCGCCTGCGTGCCGCACCATCTGACGGTGCAGATCGAGGGGACGCCATGAAGGGGACGAAGCGGTTGGCCGTTCTGGCCATGTTCACCGCCATCGCGCTGACGATCTTCGTCGCCGAGGCGCAGATCCCGCCCGTTGTGCCGATCCCCGGCGTGAAGCTCGGTCTTGCCAACATCGTCACGCTCATCGCCATGGCACTGCTCGGCCGGCGGCAGGCGGGGGAGATCCTGCTCGTGCGCATCGTGCTCGGCAGCGTTTTTACCGGCGGCGTGTCGGCGATGCTCTTCAGCATCGCAGGCGGCGTGGCCGCCTATCTTATCATGTGCCTGACCATCCGCCACTTTCCGGAGCGGCTGCTCTGGGTCGTGAGCGTGCTGGCAGCCTTCGGGCACAATGCCGGGCAGCTGCTGGTCGCCGTCTGGGTCACGGGCACGCCGTCCATTCTGGTGTATGCGCCCGCGCTCGTCGCGGCGAGCGTGGTCACCGGCGCGTTCACCGGCGTGGCCGCCGTGTATCTTGTGCGCGCGCTGCGCAAAACGGGGCATTTCCCGCAGACGTGAGACGGAACTGTCGCTGTTTTGTAACATTTTGAGGCGGCAGGTTCTTAAAATATTCTGAAAATTGAAAGCCGCAGTTTTTTGAAAACTGCGGCTTTGTTGTGCAGAAGTGACAAAAAACGCGCAAAAACTATGGCAATCTGCATCAAAAAGCGGAGCGAAAAGATTTCATAAATGTTAAATCTGTTTTAAGTATTGACTTCCGAACGCGGGCGCGCTATAATGCATCCGCAATTGGAAGATGGGAAGATTTAGGTTGGCATTTGCCGGTTACAAAGCCTCATTCTTCCCTGATCCACATGCCCATCGATACATAGAAACCCAGATGAACATACATCGCCAGACCATTTTGATGCTTATGAATACGATCAACAAGTTTGAACAACCGAATACGGAGCAGGCGGATCGCCGCTGCGCGTTTTCGCGCTCGTTCACGCGGATGTTCGATCGCCTGTGCGCCTTTTTGGACGAGCGCATCGGCGGCGCGTCGGAGCTGATCGATGCCTGTCAGAGTGTGGCGGATCGCTTCTGGCACAGCAAGCTGTACTTCCCGGTCTGCTTTCTGATGCTCGCCGTGTTCATGGCGGTGGGGCAGCCGGTCATCGGCGGCGTGCTGGTCATGTCCACGCTCATTTTCCTGCTGCTGTTTTGTGACGATCTGCTGAGCATCCTCTTCCCGGTCGTGCTGCTGGCCATGGTGGGCACGGAGTTTTATGACGAGCTCTACAGTCTGCTGCGCTTCTGGTGGATCGGGCTGCTGGCTGCTGCGGCGCTGCTCGTGCACATTGGGGCCTATGCCCGTGCACCGCGCAACGGCGGCTGCATGCACGGTCTGGTGGCCGTGTCGGTCGCAACGCTGCTCGGCGGCCTCGGCTTTATCTCCCGCGAGGAGTATTTTTCGCCCACCGCGCTGTACTATTCGCTTGGTCTCGGCGTCGTGATGCTGCTGATCTACCTGCTGCTGCGCAGCGAGGCCGATCGCCCGCGCGACTACGATATCGCCGAGCGCATGCTTCAGATCCTCTATGCCGGCGGCCTGTTCACGGGCTTTGTGGTCACGCTGTTTTACGTGCGCAATTTCCAAGAGTTTGCGCAGAGCTTTGCCACGCTCTATTTTGAGTACCGCAACTTCAGCGCCACGATGCTGCTGATCTCGATCCCCGCCGCGGCGTACTTTGCCGCGCATGACCGGCGGCACTTCGCGTCGGTCGCGTTCATGTATCTCATGATGCTCATGACCGGCTCGCGCAGCGGCCTGATCTTCGGCACGGCGATGTTGCTGCTGTGCCTCGCCTTTGTGTACTACTGCAATCCGGAGCGCCGCGCGGTCTACCGCCGCGTCGGGCTCATCAGCCTGATCCCGGTGATCGCGCTGCTCATCGCGCTCGTGCCGCGGCTGTTTGCCTCGCGCATGGTCGACGGCGCGCTCATCTCCCCGGATGACAGCCGCTATACGTTCTTCATTCAGGGACTGCTGGATTTTGTGAAGAATCCGCTCTTCGGCTGTGGCCTCGGCTCGATGCACAATGCGCCGATCTTCCTCGGCGTGGAGGGCAGCATCGTCTGGTACCACAATCTCATCGCGCAGATCCTCGGCAGTATGGGTCTGGTCGGTGCGGTCGGCTACAGCTGGCTGTTTTATGACCGTGTGCGTCTGCTCTGGCGCAAGCGCAGCCGCACGACGATGGCCTTCGCGCTGTCCTACTTTGCCATGCTGCTCATCTCTATGACGAACCCGGGCATGTTCTGCCCGATGCCGAATGCGCTGCTCATGGTGGCCATGTTTGTGGTCGTCGAGCGGCAGCCCGATACCGCTGCGGTGCCGGTCAAGGCCGGCTCCGCGAGAGCCACAGAAAGGAGATCCTACTGATGAAACGTTTCCAGCTTCTCACCACTGCGATTTTTCTGTTCTGCACGCTGCTGATCGCCGGGTGCACCGGCCGCGGCGTCGAGGCCCAGACGACGCCTGCCCCGGAGGCGACGCCGACTGCAACGACGAATATTCAGGCCGGCATCCAGACCGGTGACAACGAGGTCAATAAGATCCTCGCCGGCACGTGGGCGTTTGAGCGCACGGACGCCGAGAAGAAGGCGGGCGACGACTCCGTCAAGCAGCTTCTGCCCGAAGCGGACACCGGCGCAAAAACGGCCACCGAGATCAAAGAGCCCGGCACGATCCGCGAGCTGATGTTCCGCGTCAACGGTACGGGCAGCTACACGGATGCTGACGGCGCGGCACAGGCGTTTGAGTTTGCGCTCAACGGCGATAACCTGACGCTCGCGCTCGAAAACGGCACGGTGCAGATGTTCCGCTGCACGCTCGAAAACGGTCTCATGTACCTCACGCCGATGAGCAACAACGGCGCGTATCAGGCCTTCACCGACGTGTTCCGCCAGACGCA
>OGOL01003487.1_pt1 | contig 10571 bp, 9 predicted proteins | sample 1552641 | NCBI WGS metagenome assembly OGOL01 (sample SAMEA2580140, study PRJEB22360) | human gut metagenome | biome: human gut; feature: human-associated habitat; material: faeces | place: Denmark | collected 2008/2010 | reverse complement strand
CAGGAAGCCGCCGATGTAGCCCGAGATGATGTCGGCAAGGATCTTGACCACAACGGTCCAATCGCCGTCAGCATTCTTCACCGGGATCATAAACAGGATGATACCAGTGATCGACGGGATGATAAACAGAGCTTTCAGTTTCGCGTTACTTTTGGTTTCCATTCTCTCTCCTCCTTCATATTGGCAAGTCGGGCCGGAAGGCGGTCTCTCTCATAGCCGCTTCCCCGGCAGACAGCTCTTGCCTTTACTTTATACGAATTCAGCAGTAAAGCAAGTGCCAGCAACGTTCTCAATTTGTATACCAGCAATAAATTTCTCCATTTTGTCATTCACTTTTTTGTCGAACCTGTATATATCTTTTTTGCTTTTTGGGAAAAAGCCCATTTTCCCTTGCCGTTTCAGGGATTTTGGAGGAGAAAAAGGGAGACGCGATACGCGTCTCCCTCCCGTTTGCTTTATTGCAAGTTTTCAACGTCCTTCTTGCCGACCGCCATGCGCTTCCATTGCTCAGGAAGGCCCGGCGCGATGAGCGGGAACAGATTTTCCGTGTCCGACGTCGGCTGAATGTTATAGGTGCCGTACTTGTTGACAAGATCGGCGCAGTCGTCCGGCTGGCCGAAGCGCGCCTTGAGCATCGGCGCCAGGTCATACGGCATGCCGGGGTCTTTTCGCGGCATAAAAATCACCTCCGGACTTAGTATGTCCGGAGGCGGCAGATTTTTTCGATTTGTCTCGCTCACGCGCGCAGCGTTTTGGGGTACACGCCCGCGTCGTGTAATTTCTGAAGCTCGCGCTGCACCATTTCCTTATCCTCGTGATACGTCATGCCGAACCAGCGCGCGCTCGAGCGCAGAACGGAGACACTGAGCTCGCCGCGGTCGATGAGCTCGCCGATCAGGCTCGGCAGCAGGCACTCTTTTTTGAGCTCGCCGTCGGGCAGCGCGCGGAGGAAATCCTTAAAATACGCGTCCAGCTTTTCAAACAGCCACGGCGTAAAGCCCCAGAAGTTCATCGAGACCGGCGTCTCGGGCGCGTAGACCGGGTCGTCGCCGTTTTCCTGAATGTCGCGGATCTTGCCGTCGTCGCAGGGCTTTAGGTGGAACGTTTCGACCACGCGGTCGAGCATCCCCTGTTCGTTCACGTGGCACACGCCGCGCGTGACCGTGCCGTGCTCGCTCACGGTGTTGCAGAGGTCGTATCCGACCATCGTGCCCTCGCCGCTTTCGGCGAGCTTTGAGAGCTCTGCGTAGATCGTCTTGAACGCGTCCACGCCGTAATAGTCGTCGGCGTTGATGACGACGAACGGCTCGTGCACAAATTCGCGCGCGCATAAAAGCGCGTGCACCGTGCCGAACGGCTTGACGCGATCAGACGGCACCGTGTAAAAATCGGGCACGCTCGAAAAATCCTGATACGCGTAGCAAACCTCGACATTGTCCCCGTCCGCCGTTTTGCGCGCGGCAAGGTGATGTCCGACCATGTTCTCCATCAAGTCGCGCATGTCGGGCTTGATGATGAAGACCACCTTCGTAAAGCCCGCGCGCAGCGCGTCGAAAATGGAGTATTCCATCAAAATTTCACCGTTCGGACCGATGCCGTCCACCTGCTTATTGCCGCCGTAGCGCGAGCCCATGCCCGCCGCCATAATCACGAGCGCTGCTTTCATAAAAACAAAACTCCTCTCAAAGTTCTCGATCTCTTTTTCTCCGGGCGCGCACTGCGCGCTCATCTTCGCCCATCATAGCGTATCCGAACCGGCATTGCAACCGTCTTTTTCGTCTCTTGTCTTTTGCCGCAGGCGTGTTATACTGGTGTAACTATTTCTTAACACCGAGGTCACACCATGGAAGGATTTCTGCACGCGGTCTCTTCCGTCACCATCATCCTGCTGCTGACGGCGACGGGCTATTTCTGCGCGGCCAGGGGCTGGATGGGCCCGCAGGCCAAGGCCTTTATCGGCAAGTTCACGCTCTCTGTCGCCATCCCCTGCATGTCAGTCTACGGGCTGACGAATAACCTGACCCGTGATCTTCTGGTTCAGTCGGGCAGCTTTCTGCTCGTGCCGCTGCTCGGCACCGTGGTCATCACGATCCTGTCACTGCTCGTCGGCAGGCTCTTGAAGCTGCCGCGCAAAAAGCTCGGCGTTTTTATGATGATGTGCTCGGTGTCGAACGCCATCTTCGTCGGCCTTGCGATGTGCACCGAGCTCTTTGGCGACACCTGCACGCCCTACGTCATGCTCTACTACCTCATCAACACCAGCTTTGTCCAGCTGCTGTTTCTCTCGCTTGTGCGCTGGTCGGGCGAGAGCCGCGGCTTTGACCTCAGGATGCTCCAGAAATTCCTGACCACGCCCGCCGTCATCGCCGTTTTCGTCGGCCTCGCGCTCGTGTGGTTTGAAGTGAGGCTCCCCTCGCTCGTGATGAGCTACTGCCGCTATATGAACAACCTCGTCACGCCGCTGGCGCTGCTGCTCACGGGCTATATCATCCACGACATCGGGCTCAAAAATGTCCGGCTCGACCGCGACTTAGGCATTGCGATGGTCTTCCGCTTCCTGCTCGCGCCCGCCCTCTCGGTCGCGCTGTGCAGGGCGTTCGGCGTGACGGGCCTTGCTCACGACGTGCTCATCGTCGAAACGGCGATGCCGGTCGTGACGCAGACGGTCGTCGCCGCCGCGGAATACGGCGCGGACGAGGAATTCGCCGCGCAGGGCGCGGCGCTCTCCACGATTGCGTGCTTCGTCGTGATCCCTGTGCTGATGCTGATTTTGTAATCAAAAAAGTGGCAAAGCCACTTTTTTGAGAAGGTTTCGCTGCGTTCTGTGCCTCGGTTGTCCGCTAAAAGCGGACAATTCGACCTTACACCGTTGCGGCACTACGATTCCCGCGCCCTTGCAGGCGCGCCAATCGTGCCGCTTCCTCGAAACCGACTTGCTGTTTCCGCCGCTGGCGGCACTTCGCCGGTTTCCACTTCGCGCAAAGAGTTTTCTGCCAGAAGGTGAATTGCCCCGCAGCGGGCAAGAGAAGCCCCTCTGGAGGGCGCACATGTCGCGGCGGAAAACCGATTTGAATTTATTTCGTGCCGTGCGCGGCACCTGGCCGGCCGTTGGCAGCTTTGCTGCCTTACGGATGTTGCGTACCCCTTGCGGGTAAATACTCTGCGAGGCTCTCTACCCTGAAAAGAATTCCGCGCCGTGGGCGCGGGATTCTTTTTGTTTTCAATTTCCGATCAGTGCGGACAGGCCGCCGGTTCTCAGCTCGTCTTTATAGTAGTTGAGCTCATCGCCGATGAGCTCGTCGAGCACGCGCATGCCCAACACCTCGACAGGGGCCTTGTCGTCCGTCAGGATGCAGCTTCCGCCCTCATAGGGCGTGAGCTTGGAGTACACCGTGCGCATCATATCGGCATAGTCGCTGTCCTTGAGCTTTGCGATGCTGCGCAGGAACGTCTCCTCCCAGTCATCCGCGTTCGTGCAGAAGACCTCGGTATTCGTGTTGCCCCTCACCGGCACGGTGACGGTGTGCTTGAAGACACTCGCCATCGTGTCGCAGAGGTATTCGTTGATCGAGCCGTTCTCCGCGGACGTCATGTTGAGGTTCACGACCATCACGCCGTTCGGCTTCAAATGTGCCTGCACTTCATTGAAAAACTCGACGCTCGAGAGCTGGAACGGGATGGTGATATCCTGATAGGCGTCCACCATGATGACGTCAAACTTCTCCTTCGACGCGGCAAGGTACGCGCGCCCGTCCTCGACCGCGACGGTCACGCTGCCTGGAAGTCCGAAGTAGTCCGTCGCGATGTCGGCAATTTTTTTGTCGATCTCCGCGCCCTGCACACTCGCGCCGGGGAAATAGCGCGTGCAGTAGCTCGCGTACGTGCCAGAGCCCATGCCGAGGATCATCACGCTGCGGTTTTCGCTGTCCGTGCCGTCCATGCCCGCCATGCAGGGCGCGGCGAGCGCGTAGTCATAGTACATGCCCGTCAGCGCGTCGCCCTTGACCTGCACGCTCTGCACACCGAAGAGCACGTTCGTCGAGAGCGTCGTGCGCTTCGCGTCATCCTGCACCTGCAAATAGTTGTAGATGGACTCGTCCTCAAGCGTGATGTCGCTCTGCCAGAAGGCGAAGCTGTAAGACGGCAGGGCAAAGCACAGTCCAGCGATCAAAAGGACGGAGACGATCCCCGGCACGCTCTTTTTCTTCTCGAACACGAAGTACGCGATGCCGATGGCCGCGAGCACACCGGAGAAGATCAAAAACGTTGCCGCCGTGCCGACGGCGGGGATCGTCACAAACGTCGGCACGAAGGTTCCGATGATGCTGCCGATGGTGTTGAGCGCGTTGAGCCTGCCCACGGTCTTGCCCGTGTCGTCGAGATTGTCGACCGTGAAGCGCGTGAGCGACGGCGTGACGGTGCCGAGCAGCACACACGGGAACGCGAAGATCACAAGGCACGCCGCGAGCGCCGCCCAGACGAGGAAGTTTTTCGTCACAAAAAGCGCCAGCAGCAGCGAGATGCCCGCGATCAGGTACCGTCCCACAAACGGGATGAGCGCGATCCAGATGGCCGCGATGATGAGGCGGCGGTAGAGCTTATCGGGCGTCGCGCTCTTGTCGGCGAGCTTGCCGCCCCAGACGTTGCCGATGGCCATCGCGATCATAATGACGCCGATGATAACGGTCCACACGATCTGCGACGAGCTGAAGTACGGGGCCATGAGCCTGCTCGCACCGAGCTCGACCGCCATGACGGACATACCGGCAAAAAATTCGGTCAGGTATAAAAAGTATTTGCTGCGGATGAGTTTATTTTCCATGCAGGACCTCCCTGTCGTTTCGTTTGTGCCGTCTTTGGTGTAGACAAAGAAATTATAACACGCCTGAACCGCTTTGCACAACGTTTTTGCCGCGTATTCATTCCCGATGCGCATATTCCCCTTCTGCACGCATATAGATGGAGCAACATGAGTCAGGAGTGTGCTGCATGAAGGGTAACATGGAAGAGCGCGCCTGCGCGCTGGCCGCCTACATCATCGAAAACCGCGCCACCGTGCGCGCCGCGGCAAAAAAGTTCGGCGTGAGCAAGTCCACCGTGCACAAGGACTTACAGGACCGCCTGCCGCAGTTCAACCGCAGCCTATACTTGCAGGTCAAGGAGGTGCTGGAGGTCAACAAGGCCCAGCGCCACATCCGCGGCGGCATGGCCACGCGAAAAAAATACAAGGGATTTTGAAACTTTTTTCGACTTTTTGCGTCTAACATAAAGAGTGCGCCTCCTGCGCGGCAAAATTACTCTTGCACAATTCCGCCGCGCAGGGTAGAATACCGTTATTGTAAACCAAAAGAAAAAAAGAACGGAGCAACAAGATGAGAAAGCAGGACTATTACGAGCCAAGCATCGGCCGCGAAAGCGAGCCGCGCCGCAGGCCGAAGAAAAAGAAGAAACGCGCAAATCGCGGTGAGCGCGCGGTCGTCACGCTTCTGTCGCTTCTTTTCCTGACCGTGGCCATTGTGGCGACGGTCAAGTACGTCGTGCGCGCGCCTGAGCCCGTCACGGACGGTGAAGACCAGCAGACGCAGCAGGACGGCACGGCGGAGGACAGCGACGCCATTCAAACCATTTCTAACGGCAAAGAGCGCAAAAAATACTGCTATACGATCCTCGCCTACGGTGTGGACAACGACGCCGGCGGCAGCGACACGAACATGCTCGTGCGTTTTGACGCGGAGAACAAGAAGATCGACGTCGTCAGCCTGCCGCGCGACACGCTGATGAGCAACGGCCGCAAGCTCAATTCCTCCTACAATAACGGCGGCACGGAAAAGCTGCGCAGCAACATTGAAGATATGCTCGGCGTCCCCGTGGACTTCTACGTCTCCGTCGACCTGAAGGGGTTCATCGCGCTCATCGACCAGATCGGCGGCGTCGACTTCGACGTGCCCGAGGATATGGACTACGACGACCCCTACCAAGATCTGCACATTCACTTCAAGGCCGGTCTCCAGCACCTGAGCGGCCAGCAGTCTATGGAGGTCGTGCGCTTCCGCCACAACTCCGACAAGGATAAGCCCGCCTACGGCGGGCGGCAGGATATCGGCCGCATTGGCACGCAGCAGGCGTTTTTGAAGACCGTGGCGCAGAAGCTGATGAAGCTCGAAAATGTCCCCGCGATGGCGGAAACGTTCTTAAAATATGTCAAGACCGACCTGACGCTCGGCAACCTCGTGTGGCTCGCCAACCAGGCGCTCTCCATGGGCGGGACGGACGCCATCAGCTTTGCCACGCTCCCCGGCGACGGCGCAGGCTGGTACAAGGGCAAGTCCTTCTACACGCTCTATCCCGAGCAGGTGCTCGAGATGACGAATTCGATGCTCAACCCCTACGCTACGGATATCACCGCCGACGAGCAGAACATTTTAGTCCCGTGATCCCCGTGAAATTTTGAGAATGTGAGAAAGAGAGAGCAAACGCCATGAAGTTCCGCTTTGCGCTGCTTGTCGCGGCGCTCGCGCTTGCGCTGAGCATCAGCGCCTTTGCTTACAGCGAGGAGCCCGCGCAGGACACTGCCGCTCCCGCACAGGAGGAAACGACGAGCGAAGACAGCACCCCGTTCGTGCTGCTTCGCGTCTACGAGGGCCAGTTTGCCGACGTGAAAGACGGCGACTGGTTCGCCCCCTCGGTCGTCTCGGCCTATGAATACGGCTTACTCAATGGCCGCGGCGAGAGTTCCTTTGCGCCGAACGGCAATGTGACGATCGCCGAGCTTTTGACCATCGCCGCGCGGCTGCGCGCCATCTACACGACCGGCAGCGACGCGGTCATCCCCACAGCGAAGGAGAATGAGGCGTGGTACGCGCCGTATGTCTCGTACTTGAAGAGCCAGAATCTGCTCGACAACAGCTTTGAGGGCTTCTACCTCCTGCCCGCGTCGCGCGCGCAGATGGCGGGCATTTTCGCCTTCGCCGTGCCGGAGGAATGGTACACTGAGCCCAACGCCTCGCTCGTCACCTCGGCCTACGCGAGCCGCGAGTACATCGCCGATGTGACGGACAAAACGCTCGAATCGTACCGCGCCAAGGCGCTCGCCGCCGCGATCAAGGTCCACGACTCCCTTTGGGAGAGCGGCACGCTGAGCTACGACATGAGCCAGTATGAGATCGCGCGCACGTATTTTCAATGGCTGTGCGACCACTGCCGCTACGATAACGCCGCCGCAGACGATTCCGCGAGCCATCTTGCCTACGGCGCGCTTGTCAGCGGCCTTGCCGTGTGCGACGGCTACACGGGCGCTTACAATCTGCTCTTGAAGCTCGAGGGCATCGAGTGCACCTCGCTTTTTAACAACAGCCACATCTGGACGCTCGCGACGCTGGACGGCACGCAGTACCACATCGACGTCACCTGGGGCGACCAGTACGGGCGCACGGACCTGCGCTACTTCGGCATGAGCGAGGAACAGTCCTACCAGTGCCACCCGTGGGGCACAGCGGACAAAAAGAAATAAGGATCGACATATAGGGAGCCCTGAGACGGTATGTCTCAGGGCTCCCTTTTTTATCACCATTCGAGCTTTGTGCGCACGTGCGCCAACGGCAGGTGAAAGCTCTCCCGCAGGACGTTGCGATGTTCCGGAGGAAAGTGCTCCTCTGAAAATTCATACAGCGGCAGAACCGAACCGTACTGCTGCGCGGTCTCGTAGAACCAGCAGCTGAATTCCAGACGTTCGAGCTTCGTTTGCAGCGCCGTGATCTGCGCGCGGACGTTGTCGCGCTCTTTGGCAAGGATGTCGCGGCGGGCGCTGAGTGTCTCTCCGCCGGGCCGGATGAGCGGCAGGAACGAGCGAATCTCCTTGAGCGGAAGACCGCAGAATTTCAGGTACTCGATGATTGAAAGCGTTGCAATATCGTCGTCTGTGTACGTTCGCTGCCCGTTGCTGGCGCGCACACCGAGAGACAGCAGCCCCTCCTTTTCATAGTAGCGCAGGGTCGATGGGGCAATATTCATCATGCGTGCCACTTCTCCGATTGTATAAGGCATACGAAAATCTCCTTAAAAAACTGTTAAGATGACCGCGCGAAAACCTATTGACTTAAAGGCGACTTTAATAGTTACAGTTTACTTATTCAAATCGGTATTGTCAACAGGAATCAACGGGTAAATTTTCTTCCGTTTGTGCATGATGTTCCGATGCCGACAGTTTTTAAGAAGGAGAAAGAAGCTATGAGAAAAATGATGCAGCGATCCCTGAGCTGTCTGCTGACTCTCGCGATGGTCGTCACGATGCTGATGACCAGCACGCTCGCAGCAGAGAAAAGCGCAAAACTGGAATTTGACTATTCCGCCAACTACGAATCCTCCAAGGTCGTCAGTCTCGAAGTCTACAAGGGCTACCCCGCAGACAGCTATGCCAAGGAAGAAGAGATCTTCTCCCAGCTCGAAGCGATCACCCCGCAGGCTGACGGCAGCTACGTCGTCACCGCTCCCGGCACCTATGCCTACCATGTGCACGGCACCGGCTACTACAACATTCTCCAGCTCTTCAACGTGACCGAGGCCGACCTCACCGCCGGCGTGAAGAAGCTTTCCGTCATCGGCGGCAAGCTCGGCGGCAACGGCTTCGAGCCGACCATCAAGCCGGAGAAGGCCCCCGCCTCCTATAAGGTAGACCTCCGCGACAGTATGCTTATCTTCTGGCCTGAGGAGATCAACAAGCACTTCGCCCTCGAGCCGCAGAACTACACCACCCCCGCCTTCGACGGCAAGCACGCCGCCAACGAGTTCACCTCTCAGGAAGAGCTGATGGCCTTCCTCAAGAAGATGGACGCCGCTTCCGGCACCATGCATCTCTACTCTGCCGGTACGACCCCGAACTACAAGTATGACCTCCCCCTGGCACTCTTCACCACCTCCGAGATTCCCGCGAACGCCACGCTCGCCGAGGCCGCCAAGATCGTCAAGGGCAACGGCAAGCTGAACGTCTGGTATCAGGCGCAGATCCACCCCAATGAGCCCGCCGCCGGTGAAGGCGCGCTCGTGATGATCGACAACTTTGTCAACGATCCCACTTACAAGGCCCTGCTCGACAAGATCAACATTGTCATCGTTCCCCGCATCAATCCCGATGGCTCCTATCTCTTCAGCCGCGCCACCTATGACGGCTTCGATATGAACCGCGACCATATGTCCCTCAAGGCAGCCGAGCTTGCCCAGCTGCACACCGCCTACCGCCTGTTCATGAGCGAGGTCGTCCTCGACACGCATGAGTTCACCTTCTACGGCGCTTACAACGACGACTGGACGAGCGCCGGTGAATACATGGAGAATGCGGACGATCTTGAGACCACCCCCGCCACCAGCCTGAACAACGACCCCGCCGTGACGAAGATCGGTCTCGACATGGCCAAGCGTGCCTTCTCCGACGCTACGAACGCCGGCCTGCGCGTCAATCACTACGGCACCACCGTCAATAACCCCATCGGCCGCGCCTACTTTGGCCTGTTCAACGCGGTTTCCTTCCTCATTGAGACGCGCGGCATCGGCGCCGGCCGCCAGAACTTTGAGCGCCGCGTCTTCTCTCAGGAAGTTGCCGCCACCTCTTACATCACCTATGCCGCTGAGCACGCCGACGAGATCATGAAGGCGGTCGCCGCCGCCCGTGCCGATGTTGTCGCCAAGGGCAAGACCTATGAGGAAAGCGACGTTCTCGCCCTCTATCAGACCAAGTCCGGCAAGACTCTGACCGACTACACCGCCGCGACCGTGCAGTACAGCGTCGCCGACGGTAGTGAGAAGGTCAGCAAGGCGTATCCCCTTTCCCTGAACGACACTCTGACCCGCAGCCGCGTCCGCCCGACCGCCTATGTCATTCCCGCGGACACCGCCAACATTGAGAAGATCCTCTACATCATGGACAATCAGGGTGCTGAGTACTACAAGCTCAACGCCGGTACCACCGCAAGCCTCCAGCAGTACTACTATGTCGGCGACTACATGGTGAACGGCAAGGCCAAGGGCATTGAGGCCGGCCTGCGCGACACCGCCGACGTCACCTTCACCAACGGTGCTTATGTCTTCCCGATGGATCAGGTCGCCAGCAACGTCATCGCCATGCTTTGTGAGCCCGACGTCACCGACTCCAACGGCTACGACGGCACGCTCTATCAGTACAAGCAGATCGACTACGATAAGGACAGCAAGAACTTCCCCATGTACCGCTACACCGGCAACGACCCGCGCACCACGCTCGTGAGCAACGGCACCTCCGCCGAGCCCACCCAGCCCACGCAGCCTGAGAAGCCCTCCCAGCCCGCGAGCAGCGATACCTACACCGTCGTCTCCGGCGACAGTCTGTGGAAGATCGCCAGCAAGCAGCTCGGCAATGGCAACCGCTGGACTGAGATCTATGACCTGAATAAGGACACCGTCAAGTCCCCCTCGGTCATTTTCGTCGGTCAGATCCTCAAAATGCCTCTCACGGCAGTGAGCCAGTAAAAAATACGTCAGTGTTTTTTCTCCACAAATCCCCTTCGAACGGGAAAGCGCCTTCCGCGATGCGGAAGGCGCTT
>OGOL01003476.1_pt1 | contig 10607 bp, 8 predicted proteins | sample 1552641 | NCBI WGS metagenome assembly OGOL01 (sample SAMEA2580140, study PRJEB22360) | human gut metagenome | biome: human gut; feature: human-associated habitat; material: faeces | place: Denmark | collected 2008/2010 | reverse complement strand
TCTGTACTATCGTTCCTGTTGTAGAAGCCAACGGTACAGAAACCATCATTTCACTGGCAACTCAGCTGATCATCCTGTATGTGGCATTCTTCGGATTTGCCCTGGTCATTTACGGCAGCTCCGTGAAATTCATCGGCAAAGAAAGCCCTGTGAAATTCTTCAAAGCAATGCTTCCTGCAGCTCTGAACGCATTCGGAACCTGTTCCAGTTCAGCGACCATTCCGATCAGTAAACAGCGTATGGAAGACGAAATGGGCGTATCCAACAAGATCACAAGTATTGCCATTCCTCTTGGCGCTACTGTAAACATGGATGCCGTATCCATCCTGATGTCATTCATGATCATGTTCTTCGCCAATGCATGCGGAATTAACGTAAGCATTTCCATGATGATCATAATCCTTCTGGCAAACGTACTCCTGTCAGTAGGAACCCCGGGAATCCCGGGCGGTGCCATCGCATCCTTCGCAGCCCTTGCAACCATGGCAGGTCTGCCGGCAGGTGTTATGGGTGTTTATATCAGTATCAATACACTCTGCGATATGGGTGCTACCTGCGTTAACGTTATTGGCGATATGGCAGGCTGTGTAGTTCTGAAAGAGAAAATTAAGCTTGAGGATTAATACATAAGGAATACAAAAAAGTTGTTGTATCTTTTCATATTGGAAATGAAAAGTACAACAACTTTTTTATCACCCTTTAACAGCTCCGCTCATTAAACCATTCTCTATTTTTTCCTGGAAGAAAATATACGCAATAATTACCGGAATGGTTGTAAGACAAATTCCTGCCATGCTGGAACTATAATCTGTACTGTATTCTCCAAAGAATGCAAGAAGTCCCATAGAAATAGTACCTTTATCTTTATCAGAAATAAAAATAAGAGGAAACAACAGGTTATTCCATACCTGTATAAAATTAAAAATTGAAACACTTACAATTCCCGGAACTGACAGTGGCAAAATCATCTTAAAAAATACTTGATAAATATTTGCTCCATCAATTACCATCGCTTCTTCTAATTCTGTCGGAATTCCATTCATAAATCCAGTAAGAATCAAAATTGTCATTGGAAAACAAAACGCCGCATAAAGCAAAATCAATACCGGATAATTATTCATAATTCCAAGTTTTCCAAAAATATAAGACAACGGAATTAATACCGCCTGAATAGGAATCATCATTCCTGAAATAAACAGTAAATATATTTTTGATTTTCCGCGAAACTTAAATTTTGCCAGAACATACGATGCCATTGCTCCAAAAAGACCTGATATCGCAAGAGTTCCAACTGCAAGAATAATTGTATTCAAAAAATATCTTCCTATATTTCCCACATTCCATGCAGTTAAATAATTTTCTATCCGTAATTTCTTAGGTAAAGCAGTAAATGATGAAAATATTTCCAAATTTCCTTTAAAAGAACAGAAGATTGAAAATACCATCGGATAAATATTGATCAAAGCAACTATAATAAATATCAGAAATCCTATATAATACCCTGCGGAATGTTTTTTTGTTTTCATGATCTATCCCCCCTAATATTCTATGGATTCTTTCTGATTCATAAGTTTCAAACTAAAAATAGAAACAGCAGCACTTAATACAAAGATGACCGTAGCAATCGCACTTCCAGTTCCATAATGACCATATCTATAAGCTTCATTATACATTAAAAGTGCTGGTACAATAGTACAGTTACTGGTTCCTCCTGTAGGTGTCAGAATGTATACAGTATCAAAAATCTTTAATACTCCAGTGATTACCATGATCGTAGACATTTTTAATGGTTCCCAAAGCATTGGAATATAAAGATTCCAAATCTTTTTCCAGCCAGTTGCTCCATCTAATTCTCCTGCTTCCAAAACAGAATCCGGTATAGAAGTAAGACCAGCCAAACAAATGATCATATAATATCCTACACTGGTCCATGTACTGACAACAATCAGACATATCAAAGAAGTTTTAGGATTAACCAGCCACTGCTGAATATAATTTCCAAGTCCAATTTTAATAAGAAGACTATTCAGAATTCCCTTGTCAGTAGGAAAATAAATAAAATTCCATAACAATGCTACTGCTGTCACTGATAAAATCATAGGAATAAAAAATGCAGCTTTAAAAAATCTCTGTCCTTTTTTGAAATGATGGATCAGTAATCCAAGTCCAAATCCAATAGGAACCTGCAAAATAACACTTACAACAACGTAAATAAGAACATTCTGCAACGACTTAAGAAAAACTGCATTATGGAACAGATTACTATAATTCTTAAATCCTACAAATTTAAGCGGCACCGCCTGAAGCCCAGGCCAGTCATTAAATGAAAAATAGACAGACATAACTACAGGTATCAATTCAAAACAAAGATAGATCAATACTGCAGGTATCAAAAATACCGCAATAACTTTCTTATTTTTCCTTATTTTTTCCAAAATAACCCCTCCTCTTTTCTATTTTTGAGTAAACAAAAGGAAGGGTGCTCTCCCCCCTTCCTTTTGCTTTATCTGTCAGCTCTGTGGACGGTTTGCATCAATATCTGCCTGAATAGTCTGTGCTGTATTCTCAGCGGAATCAGACAGCATCATGTTCAAAATTCCATTTCTTGAAGTATCTACTAATGTAGAGCAGGTATCATAGTCAAAATATTCTCCTACAGAATCTGTAATAGTACCTGTATATTCAACCATATCTTTGAAAATCTGCGGTGCGTCTTCCGGTGCATCAATATCTTTATATGGAGCAACTCTCATCGCTGCATTCATACGTTCCTGAATAGACTCTTTAGATGTCATATATTTCACCAGTTTTAGAGTTGCCTCTTTTTCCTCATCACTCATAGTTCCTGAAAGCATCCATCCGGAAGTATATACTACATGTGTATCTTTATACTCTGGTTTATCTTCAAAGTATGGGAATGCAAAGAATGAAATATCATCCAAAATTTCTGATTCAGAATTAAACATTTCAGGAATGATAGGGCTGCTGTGAGAAATCATTGCTACTTCTCCGGTGAGGAACTGATTCATCTGAGTATTATAATCCATTCCTTCAAATCCCTCTGCAAAAGCACCTTTATCTTTTAAATCTTTTGTAATCTGCAGGCATTCTACTACATCATCATCCGTCCATTTTTTCTCGCCAGTACCCAATTTTATAATGCCATCTCTTCCGATTCTTTTAGCAAGAATATTATTAAAGATATGTCCCATAACCCAGGTATTCTTTCCGCCTACTCCAAACGGAGTAATTCCGGCAGCAACCAGCTTATCAATATCCTCATACAGTTCATCCATTGTTTCTGGAGTTTTCTCAATACCGGCTTTTTCAAATAAAGCCTTATTGTAGAAAATAGCATCCACATTCAGTTCATTTGGCAATGCATAGATTCCATCCACTCCATAAGCACTCAGATCATATGTATCTAATGCTCCATCCAGGAACGTGTTCTTCCATTCTTCATCTTCGTTAAGTGAATCTGTCAGATCCAACAGAACTCCATTCTGTGCCCATTCTTTCAGGCCGGCAATTGCCGGATAATAAAAGATATTTGGTGTTTCTCCTGTAGATAATGCAACTTTCAGTTTATTGTTATAAGCAGATTCCTCATAAACAGAATCGTTCTGAACTTCAATATCAGGATTTTCTTCCATAAATGCTGCAATCTGGTCTTCATAAACCTTTGCCATAGGTGTATCACCACTGTCACGGCTCATAAATGTAATCTTAACTTTATCTGCTGCAAATACCGGTGTAATGGATGATAATGCCATTGCTGCCGCTAATACAGCCCCTAAAACTTTTTTCCCTGTCTTCATATAAAAACCTCCTCTTTTCCTTACTAATTTTTGTAACAAACAGCAGTCATCTGATGTCCCTTAATCTCTTTTAGAGTAAATTCAAGTTTTTTTCCATCCTGTACAAATGGAACTTCCTGTTTATCGGGTATTGTATAAATTTTCTCTACTTCACGTTCTTCTGTCATAGTAATCTTAAGATTATATAAAGGAATAATATCATCAACAATCTCAAGATTTTTACATTTCTTCACCGGTACATAATGAAGTACATGTACAATTCTTCTGTTCTCTTGTTCCTGATCTAACACTGTAACTTGTGTTGTTGATGGTCCATTATGCTGAATCAGCGGATTCGGAAGCATTCTGTCTAATTCATTTCTCAGGATCTTTTTATACCATGCAGGTGCCCAGTTCTGATATGTTGTAAAAATCGGATGAATAAAATACGCTGTATTTTCTGTTTCCACAATACCAGGATATACTTCTTTTCTTCCTGATGGAGAATGAAGATGAGAACAAAAATGTTCATATGTACGATTAAATACCGGCGGGATTACTTTCTGGACAAACTGAGCCTCATCTGTCGCTTCTACAAGTGTTCCTTTGTCATACATTACATGTTCTGCATCTGCAAGACCCTTTGCCAGATGTTCTTTCGGCCATATAAAATCCGGACTATATGGTGCATCTCCAAGATATTTTACTGCCAGTTCTGAGATCATAAATTTCTGGTGATCTTTGTCAAGACCAGACTGATAACTTGCCAGTAATTTGCCTCCTGCATTTATATAAGCACTCAGTTTCCGGCCTAATATTTCATCTACAGGAATTACATCCGGTAAAATTAACAACCTGTATTTTCCAAAATCAGAAGTACTGTCAATAAAATCAAACTGATATCCATATTCCATCAGAAGTCTTGCCACACCTTCAGATGCACCTGGAATCTGTCCTGCTACGCCTGTAGCATAAAATTCTTCTGCTGTAAAAACACCAATTTCAGATACTGGTTTTGCATTCTCACACCAGGGTTCTTTTTCTTCTACAGATTTATAAACCCTTCCGATCTGCTGATACATATCCTTATTCAATTTTCCCCAGTAATCCATCTGGTCACCAATCGTACATTTGCATCCATGGGAAAGCATGGAAAATACTTCATATTCCATAGCTGCCTCATTACGAAATGCATGAAAATCGCCCCATTCTGTGTGGAATCTGCTTGTCAGTCCAAGACACTCTTTTCCAAAATTCCTCATATATTTAGCAGAAACAGGAAAATCAAGATATCCCCATTCTACTCCCGGAAGAGATTCAAAAGAAAAATACGAATAATCCTTTATCACTGGTTTATCGAGATATCCAACATGTCCTTTGTTATAGCAGACATGAAAATCTGGATTATATTTTTTTGCAAATGCGGTCAGATCTTCGACCATATCATAATAAGTCCACCTTGCAAATTCCTGACGGTCTTCCTTTTTTGCAGGATTCAGACCTTTTTCCCGCATAAGTTTCTGGCAGGATGGACAGCAGCATTCATTCATAAAAGCTGCATCATACCATACTCCATCTCCCGGAATCGTTTCCAGAACTTCTCCGAACTGCTTTTTCAGGAAATCACGATACGGTGTATTTACACAAAGGTTTTTATAAAAACCAGCCTCAAAATACCCCTTTCCCTTATAGTCCTGAAGTGCTCCGTTTTCATCAATACAGATCCATTCCGGATGCATATCTGCGATTCTCTTGTTCCAGCGAATGGTTGTATAAAGGTTTACCTGTATTCCACGTTTTCTGCAGGCTTCAGCCTGTTCTCTCAACAAATCTCTGTGTGCCAGATGAGGATGGACCATTTCCGGAAACATTTTGGAATCATAATATAAATTTCCGTGATGTCCACAAGAAAACAAAGTAATAGAATTCACGTGCGCATCCGCAAGAGTCTGGGCAAACTCTTCCGCATCAAATTCTGAGCAGACCCCCTCAATGGCTTCACTGGTGTGAAAATCCAGATGAATTTGTCGAAATGGAATTTCCTTTTCAGCCATTTCCTTTTACCTCCTGTCTTTTGATGAGACAAGATTACCATTTTTGTGCTATTACGTGAATGTAGATTCTTTGGACGTCTGGGAAATATTTTGGATAATTACATTTTTCTCTCTTCCTGGTACTTAGACGGAGAAATACCATAATACTTTTTAAAATTCTTGCTAAAATAATAAACGTCACTGTATCCTATTGACTCTGCAATTTCTATAAGTGTTTTATCCGGATACTCTGTAAGATATTTCTTTGCCTGTTCCAGACGTGTCTGAGTCAAATACTTACTTAATGAACATCCTTTTTCTTTTTTAAATATATTACTTAGATAACTCGCATTCACCCCAATTGTATCTGCTACCAGATTCAAGCTCATATCAATCCTACTATAATTACTATCAATAAAATCTACTGCATCATTTACTTTTTTCTTTGTTGCAGGAAGTTTATTTTCTGCTGCACATATGCGGCATTTTTCCAATATACACATTAATACACTTCTAATTTCTTCAATTCCACCATTATTCTGCAATCCTGTTAATTGTCTCTGTTCTTTTTCCACAACTAAAGAAAAATCAACTCCCAGTTCAGACATATACTGACAAATATGGATCAGAATATCCGTAGATATATATACTGCTGTGTCAGAAAGGACATTCTGTTCTTCCATTTGAATAAACATTTCACCTATCTCTTTTGTAAGCATTTCATATTCATTTTTTCTGATATAATACAAAAATACTTCCGAATCATATAACGATGATCGTATAAATTGAAACATATCTACTGGCTCGTAAATCAGAATTTTCTGTTCTGTTTTTCCTTTTCTGGCTGCAGAATATGCCTCCTGATAGGCCGCTTTCAATTCTCTGATGTCTGAAAATACCCTGCTGATTCCTCCATTCCAGTTCCTTTTACTATTCATAATTTCCTGCATATAAGTACAGAGAAGCTGAATCTGATATTCCATATTCTCTTCTCCAAATAGAATAAAAGCATATCCTTGGTTCATAGAAATCATTTCATATACCGGAAAATAATCCTGGATTATTTCTTCCATTTCTTCTGCCATTTTGTTATTCTGTTGTTTATTTTCAGGTCTAATCAAGGCCACTGATAATGGTTTATCAAACGGAATCTTCATTTCCTCCCATTTACTCTGCTGATTTTCAGAAGGTACCATACCTGAAAGCTGTTCTAAAAGAAACTGATCCTTTTGCATTTTCTTTACAGAAGATTTCTGTCTATAAATATGTTCCAGTTTTTCTTTACACTTCTGAAGCTCTTTTGTTAATTCTTCAGGGTCCAACGGTTTCAGCACAAAATTGACTGCTCCAAAAGAAAGTGCCTCCCTTGCATATTCAAATTCACCATAAGCGGTCAATATAATTACTTGTATTTCTGGAAAAATAACCTTTACTTTTTTAGATACTTCAATTCCATTCATATATGGAATATTAATATCCATAATTAAAATATCCGGCTTTTCTTCCAAAATTTTCTTTAATGCTTCTTCTCCGTCTTCTGCTTCTCCGCATATTTCCATACCCAGACTATTCCAGTCAACTGTTTTTTTCACTAACGCTCTCTGCAAAAATTCATCATCTACAAGGAATACCCTCATTTTCTATCCTCTTCTCTCTTAAAATCTACAGGAATGCACACTGTTGCCTTCGTTCCCTGACTCAGTTTACTTTCTACTGTAAGACCATATTCTTTTCCAAAATAAATCTGCAATCTTTGTTGAATATTAAATAATCCAAATGCTGAGCCTTTTTCTCTGTAATCTTTACTAAACAGTTCTTCTAATTTTTCTTCTGGAATTCCAAGCCCATTATCTGACACCTGAATAAAAACCTTATTCTTCTCTTTCCATCCTTTGATTCGGATAATTCCTTTTCCCCTCATTTCCTTTATACCATGATATATAGAATTTTCTATCAATGGCTGAAGTGTCAGTTTTACAATCCACTCCTGCAAAATTTCATTTTCTATATCAATCTCATATTCTATTTTATTTCCATATCTGACTTTCTGTATTTTTATATAATTCTCTATATTTGTTATTTCCTGTTCCAGCGGTATTAATGTTTTTCCATCGCTAAGTGAAGTTCTATAAAATGTACCAATCGCCTGAATCATGATAAATGCTTCATCCGGACAATTCATTTTGATAAGCGAACTTACACTATTCAATGTATTATATAAGAAATGTGGATTAATCTGTGCCTGAAGTGCTGCAAGCTCAGATTTTCTTTTTGCCCGTTGCTCTCTATATACCTGATCAACCAGCTGCCTGATTTGTTCAGACATCTTATTAAACTCTTCCGATAATATTCCAATTTCATCCTCATACAATACAGGAACACGTACAGAAAGATCTCCTTTTCCAAATTTTTTCATGGTATCTGTCAAATATATCAAAGGCTTTGTTACACTGTGAGAAACCCTCAGGCTGAAAAATGTGCTGATTAAAGCAGCAATAATTCCTACTACATAAATAATCTGTGTCATCGCTTTCCCGGCTTTTGTAAGTTCATTCACTGGTGTCAGACCAATCATAAGCCAATCCAGTGTAGGGATTACTGACGCTGTCACAAGATATCTTTTACCGTCAATCCTGAATACTTTTCCTCCTTTTTTATTATCTTCAGCCCATTGAAAATACTCTTCTTCCGAAATATTTCCTGATACATCCTGATCATTTTCTATTTTTTTGTTTCCATCTGTATCAGCAATCAGATAACTGCCTGTCTCCCCATATCTGATATGTGCAAAGTTATTTATCAGAAGTGGCGACTGATATTCTATAAGAACATATCCTTTAATAAGTCCCGAATCGTAATCTCTATAATATCTGATATAACCAATTCCATTTTTCTCATAATCTCCCAGGGATACTTCATATAAATCCAACCATTTTACGTTATAATTCTCTTTTATTATGTTAAAAAACTGTTCGTATTTTGATGCCTCAGATCGAATACTGTTAGAATTTACCATATGTCCATATGAGTCAAAAACAGAAATACTGCTATACTGTTTATCTGGATACAATGCATCCAAATAATCCAGACGTTTCTCTACCTGCATTTTATATTTTAACTGATCTGCTGATTCCTCAGAATCCTGTAAAAACCAGTTTTGTATTGCTTCATCTGTTAATATTACCTTAGCTATCTTTCCCGAATTCTCTAATATACTCTGACTGTTATCAGACACTATCTCAAACTTTTCCTTATAGCTTTCGCTGGTGATATTTAATACTGATTTTTCGTATAAAAACTGAATCAATACAGTTAATACAAGGATTGTGAGAAAAAAGAAGCCAATACTTGTAAGAGAAAATTTTTTCGCCAAAGACAGCTCATGATATTTTTTACGCATTCGCACCACCCCCACTTATTAATCCAACATTACCAAAAAAGCCGATACACTGTTTCCGTCAATGTATCGACCCTTAATGATTATTTCCTTTTTATTTACAGATACTGACTAAATTCCACCTTCTCCTTATTCGGTCCTTCAATTGTAAAGAACTTCACTCCATTTTCCCAGAATGGCAGGAAATGAATGGTATCTTGTGTAGAATTTAAACCAGCTTCATTGATATACTGGAAAATCTCTTCAATATCTTTTACGTCAAGTGCAACATGATCGATCGCGCCATGCTCCATTTTCGCTGCATGGTTCTCATAAGTCTCCACTACCAGAGTTCCCAGTTTCAGGAAAACAACCTTCTCGTTTGCTTCCTCATTTACTGTCTCAAATGCTGTTTCAAAACCTAATTTGTGATAAAATTCTACTGTTTTACCAATGTCATTTGTCGGAATTCCAATGTGCTGTACCCCTGTTGAGTAGTTCTTTAAATCCATAGTTTTTGCCCCTTTCTGCTGATCCTTGTGACTTTTTGTCGCTCGTTATGTCAGACTGCTTTTCATAATCCGTTACTGAGAACGCAATAACCAGTAACCATAATCAGACTTCTCAGTCACTTAATATCTCATTTTTTTACAATATACGCAGAAAATTATTCGGTTGTCAAGTGAATTTGTAACTTCTATTTATACTTTATTTTATACTCATCCATGAATAAACGTTCCTATCCCTTTGTCAAAAAGACTCTAAAGCTATTATTTCACGATTATATTTTGTGCAAAATTCCCATGACATAGAATCCCAATAACTGATAGAATAAATACGACAAAAAATGTCGCTTATCCATTGTCAGACGGGTAGGCGGCATTTTTGCGTTTATATGGAGTTTTTTATTATTTTATGAGGAGGGCTTAACTATGCCAAAAACAAAATTTCAGGAATTTATTTTCACCCTTATCACATCCGGCTGTATAATCTTTATCATGGGCGTTTATAACGTCGCTATCCACACCGGTGGACTTCAGGCGGCTACATTCAGTCACGCACTGCATTCTTTTCCGCTGGAATGGTTCATCGGATTCCTCTGCGCATTCTTCATCGCCAGCAAAACATCCAAATATTTCGCGTTCCGCGTAGCCAAACCAACTGACCGCCCGATCTTCATCATCCTCTGCATCCAGACCTTCACCGTCTGCACAATGGTACCGCTGATGAGCCTGCTTGGAACCATCGAATCTTCAGGAATCACTTCAAATCTCATCTTCATCTGGCTCCAGACCATCTGCCTGAACTTCATCATAGCCTACCCACTGCAGATCCTGGTTGTCGGACCATGAAGCGTTTTGTCAAGTGCTTTTTTGAGTTATTGACGCAACATAGGCTCTT
>OGOL01003468.1_pt1 | contig 10633 bp, 8 predicted proteins | sample 1552641 | NCBI WGS metagenome assembly OGOL01 (sample SAMEA2580140, study PRJEB22360) | human gut metagenome | biome: human gut; feature: human-associated habitat; material: faeces | place: Denmark | collected 2008/2010 | reverse complement strand
ATGGTGTTTTTATAACAGGAGATGAATTTTCCATTAGAAAAGCCATGAAAACATGCTGCACATACGCAATCGGAAGCAAGGTAATAGAGGAAACTTACGATTACCGAATGAACATAGAAGAAGAGGAACTTTGGATAAATAACTTTGGAAAAGATAATTTTGAAAAATCAATAGAAGTTATTCATGCGGTAGAAGAAAAGTTTGACGTGGCATATACGGACTATAGTTTCAGAATGTTGGCAGAATATTTGTCTATTCAGTTGTTCAGAACAAGAATGGGAAATGTAATAACTGAGGACATTTATATTCCTGAAACATTTAATAGAAATGAGAGTCTTGTAAATATGGTTGTGGAACATTTTGAACAGCTAGGAAAAGTAAATCTAAACGAATATGAGAAGCAGTATATTGATATTTTATTTGCTTCAGCAGCAGTGCAAACTGCGGAAAATGCAAATAAAGTCCACATGATTTCAGAATTTGAAGAAAAAAATAAAGAAATCTGCGAGGAAATGCTGGAATATCTTTCAGAAATTTTGAATATAAATCTTTTAGACAATGAATTATTAAGGACAAGTTTGGAAGGTTTTATACCGGCATCAATTGTTAGAACAGCTTATGGAATTGAAGTTAAGAATCCGTTCTTATCAGATATAAGGGAAATGTATTCGGGAATTTTCGCCACATGTTTTACATTAGGAAAATTCTATGAGGAATACAGTAAATCCATACCTACAGATCATGAAATATCATTTATTGCCCTATATTTAGGTGGTGCTTTGCACAGAAATGTTAAAAATGTGAAAGCTGTTTTAATTGGAACAAGCGGTATTGCAGCAGCAAATATTGTCGCCAGAAAAATAGAAAGTAAAATATCTGATATTAAGATTGTAGCCATACTTTCATCAGGCAAAATAGATTGTATTGACGATTATGAATTTGATATTGTATTATCAATGCTTCCAAACTTCAAATACAATGACAAAGTTGTTTATATTTCACCAATTGTAAGTAAAACTGACGAGAAAAATATAAAGGATGCCTGCTTTGAGACTCTGTCACATCCGAAGCTTGAAAAAGATAATTTTACGGATATGATAGACAAAGATCATATTCTTTACGTTGAGGAGAAGGTCGATAGAGATTTTGTCTTAAAAGCAGCCTGTAAACAATTAGTAAACGAGGGATATGTTACTAAAGAGTTTTACAATGATGTTCTAAAAAGAGAAAACATTGAGCCTACTGCAATTGGTAACGGCGTAGCAATTCCTCATGGAATGCCGGGAAATGTTATTAAGCCAAAAGTATATGTTATTAGTTTAAAGCATCCACTTAATTGGGGTGGGAAAATGGTAAACGTTATGTTTTTACTTGCATTAAACTTCAATAACGTAACAACAACAAAGGCATTTTTCTCAGATTTTGCACGAATTGTCGGTTCGGAAGAGAAACTTGAGAAGTTCAAAAAATTAGACAATGTTCAAAAAATGGAGCAAAATCTTAAAGAAGAATTGCATTGGAAGTAAAAAATATAAGAAAATTAAAAATGTTTCAATCCCAGTGGATAAAAAGCTTATTGAAAATTGCACTAACTTTAGTGCAATTTTCTTTTTTTGCGACAATTGAAAAAAAATAAATATGTAGCTAGAATAAAATCACACAAAGGTGATAACTTAAAGAGAAGGAGGACAAAATTTTGGCTAAAGAGCTTATGAACGAAGCAATCGTAATGTTTGATGTTGAAGCTAATAGTGCTGAGGAGGTAATCAGACTTATAGCTGATGCAATGGATAAGGACGACAGACTTAGTGACAAGGAAGGATATGTAGCGGACGTTTTGGCTAGAGAGGCAAGCTCAAGTACAGCAGTAGGTTTCTCAGTTGCTACACCTCATTCAAAGTCAGTACATGTTAAGGAACCATCACTTGCATTTGTTCGTCTTGCTAAACCAATGAAGTGGGATGATTCAGAAGAAGTTGATATGGTATTCCAGATAGGTGTTCCATCACCAGGACAGGGAGACAGACATCTTGAAATTTTAGCTGGTTTGTTTAGAAAAGTTATGCATGATGACTTTAGAGAACAGCTTGCTAATGCAAAAACAGCCGATGAGGTTATTAATCTTATAGGTGCAGTTTAAAACCTAAATAGGTAAAAGATTACATGATAGGAGAAAAGTTATGAAAGAATTAGTTGATATTTTAAAACACACTAAAACACATCTTATGAATGGTGTATCTTACATGATTCCAGTTGTTGTTGGTGGTGGTATTTTAATGGCTATTGCCGTTTTATTAACAGGTCAAGGAGCAGCTCCAGGATGGGGTTCAGGAATTCCTTACTGGTTATGGACAATCGGATCTGATGCTCTTGGATTAATGTGTCCTGTATTCGCAGCATACATTGCTTATTCAATCGCTGACAGACCTGGTATTGCAGTAGGTATGGCAGGTGGATTTATGGCATTGAACATTCCTACAGGTTTTGCTGATGGCGCTGTTAAAACAGCTTCAGCAGGATTTATCGGAGCAGCTATTGCTGGTTTACTTGGTGGTATTATTGCTCATTACTTAAAGAAGATTCCACTTCCTAAGTCAATGCAGTCACTTAAGTCAATTATCATCATTCCAGTAATTGGTGTATTGGTAGTTGGTATTATAATGTTTGCATGCGGAACACCTATTGCAGCATTCATGACATGGTTAGAAGATGTTATGAGAAACATGGCTCACGGAGATCATGGAAACTTAGCACTTGCAGGTATTAGTGCTTTAGCAGCACTTATGATTGCAACAGACCTTGGTGGTCCTGTAAATAAAGTTGCTTACTCAATCTTAATGGTAGCATTTGTAGGTACAGGTATTTATACATTTGCAGCTCCAGTTGGTATTGCTATTTGTGTACCTCCAATTGGATGTGGTGTTGCATCATTACTTTTAAAGAAGAAGTTCTCAAAAGAAGAACAGGATGCAGGTATCGGTGCTATAGCAATGGGCTTCTGTGGTATCACAGAAGGTGCTATTTCATATACAGCAGCAGATCCTGCAAGAATGATTCCTATTAACATGATTTCATCAGCAATTGCCGGTGGTATCGCAGGATTCCTTGGAGTTGGTGCTAAGATGTCAGCTTGCTGGGGTGGTTTAATCGTAGCTCCTGTTATTCAGGGTGAAAGCTTCTTAGCTGGTTGGCCATTTTACATTATTTGTATCTTAATTGGTGTTGCAGTTTATGTACTTCTTTGTGCATTACTTAAGAAAGATTATGTAGCTCCAGAACCAGAAGATATGGGAGATATTGATATCTCATTTGAATAAGATAAAGTTTTTGAATTACAACTGAACACTAAATGAGAACCACTTTTTAGTGGTTCTCATAAATTAAAAAAATAAAATTATTGTATGAAAGAGAGTGATTAGATATGAAATTTTTAGCAGTTACAGCTTGCCCATCAGGGGTAGCACATACTTATATGGCAGCTGAAGCAATTCAGCAGGCATGTGAAAAAGCAGGAGTTGAATGCAAGGTTGAAACACAGGGTTCAATCGGAATTGAAAATCAGATTACAAAGGCAGATGTAGAATCAGCAGATGCTGTTATTCTTACAACAGATATGCCTATTAAGAACGTTGAAAGATTTGACAACCTTAAGAAAGTAAAAATTGGAATCAGCCCAGCAATTAAGCAGGCAGATGCTATTGTAGCTAAAATGATTTCAATGCTTAATGCATAAATAAAGTTTATAAAGGATTAGCCAAAATCCTGCTTCTATGAAGCGTTATTACTTGATCGATTATAGGCATTTATGATCATAGAAATGATATAAGGCAGGTAGTTATTGCCTGCCTTATAAAAAAATATAAAGCACATGAAAGACTTTAATAATGATATAGGAACGATTAATTAAAGTAGAAAATTATTGCATAAGCAATTAACATATATGAATTATTAAAGAAAAAAGAGAGAGATTTTTAAATTAGGAGGAAATTAAAATGGTAAGTAGAACATTAACAGTAAACAATCCGGAAGGATTACACATGAGACCAGCAGGAGTTGTAGCAAAGGAAATGGGAAAATTCGCATGTGATGTTACAATCGTATTTGGAGATAAGAGAATCAACGCAAAGAGCCTTATTAATATTATTTCAGCTTGCATTAAGAAAGGTGCAGAAGTAACTTTCGAATGTGATGGAGCTGACGAAGAAGAAGCAATGGCAAAAGTTGTTGAATTAGAAAGCCAGAATTTTGGTGAATAAGAGGTAAGATTATGTACAAGGGTATTGCAGGTTCTGAGGGAATCGGAATCGGAAAAGTTGTTATAATTGAAGAACATGAAATTAACATTGAAAATAAGAAAGTAACAGATACTGATAATGAAATTAAACGTCTTCAGGATGCCATTGAGAAGTTTGTAGAAATTACAAATCAGATGGCAGAAAAAATGGATGTTACAGTTGGCAAAAAAGATGCAGATATTCTTAGAGGACATATCCAGATGCTTCAGGATCCTATGATTGAGGAGCAGATTTCTACTCTTTTAGTAGCTGAAAAGATTACAGCAGAAATGGCTGTAGACCAGGTTTTAGAGCAGACAGCAGAAATGTTTGCACAGATTCCTGATGAATTACTTCAGCAAAGAGCAACAGATTTTAGAGATATTAAAACAAGAATGATTAAAATTCTTCTAGGTATTGAAGAAGTCGATATATCACAGGTACCAGCAAATACTGTTTTGGTTGCCAGAGATTTAACACCATCAATGACAGCAGGAATTAACCCTGATAATATTGCAGGAATTTTAACAGAAGTAGGTGGTAGAACGTCACATTCAGCAATTCTTGCAAGAGCAATGGAGATTCCAGCCGTACTTAGTATCGAAGGTATTTGCAGTATTGTTAAAAACGGTGACGTAGTTGCGATAGACGGTACAAGTGGAGAAGCAATTGTAAATCCTGATGAGGATACTGTAAAAGAATATGAACAGAAATTAGCTGATTACAAGAAAGAAAAAGCTTTACTTGCAGAGTATGCCGGAAAACCATCAGTAACAAAGGATGGTACAAAGGTTGAATTAGTTTGCAACATTGGAAAACCAGAAGATGCAAAGAAAGCTGTTGAATGTGATGGCGAAGGAATTGGTTTATTCAGAACTGAATTCTTATTTATGGATAGAGACAGTGTTCCAACAGAAGAGGAACAGTTTGAAGCTTACAAGTCAGTAGCTGAAACAATGAAGGGTAAACCGGTAATCATCAGAACATTAGATATTGGCGGTGACAAGGCTATTCCTTATTTAGGATTAGAAGAAGAGGATAATCCATTTTTAGGATTTAGAGCTATTCGTTATTGTTTACAGAGAACTGATTTATATAAGACACAGCTTAGAGCTTTAGTAAGAGCAAGTGCATTTGGAAAGATTAAAATAATGGTTCCATTAGTAACTTGTGTGGACGAGCTTCGTAGCGTTAAGGCAATGGTTGCTGATATTATGAAAGAACTTGATGGTGAAGGAATTGCATATAACAAGAATCTTGAGATTGGTGTTATGATGGAAACTTCAGCAGCATGTATGATTGCTGATATCTTAGCAAAAGAAGCAGCATTCTTTAGTATTGGAACTAATGACTTAACAGGTTATACAATGGCAGTTGACAGAGGAAATGCTAAGGTTGCATATCTTTACTCAACATACCAGCCGGCTGTACTTCGTTCAATTAAGAGAATCATTGAATGTGGTAAGAAGGAAGGCATTATGGTAGGTATGTGTGGTGAAGCAGCAGCAGATCCTAAGTTAATTCCATTACTACTTGCATTTGGTCTTGATGAGTTTAGTGTAAGCGCAACAAGCGTATTAAAGACAAGAAAGACGATTTCAAATTGTACAGTAGAAGAATGCAAGGCATTAGCTGACAAGGTAATGCAGTGCAATACTGAAGAAGAGGTTTTAGATATTTTAAAATAAAGTTAGCATAGCATAAACTCCCCCGGCGCGTGTACCAGATAGTTAATTGAAGGTGCATGCGCTTTGGAGGATTTTTGTATTTATAAGGTAAACATGCTAATATGAGTAATGGTTCATAACTGCAGGAAGTTATTTTTTATACTATGAAATTACGTGCTAAATTAATGTGTGCTTTGTGTTAGGAGTAGCATAAACTACATGCTACATTAAATAACCAACATTGCAGGATATGATAATATACAAAATATACACAATAGGCAGGAGGATAAGATGGACATTAAACTTATTGCAACAGATGTAGATGGAACTTTAGTAGGGGCAGACCATATGGTAATTCCAAAGGTAAACATAGAAGCAATGAATATGGCTAAGGAAAAAGGAATTATTAACGTTATCAGTACAGGTCGTTCACTAAGTTTGACAGCAGGTGAAATCGAAAAATTAGGTTGTATTGACTATGCTGTAATTTCAAATGGTGCGGCAGTTGTAGACTTAAAAGACAACAGTGTGATGACAAGCTGCTATTTAGATAAGGAAAAAGTAGAAGAAATTGTAAATATTTTTAATAAATATCCATTAGTATATGAAATTTATGCTGATAAAAAAGGGTTTATAAGCCAATATACATATGATAATTTCAGAAAATGTTCATTACCAAATGAATTCATGGATTATTATAAAACAAAAATGGAAATGTATGATGATCCAATGGATGTTGTTAGAAACACTAATGTTGAAAAGTTTAATGTGGATTACACACCCGAAGAATGTGTTGAAGATTTATATAAGGATTTAGAAAAAGTAACAGATATAGTTATAACAGCCGGCTTTAAGGGAAATGTTGAAATTACAGCAGTTGGTGCAGACAAGGGAAAAGCACTTAAGTTCCTTTGTGACGAGATTGGTGTAGACATGAAGAATGTAATGGCATTCGGTGATTCAGGAAATGATGTAACAATGTTGACAGAAGCCGAAGAGTCCTACGCTATGGTATCAGGAAACGAACTTGCAAAAAAAGCGGCAAAGTATGTAACAAAACTTTCTAATGAAGATGGTGGTGTTGGAGAAACAATAAAAGAGTATTTGACAAATACTGAAAAATAAATGAAAATAGAACTATCAATACTAAGGAGGAAATTATGCTAGCTAGGGAAAGACAAAATAAAATTGTAGAGATGGTGAATGCTAATGGTTCTGTCTTAGTAAAAGAATTAAGTGAAATGTTCGAAGTCACTGAAGATAGTATTAGAAAAGATTTATCATTATTAGAAAAGAAAGAACTGCTTAAGAAAACATACGGTGGAGCAGTAAGAAACAGAGTCAATACTCATGAACTCTATGTTTCTCAACGTAAAGGAAAAAACGTTGAGGAAAAAAAGAAAATTGCAAAAAAAGCATTTGAGTTAATAGAAGAAGGAGATTTTATTTTCTTAGATATCTCAACTATTAATATAGAGTTGATTAAGTTAATTGTTGAAGCTAACCTTAATGTTACTGTTGCAACTAACATGATTGATGTAATGCTTGGTTTTACAGCATCTTTAGATACCAATTTGATTTTCGTAGGTGGTAAGTTGAACAGAGGACGTGATGGCTTTATTGGTTCATATACTAATAAACAAATTGGCGAATTCAGTTTTGACAAGGCATTCATGGGAGTTGTAGGTGTAGACATTAAGAGAAACAAAGTTTACACATATACAACAGACGATGCATTAACCAAAAAAGTCATTATGGAAAATAGTGAGAAATGCTATATGCTAATGGAAAGCACTAAGTTTGCAAGAGAAGGTAATTACAGATATTCTTCAATAGATGAATTTGAAGGAATTATTTTAGATGAAGAACCAAGTGAAGAAGTACAAAAGCATTTGTCAGACAAGAAAGTAACAGTTTTATATTAGGAAAACTACAACTACAAATTAAGATAAGACGTTGCATTAATGAATTTGATTTAGTGAAAAAATCAGATTAATTAATGTGACGTTTTTCTTTTAAAACAATGTAGATTTTTGTATAATATTGACTATAAGATAAGAGCGGAAAAATATAAAAATAAAAAAGTATATGATGGAAAAAAATACATATTTTCCATACAAAACATAATAAATGTATAAAAAATGGGACTTTTTTTAACTAGAAACAATAAAAAACAATAAAAAGTAATAAAAAACAATAAAAAATCGTTGACTTAGGTTAAACAGGGATGTACAATTAAATTATCAAATAGGAGGTGGAACTATGAGTGATTTAATCAAAACAGATAGAATTGAAACATTGAAGAATAGAATGTTATCTCTTCCTAGATATGCTTCAATAGAGCAGGCAAAAATTATTACAGACACATACAAAGAGCATGAGGGAGAACCAAGAATTATGCAGAGAGCATATTCACTTAAGAATGCTCTTGAGAAAATAAACATAAGCGTTGAACCAGAAGAATTAATTGTTGGAAATAGAACAGCAGGAGTTAGATATGGAGTAGTATTCCCAGAGAGCGGTAGCACATGGGTAGATAAGGAATTTGAAACTCTTCCAACAAGACCCCAGGACAAATTTAACGTAAATGAAGATGACATTAAATATTTTAGAGATGTTATTTATCCATATTGGCAGGGAAAATCATTAGAGGATGTTCTCAGATCAAGATATGGTGAAGAAATTGATGAAATTGCAAAGGTTGTTAAGATTAACCAGAAAGACCATGCACAGGGACATATTAACCCTGACTGTGAAGGTTGGTTAAAGAAAGGGCCGGCTGGATTAAAGGCTGAGGCTGAAGAACATTATGCAAAGGAAACAGACGAAGATAAGAAACTTTTCTATAAGAGTGTTGTAACTGTTATGGAAGGAACAATTAATTTTATACAGAGATATCGTGACCTTTTAAACGAGCAGGCTGATGAAAATCCTGAATGGGCTGATAACATGAGAAATGTTGCAAAGATTTGCGATAACATTTCAAAGAGACCGGCAGAAACATTTCATGAAGCAGCTCAGGCATTATGGTTCTTATTCGTTATTTTACAGATGGAATCAAATGCATCATCTTTCTCACCGGGAAGAGCCGATAATTTTATGTATCCATATTATAAGCATGATATTGATGCAGGAATCGCGGACAATCAGTCAATACTTGAAATTATCGAAAGCTTATGGCTTAAGTTCAATGAGATTGTTTATATGAGAAATAAAAACAGTGCCAAGTTCTTCGCAGGTTTCCCAATTGGATTTAATATTGCAGTTGGTGGTCAGGATGAAAACGGAGAAGCTTTTGAAAATGAATTATCATATTTATTCTTAAAGGCACAGGAGCACATTGGTCTTCCACAACCTAACCTTTCAGTAAGATTGTGTGAAAAGACAAGTGATAAATTATTGAAACAGGCAATTAAAGTTGTTTCTTTAGGAAGTGGTATGCCACAGTTCTTTAATGACAAGGCTATCGTTCCAGCAATGATTGAAAATTTAGGCGTTGAAGAAAAGGATGCCAGAAATTATGCAATTGTTGGTTGTGTAGAACTTACAACACAGGGAGATAACTTAGGCTGGTCTGACGCAGCAATGTTTAACTTAAACAAGGCATTAGAACTTACATTAAATAATGGTAAGTGCTTAATAACAGGAAAACAGTTGGCACCTGACAGAGGTAACTTAACAACATTTGATACATTTGAAGATTTAGAGAAAGCGTTCAAGGAAAACATCGATTACTTTATGGATAAGATGATTCTCGCATGTGAACAGGTTGAACAGGCTCATATGGATCTTCTTCCAACACCTTTCTTATCATCAGTAATCAAAAACTGTATGGATAAGGGAATGGATGTAACAAAAGGTGGAGCAAAATACAACTTATCAGGCATTCAGATGATTCAGATTGCAAACCTTGCAGATAGTTTGGCAGCAATTAAACAGTTAGTATATGATGAAGGAAAAGTTAGCAAGGAAAGATTGTTAAAAGCCCTTCAGACAAACTATAAAGACGATGAAATCCTTAGAACAATGCTTCTTAACAAAGTTCCAAAATACGGAAATGACGTAGAATGGGTTGATGAATTAGGAGCAAAATGGGCAGGATATTTCAGAGAAAGAATTGGAAATTTCAAAAACTATCGTGGTGGAAAATATCATACAGGAATGTATACAGTTTCTGCGCATGTACCTATGGGTGAAAATGTTGGTGCATCTCCTGATGGAAGATATTCAGGAACACCATTAGCAGATGGTGGTATGTCACCGGTATATGGTCGTGACGAACATGGCCCTACAGCAGTTCTTAAATCAGTATCAAGACTTGATAAGAACTGGACAACAAACGGTGGACTTCTTAATATGAAGTTTTTACCTGAATTCTTTAAGACAGAGAACGGAATTGATAAGTTTGCTAAGATGCTTAGAACATTTGTAGATTTAGAAATTCCACATATTCAGTTCAACGTAGTTAATAAAGAAGACTTGTTAGCAGCTAAGAAGAATCCTGAACAGTATAGAAACTTAACAGTTCGTGTTGCAGGTTATACAGCATATTTCGTAGAACTTGCAGGAGAATTACAGGATGAAATTATTGCAAGAACAAGTTATAACGATATCTAAAAAAAACTCCGGTGGTTGAACCACCGGAGATAACATAAAAGTGTTTGGAAGGAATGAGTCATATGAAAGGATATG
>OGOL01003451.1_pt1 | contig 10665 bp, 9 predicted proteins | sample 1552641 | NCBI WGS metagenome assembly OGOL01 (sample SAMEA2580140, study PRJEB22360) | human gut metagenome | biome: human gut; feature: human-associated habitat; material: faeces | place: Denmark | collected 2008/2010 | reverse complement strand
GATCTCGATGGTGTAAAAACTCCGCGCCTGGTGCGGCCCACCCGCCGATTCGGGCGTGACGATCCCCGGCGAGCGCGTGTGGCGCAACACGGCCTGCGGGGCCTCTTTCTATACGTTCGGCTCGGAGCGCTACCAGATGGTCGACGACTTCCAGCGCCTGCGCGACATCGCGGCGCATGTCCCTTATGACTATATCTATGTGTTGTCCAACACCCAGAAATACGGGGGTGGCGGTATCTTCAACTTCTATGGCATCAGCGCCGCACACCACCCTACGCGCACCGGGAAGATTTACGTCCACGAATTCGGGCACCTGCTGCTGGGGCTGGGCGACGAGTATGTCGGCACGACCTCCTACGACGACATGTATGCCCGGGACATCGAGCCGTGGGAGGCGAACCTGACAACGCTCGTCGGGTTCGAGGACAAGTTCTGGAAAGCGATGGTGCCGGCCGGGACGCCCGTTCCGACGCCCGACACCCCTGAGTACGAGGGGGTCGTAGGGGTTTTCGAGGGCGGCGGTTATGCTGCGAAGGGGGTCTATCGCCCGTGGCGGAACTGCCTGATGAACAACCTGCACCGGACGGACGAGTTTTGTCCCGTTTGTACGAAAGCCATCTGCGATTACATCGAGTTTTTGTGTAGGTAAACTTTGCAATGTGTTGTAATACAAGAGGGACGCGTGTGCGTCCCTCTTTCCGTGTGCAGCAGGCCCGTTACCCCTGCCGGCACAGCTCTGCCGTCGTTCCGGTTGCGCGGTGCCGTGCTGCCTGTCGCAGTGCCGTGCGGCGATCTCTCAGTATACCTCTTCGGGCAGGGTTTCGCCGACGGGTTCGCCTGCCAGGTCGTCCTTCCACTTGATCGAGGCGTGGGTGCCGTCGCAATAGGGTTTGTTGGCCGACTGCCCGCAGCGGCATGCCACGACGCGGTTCCGGATCTCGTAGGTCTGCCCGCCCTCGCGCCGCATGGGTATCCCGCCCCGTATCCACAGCCCTCCGCTGGCGCCGATCGTGATGTCCTCGATCAGCCCCAGGCTCGGTTCGAAACGGAACTCGAAGGGTTTCATCGTCTCCTTGTCCCACGCCATCAGACGGCCGCTGGGGCACATCGAGGCCTCGCGGATGGCCAGCTTGCGGGCTTCGGGATCGTCGGATGTCTCGGTCAGTGTCCACGCATCGCCGTGCGGGTGGCAGAAACGTGCGAAGACGCAGTATTTGGGGTTGTCGGTCATCGAGAGAGTCTCGCCTTCGGTCAGTTCGACGTTGTCCAGCAGCGGAGCGTCGTCGGCCGTCAGGCGCGGATCCCACGCCGCGTGGACGTGTGCTCCGTCGCAGTAGGGCTTGTTCTTCGAGGCGCCGCAGCGGCACAGCGCCGTCGGTTCGTCGTCGGTCGGGAAGTGCGCACCCTGCTGAAAGTACCAGCTTTCGCCCTCGGCGTCGGGCATGATGAACTGCTGGGCCAGCGGCGGCTGTCCGTAGATCAGATAGGGGCCCGTCTCTTCGACGGTGATGCGGAATCGGGCGTCGGCCCGTTTCGATCCTTTTTCGATGTCGATCTTTTTCATATACGAGCGGGAGGAAGGCATGGTTGGATGGTTTATACGGTCGTGCCGGCAGGAAATCCCGCCCTCCTCGCATTGCGGCGTCCTCGGGACGCCGGATCGGCTGCCGGCATGTTTCCGAAACGTGTTTTCCGGAGAGAGTCCATCGGAATAGGTGTCGGTAACGTACCGGCGATATACTAATTCCGGCCGTTCGAACGTTCCTACAACGGGCAAGAATTATTCCTAACCGTAAATAATTCGGCGGGTGTAGCGGATTATTCTCCGCTTTTTGGTATATTTGCAGATATTTTGGAAAATAACGAGTCGCTTTATACAAATGAAAAATCTGACAGTGAAAATCTTCGTGGGGCTGTTCGTCGTTGCGACGGTGCTGCTTCAATCGTGTAAAAAGGACAGCGAGACCTACTCGTTCCTCCTCAACGAACGGGGCGCTTTCGTCGAGGAGCCGGGCGGTACGACGTCGCTGGGCTTTACGGCGATCAACATCTCGTCGGTGACCCCGACGACCGTTCCTCAGGGCTGGTCGGTGACGGTCGACATGAACGAACGCCGCATCTCCGTGACTGCGCCGACGACCTTTCCCGACGACCCGAAGACATTGGCCGACGGGGAGGAAGAAGAGGAGGAGAATACCAACGTCAGATTCGGAACCGTCTATCTGACGGGACGTTCGTCCGGCGGATCGAGCGTTTCCACTTCGCTCTATGTTTCGCTCGCCGAGACGGTCGATCTCACGGGGCAACCCTCCAATTGCTACATCATCAACAAGTCGAATGCACGCTACTGCATCGACGTGACCCGCAAGGGCGAGGATACCGAAGCGACGATGTCGCCCGCCAGCGTGGCGATCCTGTGGGAGACGCCCTACAAGGTGATCGAATTCCCGAAGCTGGTCGACGGCAAGGCCTATTTCTATCATGCGATCGGCACCGACGACGATGAGAAGGAGTTTTTCAATCACGGAAACGCTCTCCTCGGCGCTTTCGATGCGGCGGGCAATCTGCTGTGGTCGTGGCACCTGTGGTGCGCGGAGTTCGATCCTGCCGACGAGCAGGTCGAACTGGGCGGCGAGGTGATGATGAAGCGCAATTTAGGTGCAGGCGTCGTTTCGGGCACATCCGAAGAGGATATTTTGGCTTCGTACGGTGTCTATTACCAGTGGGGGCGCAAAGATCCGTTCGTCGGGCCGCGCTACTACAACATGGCCGATTCGGCCGATGCGCAGGTCTACGACAGCCAGAATCTGCGCGTCTATCCCGAATACGCCGCGACGGATGCCGAGCGGGGGTCGGCGGGTTATGCCTCGGCTCATGCCATGACCTTCATCACGGGTACGAAGGAGAGCGGCTACAATTGGCTCCAGACGGCCGATGTGTCGTTGTGGGGGACGGAGAAAAATAATAACGACCCGTGTCCGAGAGGCTGGAAGGTGCCTTCGAAAGAGGTCTTCGCCGCTCTGCATATCAAGGACGTTATTTCGCCCGAGCTGGAGAAGAATTACGGTTTCACATTGAGCGACGGTACGAACGAAGCCTTCTTCCCCGGAGCCGGCCGCCGCAGTTTCTACACCGGCGCGCTGACCAACATGAACGACAACGAGGTGCGTCCGACTCCGTGGACGGGGTATTATTGGAGTTCGACGGGCGAAGGCAAAGAGGCCTATGCGATGGATTTCTCGTTCGACATCAACGGCACGCGTGCAGGCTCGTCGTTCCAGGGTGCGGCGTTGCAGTATGCCGCCGGCGGTATGCAGGTTCGCTGCGTGAAGATGCGCTGAGCGAACGAGCGCCTTCGCCTGTTGCGGGGGTGTATCGGATAGTGGAGGCCGGGGCGATTCCGGCCTTCTTTCGATTGTGATAGTTAAGAAAAAATGGAGCGGATAAGGGATTTCGCGGCGATTGATTTCGAGACGGCCAACGGGCAGCGCACGAGCGTATGCAGCGTAGGCGTGGTCGTCGTTCGCGGCGGCCGTCCGTCGGAGAGCATCTACCGGTTGATCCGTCCCTACCCCAACTATTACTCGGCCTTCACTACGGCGATCCACGGTCTCACGCGCAGCGATACCGAGAATGCACCGTCGTTTCCCGACGTGTGGGGCGAGATCGCTCCGCGAATCGAGGGACTGCCGCTCGTGGCGCATAACTCGCCCTTCGACGAGGGGTGTCTGCGGGCTGTCCACGCCCATTACGGACTACCCTATCCCGACTACCGTTTCCTGTGTACGTTGAGCGCTTCGCGCCGTCGGATCAAAGGGTTGCCCAACTATCAGCTCCATACGGTCTCCGCAGCCTGCGGATACCTGCTCGAACGCCACCACCATGCACTGGCCGACGCCGAAGCCTGTGCGGAGATCGCCCTGCGGCTTTTCGGATAGCTCCGCGGCTCATCCGTACCGTGCGGGGATTTCGCTGACGAACATCGAGATTCGGTTCGTATCGTACTTTTGGGTGAAGTCCTTCGCCGGAGGTGCGGGATCACGCTGAGAGTGCGTGCCGCCGAGGGCGGTGCGGCGGGCAGATTTCGAGTCAGAGCGTGTTTTTGCAGACGACTCCGTCTTTGACGATGACGCGGAGATTGTCGTGCGGATTTTCCAGTACTTCGATCCGTTCGAGCGGATTGCCCTCGATTACCAGAAGATCGGCCAACGCGCCCTCTTCGATAACGCCGAGATTGCCGGGATAAGGGTTGCGTGCGCCGGAAAGCGCCAGCAGACGGGCGTTGTCGCAGGTAACCATTCTGAGAATTTCAAAATTGGTGAACCACTTCTGCAACTTGACGATCCCGTGATTCTGATTTTTCGTATTGGCGGGATCGAACAACAGGTCGGTTCCCCAAGCCAATTTTACGCCGTGTTTTTTGGCGAGGCGGTATGTCCGATCCGTTCCGTTGCAGATTTGCAGGTGTTTGGCTTGCTGGACGGGCGACGGATAGGTGTTGTCCTCGATGGCGAAGGCCTGCATACTGAGCCATGCGCCGCTTTCGGCCAGCAAGGCCATCGTGGGCTCGTCGATCAGGTGCCCGTGTTCGATACTTCGCACACCGGCTTTCAGGGCCCGGGCGATCCCCCGCGGGTTGTAGACATGAACCATCACGTAGGTGCCCCAATCCTCGGCAGCACGGACTGCCGCACGGAGCTCCTCCTCGAAGAATTCGGTCACATCGAGCGGATCGTAGAGCGATGCGGCACCGCCGCCGGCCATCAGTTTGATCTGCGATGCGCCCTGCCGGAGGTTCTCGCGGACGGCTGCCGTCACGGCGTCGGCGCCGTCGGCGATTTTCGAGGCGCCGATCTGTTCGACGTGCGCCATTTCGCAGCCGCAACCTCCGTGGGCGTGTTCATAGATCATTCGGAAATCGCCGTGTCCCGAGGTCTGGGAGATCATGGCTCCGCTCGGATAGATGCGCGGGCCACGGAGCGTCCCGCTGTCGATGGCCCGTTTGAGTCCGAAGACGGGACCTCCGGCGTCGCGGATGGCGGTGAATCCCCGTTGCAGGGTCTCCGCAGCCTCCCGTCCTGCCATGAGGTGTGTATACGAGGGATCGCCTGCCAGCAGGTCCGTCATCGTGTTGCAGCACAGATAGGCGTGCCAGTGCGCATCGATGAGACCGGGCATCAGAAATCGTCCCTTTCCGTCGATCACCGTGACGGGCCTTTCCGACGGCGTTTCGATGGGAGCGGCCGAGATCGTCTCGATCCGATTGTTCCGGATCAGGAGGTTGCCGGAGAAGGTGCGTGCGTCCTTTCCGTTGAAAATTTCGACGTTGTTCAGTAAGAGCTGCGAGTCCATACGACGAATGATTTTCCGGCGGTTTACAGTGCCGTCAGGTGGAATATTTTGGCGATGCCCGTCACCACGATCTGGATACCGACGCAGAAGGTGAAGAACGCGACCATTTTATTGATGACGATGCTGCCGTTGTCGCCGATTTTTCGGATGATCTTTTGTCCCTGTGTAAGAAACAGGTAGAGGATCGAGCACATCAATACGATGACGACGGCGATGATCGCGTAGTTGAGCAGGCTACGGACCCAGTCGCCGCGGATGCTGGCCGAAGCCATCATCGTGAGAATGACCGAGACGCTGCCGGGGCCGATGCTGATCGGAAAGGTAATGGGATAGAATATCCGGGATTCGACCGCCCGCAGACTGATGGGGTCGGCGTTTCTTTTCGATACGCGGCCGGCCGAAGCGTCGGAGTCGCCGAGCCATTGCAGCGCCGTGCGACAGATGAGCAGGCCGCCGCCCAACTGGATGATCGGCAGCGACAGGTCGAAGAGCGCGAGTACGAAATGCCCGACGGCCAGACTTCCCAGGCCGACCAGCAGGTAGTCGGTGACGATTCTTCGGATGATGGACATGCGGGTCTTCTGGTCGAGTCCCGACAAGAATCCGTTCACGAGAAATCCCGCCCCTACGGGATTCGCCACAGGAAACAGCGCCATAAAGGAGGATATGAACATGAAGATAGAGCCTTTGATCATTTTGAGTTTGTGCTACCGGTAAATCTGCGATATGGAAATTCCGTCGGGTCAGCGGCGGACGACTTCGATCGAAACTCCAAATCTGGGGCCAAACGCGGATCTCGAAAGCGGAGTCCTTCGGGCGAACGGGAAAAGAAAGGGCAGCCGAAGGCGGCCTGACGAAACTGCCGGAAACATCGCCGGCCGAGGTGCCGGCTTTTGCGCTGCCGTATGTGGTGAATGCATTGCCTATGTCGACAGCGGCAACTGGTTATCGTTCGATGGCGGGCGCCGGTCGCTGACGTACGAGCGTACGTTTGGAAGTATCCCTGCCGGATAAATGAGGCGGATAAACGACCGGATGCACGGAAGCAGAACTCCGTCGATATTGTACGACAGCTTGGCTCGGCGACCCTGGATTTGATTGGGGGCAATTAAATAGCAATATAATTTTGTATTTTGAAATATGTTTGTTAATTTAGTTCAAGATTTATGATATAGACTATTTCGACAGCTGTTTATTCAATCAGAAGGTCTGGTAAACTAAGCGACAAAGATGAACAGCTAAGGGCCGTTATATGCGCGGTTCTTGGCGAGTTTTTGTCGCTTTTAGGATTACCAGACCTTTTGAATTCACGATTGGCGAGCCAAGACCGCGCATATTGTTGAAACGAACATTTCAAACAATATGCCATCATGAAAAACTCAAAACAAAAGACGCTCCGACATGGGAGCGCAGTCTTCACGGACAAACATTGTCTCTACCGCATCGCCGTCGTTCGGTATGTCGATTCGTTGTTTTACGAACCCGGCGACGCCTGCCGGTGCCACAGCCGATGCTATTCGCTCATCGTTCGGGAGCTGTTCGGTATCGGAAAGAACACTTTCCGCCACTATCTGCACTACCCTTCCGACCGTCTTACCGGTGTCGTGATTCCTCGGAAACTCAGGGAGCTGCTGAGGCTCTATGTGATATTGGTCAAGAGATTGCCGGCAACGCAAGTAGCGGATTGCCTGCATGAGTTTCATTGCCGGAAGGGACAGTTTCCGGATACTTCGCATCGGCATAGGAGGATGTAGCTATCGCCGATCGACGTTGCAAGAAGGCGGCCGTGTCGTCCGTTCTCCGGCAATCCGGATGAAAGCGATTCCGAAGCGGAACCGTTCGCCGGAGAAAATAAGCGAGGTACTGCAATACGCCGATTTTGAATTCGCAAATCTGATGTGTTTGCATTCGGTCATTGCAGTTCGCTCGGGTTAATAAAAATAGTCAAAAGCCTCCTGTGCCCGACCATGCGGTCGCGGATTGTCATTCTGCGATTTTAGGCGAAGAACGGGGGAAGAATACGAAACGGTAAACAAGAACCCGGAGGCGTATGGTTTCATAAAAATATCCCGTCCATTCGGGACGGGATATTTTTCGGAAGCGTGTATCGAACGACTGCCTGCGGCGGAGTCGTTACAGCGGCATCGAGGTGATGCGGACGCTGGTAGCCGAGACATTCGTGCGGTTGAGGCGAATCTCGAAGCGGTAGTATTTGCCGCCGTCGAGCACCAGCTCCTCGTTGGGCGCATAGAAGAATGTCTCGTCGCCCAGCGCGATTTCGAAGAGTATCTCGCCGGCGGCGAGCGTCTGCGGAACGACGATGAGTTGCATCGGTTCGATTGCCTCGCCGGTGACCTTCGCGCCGTTGCCTCGCGGTGTTAGATCTGCCGGTGTGCCGGCTTCGCTCACAGAACCGTCGCTCAGGTTGAACAGACAACTGCTCTTGACGTTTTTGGCCGTAACTGTCGCTCCCTTCAACTCATCCGCCGCAGCGAATCCTTCGCCTGGCATCAGCTCGATGTCGAGCCGCGTGAGCCGGTGCGAAAAGGTCAGTTCGACGGCATCGGCCGTCGGGGCAACATTCTGCCGTACGGCGCTCATCAGGTCGCTGTTCGTGTAGTTGCGGCCTGCGCTCTGGTCGCTCTGCACGGTGAACGTGAAACTGCTCCCCGCGGTAAACTCCTCGCGGTAGGGATAGTAGGCATAGAAATCGGCCGATTTCTCGGGGTATTTGACTGTGGCCATTTCGACGCCCTCCGCTGTTTGCGTACACAAACCATTGTTCAGGTAACGTGCGCCGTCGAGCGACGGTGCTGTCTCGCTCGTGCGGCTGAGGACGATGAGGCCGAAGTTGTCGCCCTCTTCGAATGCGACATCCGTCGCGCGCGTGGCGGCCTCGACGCCTGTCGAGAGGCGAATGCAGGGACGTGCGGCCGCCGGAGCTCCCTCCTCTTTGGAACATCCAGCCAGCAATGCGATCGCAGCCGCAAATATGATGAGTTCGTTTTTCATGATTCTTTTCGTTTAACGTTTAATCTTTGAGACAGCGAATCGAACATCCCGTCTCCTTGCCCCATGAACTGCCGGTCGAAAGAATCTGGTCGGAGGCATCCAGACGGGCGTAGGAAGCCGACAATGGATAGTCAGGAACGGCGTCGGTCGTCCACCATGTCCCTTTCGAACCGAGAGTCTCGAACTGGTTCCATTTGCGGGCGCCGCCCGGCAGGGCGGTGAAACCGTAGTCGTCTGTGCCCTGATATTCGGGCTTCGATTCACCCCATGTGTCGCTCCATCCCGACGTAGATTTCAGCATGGCGCCGGCGTTGCTGCCCAGATAGTCGGAGAGTGTCTTCCACTCTTCAACCGACGGAATGTGCCATCCCTCGGGGCAGAGTTTTCCGGTGTTCGCCGCATGCCAGTTGTAGAGCATACCGTAGAGCTCGCTGTTGGTTGCGTCGTTGTCGTACAGACAGTAGGCCGCTTCCTCGCTGTTTTCGCACTGCGCCCATGCTTCTTGATCTTCGAGCAGGGTGATGGGAGTACCGTCGTTGTAATGCGTCGTGCGCAGATTGGCACCCGTCCATTGTTGCGTGCCGATGCGCACGATAGCGTATTCGTTGCCATCGATGTCGCGGACGACTTTCGCATCGAGGTCGGGGTCGACCTCGACAGTCTCCTCGCTCGATGCAGTGCCGGGCGTCCAGTCCTCGATCGTCGGAGAGAGTGCAACCTCGCCGCCCGCTGCGGCGCGGTTGATTGTCAGCGTGAAGGTGTAGCGCCTGCCTGCTTCGAAGGTCAGTTCCTTGTCGGTCGTGCAGCGGAAGTTGCGCTCACCGATACGAACGTTGAACAGGTAGCTGCGGGTGTCGACGTGCTGCGGCGGGACGATGGCTTCGACGCCGACGGCTTTGCCGTCCGATGCGCGGAACGATCCGTGCGGCGTGATGTTGGCCTTGATGGCCGGCGATGACACTTCGCCCGTCACGAAATCGACGTTGGCCACCTGCGCCATGTTCATTACCTGCACCTCGGCGGCGAGTATCCCGTCGACGTCGTCGTAACCTGTGCCGGGCAGCAGCACGAAATCGAGCAGCGACATCAGACGCTTGAAGTCGAGCGGAATCGCCTTCTCGGTGCGCGCTGTATTCTGGGCACGGGCGAGCATGTGATCGCTCGTGCGGAAAGCCTCGTCGTCGCTCTGGTCGAGCGCAACGGAAATCTCATAGCTCTGCTTGTCGCCGCTCAACCCCTTTTCGTTATAGGGGAAGTAGGCGTAGAAGTCGGAGGGTCCCGTATACTCCGTCGGCCAGAAACAGGGCGTGGTTCCGGTGAGCGTTCCCGCTGTCATCGTGAGCTGTTTGTTGTCAATATACCGTTCGCCGACAATGGCTGCGGCCGGATCGTCGGTCGACTCGACGCAGTAGATGCCGACGGCGTCGCCCTCCTCGAATGCGGTGCCCGTCGCACGGGTCAGGGGCACGATGGCCGGCGCGAAGCGGATTTCCGCAGGGTGGCCGGGGCCGCTCTCCTGTGGCATGTCGTTCGACTTTTCGCAGCCGGCCATTGCAAGCGCCGCTACGGCGAGGGTCGCATAAAACACTATATCTCTTGTTTTCATAACGTGTTCGTTTGAGGGTTAAAAATCATGAACGCAGCGAACCGACATCCCACTGCACCGGTCACCGACGTATTGGTCGAGATTGTCCCCCTGCGTGCGCAGACCGTAGTAATAGGTCATTTCGCCTGAGAAGTCGCTGTCGCTCCACCAATAGCCGTTCGTTTCAGCGTAGTAGAACTTGGCCGTCGCCGTGTCGTTGGGGTCGGCGCGGAACGCACCGCCGGGCAGTCCGCCAAAGCCGCTCTCGTCGGTAGCCTTTTCGCCCGCAGGCCAGCCTGCCGTCGCTTTGAGTTTCGAGGCGATGCCGACCCAGGAGTCGAAATCGTTGAGCGTACCGCCCAGTGCGGAACCCAGCTTGTTCCAATCGTCGACGGTGGGCACGTGCCACCCTTCGGGGCAGAGTTTGTGCGTGCTCACGGCAGCGCGGTTGTAAAGCAAGCCGTAACGTGCGGCGTTGGCGTCGTCGTTGCCGTAACTGCAATAGGCGCCTTCGATAGCAGCCATCCACTCCTTGCCGTCGGTGATATGGGCGATGGCGGTGCCGTCGTTGTATTTGGTCGTGTGAAGGTTCTCGTCCATCCAATACTGACGTCCGATGCGGATGATGCCGTAACTATTGCCGTCGCCATCCTCGACAGTCGTGCCTGTCGGCGGCAGAATTTCCTCGCCGTTCATCGACTCCTCGCCGCCGGGCA
>OGOL01003447.1_pt1 | contig 10680 bp, 10 predicted proteins | sample 1552641 | NCBI WGS metagenome assembly OGOL01 (sample SAMEA2580140, study PRJEB22360) | human gut metagenome | biome: human gut; feature: human-associated habitat; material: faeces | place: Denmark | collected 2008/2010 | reverse complement strand
TATGAGAGTCAGTTCACCGCCGTTTCTGTGGCCCTGCTATTTCGGCACAGACGTTCCGGCGAGAGACCAGCTGATCGCATATAACCGTTCCATCAAGGAGATCAGTGATCTGATCGGCACGGACAGCCTGGATTATCTGAAGATTGAGAGACTGGAAGAACTGGTGGGCGGTAATCTTGGCATCTGCAAGGGCTGCTTTACCGGAAAATACCCGATGGAACCGCCTGCGGAAGATATCCGCGGAGAATTTGACAAATAAACAATAACTATTCAGAAAACCGCAGAATAAGAAAAACTGATACGTCATGCCTGCATGTAAGTAGCAGTTTTCTTATTTGTAAGGTGACTCGAGTAGAGTCACCATCCCACACATGAACAAAATTAGCTGCGAAGCAGCGGGAAAGTATGAGAAGCATACGGTTTTGTGAATGTGAGGGATGGGTTTTGAATAGTTGCAATAAATTAGAAAATAAGAGGAGCAGACAAATGAGTACAGGTACAGACAGATATCAGAGCCCGTTATCCGAACGCTATGCAAGCAAGGAGATGCAGTATATTTTCTCCCCGGATATGAAATTCCGTACATGGAGAAAACTGTGGATCGCACTGGCAGAGACGGAGAAAGAGCTGGGACTGTCCCAGGACGGGAAACCCGTCATCACAGATGAGCAGATCGAGGAACTGAAGGCCCATGCTGAGGACATTAATTACGATGTGGCAAAAGAGCGTGAAAAACTGGTACGTCATGACGTTATGAGCCATGTGTATGCGTACGGACAGCAGTGCCCCAAGGCAGCCGGAATCATCCATCTGGGCGCAACCTCCTGCTATGTGGGTGACAACACCGACATTATTGTGATGACCGAGGCACTGAAGCTTGTCAGAAAAAAGCTGATCAATGTTATGAAGGAACTGGCGGATTTCGCTGATAAGTATAAGGCACAGCCTACCCTGGCATTTACTCATTTTCAGCCTGCACAGCCTACAACCGTAGGCAAGAGAGCAACGTTGTGGTTACAGGAGTTCTCACTGGATCTGGAGGATCTGGATCACGTTCTGGGTACCATGAAGCTGTTAGGCTCTAAGGGAACCACCGGAACCCAGGCTTCTTTCCTGGAACTGTTCAACGGAGATCAGGAGACCATCGACAAGATCGATCCCATGATTGCAGCCAAGATGGGATTCAAGGAGTGCTATCCTGTATCCGGCCAGACTTATTCCCGCAAGGTGGATACCAGAGTAGCAAACGTGCTGGCCGGTATTGCGGCATCCGCTCATAAGATGAGCAATGACATCCGCCTGTTACAGCATCTGAAGGAAGTGGAAGAGCCCTTCGAGAAGAACCAGATCGGCTCCTCCGCTATGGCTTACAAGCGTAATCCCATGAGAAGTGAGCGTATTGCTTCCCTGTCCCGTTATGTGATGGTGGATGCGCTGAATCCCGCCATTACTTCCGCAACCCAGTGGTTCGAGAGAACGCTGGACGATTCTGCCAACAAGAGACTGTCTATTCCCGAAGGCTTTCTTGCCATCGATGGTATTCTGGATCTGTGCCTGAATGTGGTAGACGGACTGGTAGTATATCCGAAGGTAATTGAAAAGCACATGATGAGCGAGCTTCCTTTCATGGCTACCGAGAATATTATGATGGATGCCGTAAAGTTAGGCGGCAACCGTCAGGAACTGCATGAGCGTATCCGTGAGCTTTCCATGGAGGCCGGACGCAATGTGAAGGTAGAAGGAAAAGAGAATAACCTCCTGGAGCTGATCGCCGCAGATCCCGCATTCCCCATGGGACTGGAGGAACTGAAAGCATCCATGGATCCGTCCAAGTATATCGGACGTTCCAAAGAGCAGGTGGAAGCTTTCCTGAAAAATGTGATCAGCCCGATCTTAGAGGCCAACAAGGACTTACTGGGTGTAAAGGCCGAGATCAACGTATAAACGTTTTCTGCTGAAGTAATTTGTGGAAACGAAAACTATTCAGAACCTCATTCATCGGTGATCTTTTGATGTTTACATGGCTCTGAATCGTTACAGAATGATAAGAAAGCAGGAGACGAAAATGGGTGGATTTTTTGGAGTCGCAGCAAAAGAAGACTGTGTGTTTGATCTGTTCTTTGGAACGGATTATCATTCCCATCTGGGAACCAGACGTGCCGGCATGGCAGTCTACAGCAAAGAAGAAGGTTACAACAGAGCCATTCACAACATAGAGAATGCACCGTTCCGTACGAAGTTCGACAAGGATGTCAATGAGATGCACGGACATCTGGGCATCGGCTGTATTTCCGATTTTGAGCCCCAGCCGCTGATGGTGCGTTCCCATCACGGAACTTATGCTATTACCACTGTGGGCAAGATCAACAATACGGATGCCATCATTAAGGATCTGTTTGCGAAGGGACATTCTCATTTCCTGGAGATGAGCGGCGGTGACATCAATGCCACGGAGCTGGTGGCGGCCATTGTCAACCAGAAGGACAATCTGGTGGAGGGCATTCAGTACGCCCAGGAGATCATCGACGGTTCCATGACCTTACTGATCATGACACCCAAGGGAATCTATGCGGCCAGAGATAAGATGGGCCGTACTCCGGTGGCAGTAGGCAAAAAGGAGGGGGCTTATTGCGTCTCCTTTGAGAGCTTCGCTTATCTGAATCTGGGATACCAGCCCGTGAGAGAGCTGGGACCGGGAGAGATCGCCGTGGTGACACCGGAAGGTGTACGAACCCTGGTGAAGCCCGGCAGGGATATGAAGATCTGTACGTTTTTGTGGGTCTATTACGGATATCCGTCCTCATCCTATGAAGGCATCAGTGTAGAGAAGATGCGTTATCAATGCGGTGCCAAGCTGGCGGAGCGTGATAATGTAAAACCGGATATCGTAGCAGGAGTGCCGGATTCCGGTACCGCTCATGCAGTGGGATATGCCAACCGTTCGGGAATTCCTTTTTCCCGTCCGTTTATTAAGTATACCCCCACCTGGCCCAGATCCTTTATGCCGACGATCCAGACCCAGAGAAATCTGATCGCAAAGATGAAACTGATCCCGGTACATGATCTGATCCAGGATCAGAGTCTGTTGTTGATCGACGATTCTATTGTCCGCGGCACACAGTTAAGAGAGACCACGGAATTCCTGTACCAGAGCGGTGCAAAGGAAGTACATATCCGTCCGGCCTGTCCGCCTCTGTTATATGGCTGCAAGTACCTGAACTTTTCCAGATCTTCTTCCGAGATGGATCTGATCACCCGCCGTGTGATCAAGGAGATTGAGCAGGAGGGCAGAGAAATCGATCTGAAGAACTATGTGAATCCCGATACTCCGGAATACGAGGAGATGGTAGGACGGATCTGCAAACAGCTGAAGTTCACCACATTGCAGTTTCAGAGATTGGATGATATGATTGAGTCTGTGGGCATCGGCAGAGAGAAGCTGTGCACCTACTGTTGGGACGGCAGAGAATAATGCGAAAAGAACTTCTAATCACTCAGAGCATAGGCTCTTTCGTGAAGAAGTTCTAAGTTTCGCATGGCAAAACGCTACGCGTTTTGAATATAGATGTAGGTTATATAAAATATAATAAATATTGATTTTACTTATACCATAAAGTGTTGTATACTGTAAAGGTGTGAGAAAGAGAAGCAGGAGTTTCTTTGGATCACCCGGAATAAGATATTGGATGTAGATTTATCACAGAAACTGTGGTAAAGAATGGAGGAAAACATGGTAAAGGCAGTTGTAGGAGCCAACTGGGGCGACGAAGGAAAAGGAAAGATCACAGATATGCTGGCAGAGAAAGCGGACATTATCGTACGTTTTCAGGGCGGCGCGAATGCAGGACATACCATCGTGAACAATTATGGTAAATTTGCTCTGCACACCCTTCCTTCCGGTGTATTTTACAATCATACCACCAGCGTGATTGGTAACGGTGTGGCATTAAACATTCCGATCCTGATGAAAGAGATCAAGTCTATCACAGACAGAAATGTTCCCATGCCCAAGATTCTGGTGTCTGATCGTGCACAGATGGTAATGCCTTACCATATTTTATTTGATCAGTATGAAGAGGAGAGACTGGGCGGTAAGTCCTTCGGATCTACCAAGTCCGGTATCGCACCTTTCTATTCTGATAAGTATGCGAAGATCGGTTTCCAGGTAAGTGAGCTGTTTGATGAAGAACTGCTGCAGGAAAAAGTACAGCGTGTCAGTGAGATGAAGAATGTCATCTTAGAGCATCTGTATCACAAGCCCATGATCGATCCCGCAGAGCTGTTAAATACCCTGCATGAGTATCGCGATATGATCGCACCTTTTGTATGCGATGTATCCGCATTCTTAGATAAGGCACTGAAAGAGGGCAAGACCATTCTGTTAGAGGGCCAGTTAGGAACCATGAAGGATCCGGATCACGGAATTTACCCCATGGTAACTTCTTCCTCCACGTTGGCAGCTTACGGCGCCATCGGTGCAGGTATCCCTCCTTATGAGATCAAGCAGATCGTTACCGTAAGTAAGGCATATTCCTCTTCCGTAGGAGCAGGTGCTTTCGTATCTGAGATCTTCGGTGACGAAGCAGATGAATTACGTCACCGCGGCGGTGACGGTGGTGAGTTCGGTGCAACTACCGGACGTCCCAGACGTATGGGATGGTTCGACTGTGTTGCCACCAAGTACGGCTGTCGTCTGCAGGGCGCTACCGATGTGGCATTTACCGTACTGGATGCACTGGGATATCTGGATGAGATCCCTGTATGTGTAGGGTATGAGATCGACGGTGAAGTTACCACTGATTTCCCTGTTACCTACAAGCTGGAAAAGGCAAAGCCCGTACTGAAAAAGCTCCCTGGCTGGAAGTGCGATATCCGCGGTATCCGCAACTTCGATGAACTGCCGGAGAACTGCAGAAAGTATGTGGAATTCATTGAGGAGCAGATCGGATTCCCTATCACCATGGTCAGCAACGGCCCGGGAAGGGAAGATATCATCTATCGTGAGAGTCCTTTGAAGAAATAAATGCTGTCAAATGCGGAGAGATAGGATAATCTTTGATGGAAAAAACATCTGTAAAATGTGAATGAGAATGGAAAGGGCATGGTGCTGGTATGAGATCAGCCCGTGTCCTTTTTGGTATACGATGAATCCGGCAGGAATTTTGATTACACAGTATCTGGCTGAATGCAAGCATTCGCAGAACGCAGTTTTGCATGGCTCTGAATAGCTACAGATTTTTACTGTGAAGGAACAAAAACCAGTGTCTGATAGTAATTTTGAGATGGAGACAGCGAGATATGATCAATAATCTGGAAGCGTATAAAGTATTTTATTATGTGGCAAAATGTGGGAGTGTGACCAAAGCGGCCGGGGAACTGTCAATTTCACAGCCGGCGGTCAGTCAGGCCATCAAGCAGCTGGAAAATACCCTGGATGCCGCCCTGTTCCACCGGGCGGCCAAGGGAGTACGGCTGACCAGTGAGGGAGAACTGTTGTATTCCTATGTGGCAAAAGGGTACGAACAGATCGAAATGGGTGTGAAGAAGGTTCACCAGATGCAGAATATGGAACTGGGAGAAGTCCGCATCGGTGCCAGCGATATGACATTGCAGTTTTATCTGCTTCCCTATCTGGAAAAGTTCCATGAACAGTACCCCGGGATCAAGGTGATCGTCACCAATGCGCCGACACCGGAGACATTGAATTATTTAAGAGAGGGACACATTGACTTCGGAATTGTCAGTACGCCGTTTCCGGAGAGACCTGATATTCAGATGATACCGGTGCGGGAGATTGAGGATGTCTTCGTGGCGGGAAGAAGATTTTTCAGCTACAAGAACCGGACGCTGGATTTTCAGAAACTGGAAAGTCTGCCTCTTATTTTCCTGGAGAAAAATACCAGCAGCCGCAGCTACATGGATGAATTTCTGGCGGGAAACGGGGTATATGTGCAGCCGGAGTTCGAACTGGCCACCAGTGATATGATCGTACAGTTTGTGAGACGAAATCTGGGTGTTGGCTGTGTGATGCGGGATTTTGCCAGAGATTATGTGGAATCCGGCTTGCTTTTCGAACTTAGATTCAATAAAATAATACCGAAGCGTCAATTCTGTGTCGTGAGGAACACGAAGATGCCTATGGCTCCGGCTGCGGAGAAACTGTTGGAGATCATGGAGCTGGACAGACAGGAAGAAGCGAAGATATAAAAGTGACGGCAAAAAGAGGATATACCGGCGGAAACGGAACTGCTTTGACTAGTAAAACGAATAGGAGAGAAGAGTTATGATACGCAATATAATTTTTGACATTGGCAATGTGTTGACAGACTATCGCTGGGAGGGATTTCTGGCGGACAAGGGATTTGATGCGGAAATGATCAAAAAAATCGCAAAGGCATCTATTATGCATCCGCTGTGGGCAGAGTATGACCGCGGTACCTGGACGGACGAGCAGGTTCTGGCTGCATTTGTAAAGGATGCACCGGAACTGGAGAAAGAACTGCATCAGGCGTTCGAGAATATCGCTGGCATGGTAACCCCCAGAGCTTACGCTATTCCCTGGTTACAGGAACTGAAAGCAAAGGGATACCATGTGTATTATCTGTCCAACTTCTCACACAAGGCAGAGACAGAATGTGCGGAAGCGTTGAATTTCCTGCCGGAGATGGAAGGTGGCATCCTGTCCTACAAGGATCAGCTGATCAAGCCCGAACCGGAGATCTACCAGCTGCTTCTGAAACGCTATGGATTAAAGGCAGATGAGAGCGTTTTCCTGGATGATACGCTGGTGAATGTGAAGGCGGCCGAAGAACAGGGTATCCAAGGCATCCACTTCCTGACCAAAGAGCAGGCGGAAGAGGAACTGCGTAAGCTCGGCGTGGACTGCTAAATGGTTCGTAGCGGAGGGAGCCTTAGACCGGACGAACTCCCAGAGGGCTTTCTGCCACTTCGGGAGTTCTGCTTGTATTCAAAACGCCAATTTCTACGAAAAAAATACAAAAACATAAGATTTTGCTATGTAAAAAGTCTCTATTTTCGTTACACAAGCAAAATAAAGAAATTCCGTACAAAAAATCCTGATTTCGGAACTTTTTTGTACGGAATTCGTTGTTTTGGGGCTTTTTACACCAAACTAACTTGCTATTTATTTTCGTTCTCCTTTTCTTCCGGATGGAAGTCTGCGAAGGTGGAGCGGTTTGTCAGTTTTCCAAACATCCAGGTGTAGATCCAGATGAGAAGAGGGATGGCCACGGTGGCTAGCAGGCAGGTGGCGAATAGCGCGTGGCTGGCGGAGCTGTCGAAGATCGCCGCAAAAAGCGTCACGACATATAAAAGCACCAGCAGAATAATTCCAATGATCGCGAAGATCTGTTTGGAAGTCATTTTTGTTTTCTTGTTTTGTGTATTTTTATCCTGTGACATTTGTATTCCTTTCGTTATTCCCATTCATAATTCACAAAAGAGCGGAAGTGCCGGTGCGGTTCGTGGATCTCAAAAGAGCGGAAGTGCCGGTGCGGTTCGTGGACCTCAAAAGAGCGGAAGTGCCAGAACTGCCAGAACTGTCCGTGTGCCTCAGGGACTGCGGAACCGTCAGAGTTATTCGTGATTCTCAGAAGTCTCGGAACTGTGTTCCACATGTTCTTCGTTGGGTTCTGGAATCGTCATCAGTACCTTGATGATACGGTTCTGGTCGATACCCTGTACCTTCAAGTGAATACCGTTCTCCAAGGTAACTTCCTCACCATCCTCCGGCAGACGATCCAGACAGTCGATGATCAGACCGCCGATGGAGTCATAATCTTCACTGGTCAGATTTGTTCCAAGAACGTCGTTGATGTCATCCAGCTTCATGCTGCCTTCCACCAGATAAGTATCTTCTGACATCTTCTGGATCAGTTCTTCCTCGTCCTCATCGTATTCGTCACGGATCTCACCGACGATCTCTTCTAACAGATCCTCCAGAGTGATCATACCAACGGTAGCACCGTATTCATTCAATACGAAAGAGACATTGGTGGTCTTTTCCCGCATCTCATACATGAGGTCTGCGATTTTCTTGTACTCGTAAGTATAGTAAGCATCACGCAAAATGTTTCCTACATGGAAAGCACTCTGATCCTCCGTCAGGATAAAGTCCTTGATATTGATCAGACCGATAATATTGTCCTTGTCATCCTCATAGACCGGAAGCCTGGTATACATGGAATCCCGGAAAACTGCCAGAACATCGTCATAAGTAGCATCCAGACTGACCGTTACCATATTGATGCGTGGAATCATGATATCCTTGGCGTGGGCATCGGAAAAATCGAACACATTGTAGATCAGCTTGCGTTCCTCGGATTCGATGACACCGTCCTCATGACTGACGTCCACGTAGGTTTTCAGCTCGCTTTCAGTCATGGTGCTGGCTTTTTTGTTGGGATCGATATGTAACAGCTTCATGATACCGTGGGACAGCAGATCCACAATGAAGATGACCGGCGTGAGCACCTGCATCAGAAAATAGATTACATTGCAATATGTCAGGGCCAGCTTCTCAGAATACAGTATTGCCCAGGTCTTGGGTACGATTTCGCCGCAGAGCAGCACGACAATGGTCAGAACACCGGTTGCGATACCTACAGCCAGATTGATTCGCATAGCTAATGTTGTTGCCAGGGAAGATGCAGTCAGATTGACAATATTGTTGCCGATCAGAATGGTACTGATCATTTTACTGTAATTGTCCAGGACTTTGTTGACGCGTGCAGCACGCTTGCTGCCTTCCTCTTCCAGGGTACGCATCCGTACACGGTTTACCGTGGACAGCGCAGTCTCGGCAGAAGAGAAAAAGCCGGATAGAAAGACCAGAATTACGATAGAAACAAGTTGTATGACACCAGAGGTATCCAAAAAAGTTCACTCCTTCTTAAATAATAGTAGGCATATGCCCCGTTTATAAGTTATTAAGCAACAATATACAATAGGACAGGAATAGTTGTCAAGTTTTCCCTATATTCTGAATATACATTTTACATAGGTAAAAAGGAGGAGCAACATGAAAAAAAGAGGAGAGGGAAAAGAAGGAGTTCCGGTGCCTGTACTGGTAAAATGTCTGCTGGCATCCTATGTGCTGACGCTGCTGCTTTTATGCCTGCTGGCACTTTTATTGTATAAATTGCATCTGACAGAAGGAATGGTGACCATTGCAATCTCCGCCATTTATGTGGTGACCACCTTTACGGCGGGATTTTTAGCGGGAAAAAAGATGGAGAGGAGGAAGTTTCTCTGGGGAGCACTGGTGGGGGCAGCATATTTTGTGATCCTGGCAGTGGTATCTGTACTGATCAAAACCCCGGAAACAGCACTGGGCAATTCCTTCTGGACCACCATGGTGCTGTGTGTGGCAGGGGGGACGCTGGGCGGAATGTTAGGGTAAAATACAGAAACAGACAGGAATTTAACGTTTTTTGAGAAAAAAAGCTTTTACAAATGCCAAATACATGATATAATGAGCAAAAATAAGTCGCGTGTCTGCATATATTGCTTGCACGCTAGGCGTCAGATGACGCTCTGAAATCATAAGGAGGCTATTTTTAATGAAGCATATTAAGACTTTAACAACCAGAGATTTAAAGGAATCCATGAAAAAGGGCGGCTGCGGCGAGTGCCAGACTTCCTGCCAGTCTGCATGTAAGACTTCCTGCACTGTAGGAAACCAGAGTTGTGAAAAGATTAAATAATCTAAGAAAATGAGAAGAGACTAACGTAAGCAGCGATTCAGGTCGCTGCTTATTCTCTGTTAACTATTCGGAGCCGGATATGACAGCGTATTCTTTGTCGGATGCTTGCATACGTAAGAAGGTACGTCCGGCAAAATACGGCGAAGTAACCACATGAGCAAATAACATGCAGGCATGTTATTCAGGCAAGTCCGGAGGACGATTTTGCGAATGGGGTTCCGAATAGTTAATGTATTTTTGGCAATAAGAAGTAGAAAGAAGAGGAATAAAACTGTGATACACCAGTATAAGAGCAACGGCTATAATATCGTCATGGATGTGAACAGTGGTTCTGTCCATGTGGTGGATGATATTGTGTATGATATGATCCCGCTGGTAGAGCCTCTGGTGACAGAAGGTATCAAGGATGCGGACACCATCAAGGCTGCTGTACTGAATCTTGCAAATATCCCCTATCCCCAGGAAGAGATCACCGAAGCGGTGGACGAGGTCCTGGAGCTGGAGAAGGCAGGACAGCTGTTTGCTCCCGATATTTATGAGAATTACATTTTTGATTTTAAGAAGCGCCAGACCGTAGTCAAGGCACTGTGCCTGCACATTGCCCATGACTGTAACCTTGCCTGCAGATATTGCTTTGCGGAAGAGGGTGAGTACCACGGCAGAAGAGCGCTGATGAGCTTTGAGGTCGGCAAAAAGGCACTGGATTTCCTGGTAGCCAATTCCGGCAACCGTGTGAACCTGGAAGTGGATTTCTTCGGCGGCGAACCCCTGATGAATTGGGATGTGGTAAAGCAGTTGGTAGAATACGGCAGAAGCTTAGAGAAGTCCAACAATAAAAAGTTCCGTTTTACCTTGACTACCAATGGTATCTTATTAAATGATGAGATCCTGGAGTTCGTGAATAAGGAAATGGGTAATATCGTGCTGAGTATCGATGGACGTAAGGAGATCAACG
>OGOL01003445.1_pt1 | contig 10692 bp, 10 predicted proteins | sample 1552641 | NCBI WGS metagenome assembly OGOL01 (sample SAMEA2580140, study PRJEB22360) | human gut metagenome | biome: human gut; feature: human-associated habitat; material: faeces | place: Denmark | collected 2008/2010 | reverse complement strand
AGCAGCCGCTGCAGGGATGCGAGGAACTGGTAACGATCGTCGAGCGTGTAGGTTTTGGCAGACTGTGGGGCAATGCCGTCAGGAGAGACCACGTCAGTCTGCTTGGAGCTGAGGTCAGCGCCCATGTCTTCCAGCTGCTGCTGCATGGTGGCCACGTCAGCAGCCACTTCGTCGGTCTTACCGGCTTCTTCAACTGCCTGTGCGGCCTGATCGCTTTCGGATGTTTCGTTACCCTTGCTCAGCGGCATGATGTCGTTATTGTCGCCCGGCTTGGTGGCTTCCTGAGAGTCGGACTCGGAAGGCTTGGTGGCTTCCTGAGAGTCCGTGTCGGTAGTGCCGGAAGTGCCGTTCTGGTCATTCTTCTTCAGAGAGTCGAAGAAGATCTTGAGGTATTCGATCTGCTTCTTCCACTCTTCCGGAGTGCGCTTCAGAATGTCGCCGTTGGCGAACTGGGTTGCCGGGTAGGCGAGGTCGCTGATGTCGAAGGTGCCGACGTACAGCTTGCCGTTGTAGGACTGCATGCGCCACACGTACTGGTTCAGGTGGCGGCTCTGCTCGTCGCTGTCACCCAAGCCCGAAAGCATAGTCTTGCCGTCAATGGTGCCCTTGGGGTTGCCGAAGTACTTGTTGTTGGCGTCGCCTGCAAGCATTTCGAAGCTTTCGTTGTTATCTTCGTCAACATCCATGCGCCACAGGTTGACTGGGCTTTCCAGATCCTTATACAGGTCGGAGAAGTTCATCTGCATGGCCTTCTCCAGAGCGTTCATCGGATCGTTATAGCCGCCGATGTACAGATGGTCGTTGTACACCACCATGTTGGCTGCGCCGGAACGGCTCGCTCCGAAGCCCCACTCGTACTTGGCGCCATCTGCCGGATCGCCGACCAGTGGCTTGAAGGTCCACTTGCCGGTGCTCTCATCCCGCGTGCCACGGAGCAGAGCGAAGGACTGCTTGGTGTTCTTGCCCTTGCCGGTCACCACGGTGACATACAGATTGCCCTTGAAGCCGACCATATCCCACACGCAGCCGCCGAACACGTTGTCGGTCACAGCACATGCCGGATAGTTGTACAAGCCCTTATCCTGAGTGGCGATGGTGGCGAAAGAATCCTGACCTGCGGATGGGTTAGAGGAAGCCACGATAGCGGCGCCGTTGTCGGTAATCATGCTGGCGATGAGCTGGTTATTGACAACGGTCAAGCCACGAATACCAGCGGTGTATCCCTTCTGCAGACCAGTGGTCATGGCCGCGGGGCGATACACGATTTCAGTGGTGTCAGTCTTCGGGTCGATTTCCAGCAGGTACGGCTGACCCTTTGCGGCGGCAGCAAAGTACAGCTTGTCATGGAATTCGACGGCGGCACGATAGCCGTTGACCGCATGTTCTCCGCCAATCGCATTGACGATGATCTTTACTTCACCGGTCTTGACATTGATCTTGAGCAGCAAGCTGTGGTTCTCGCCGTTGTCAAGGAACAGTTCGCCATTGAAAGCAACATCCAGCGCAGCCTTGATGCTGGCATAGGTGGTGCCCATGGTTTTGGCCATGAACTTCAGTGTGGAACCCATTGCGGAATAGCAAGTGCCCACATACATCCAGTCGCCATAACCGACCGAAGACCATGAATAGTTCTGGCCACGCTCGGCCAAACCCTGCGTGAGATCACCAGTGGATTCGCCGTTCAAAACGTTTACGATACCGTCATCTTCGCCCAGCCCTGCATTGGGGTGCGAAATCTTGGTGGCCGTATAGCCGGCACCAAGTACGGCGGTATTTGAGGATTCATTAGCATTGGCGCTGCCCGCTACCGGCAGCAACATGGCGCAAGTCGCAAGCGTTGCGATTGCAGCATTAATCATTTTATGGTGGTTGACCATATTTTCCCTAATCTCATATACTCCGAAAAGATATTCCCTTGTGTGGCATATCCAACAGAAAAAATACCAAAAAGGGGTGACCTAAGGTACTATACGGAAAACATCGGGAACAAATCTCACCAAGTAGTGCTGCGCTAACTAGTATTTGCGTGACTTTGCGGATGTGCGCATGCGAAATCAGGCTTTAGAAGCGCGTGCGACAAGCCGCTTCTACACGTAAAGTCCAATGGACATTGTGCAATGGCGGAATCAGATCGTTAACCGTCAACATGCATAACGAAATCAGCGGCGTAGCCAATGAAGCAATGCGAAAATGTTTGACAAGTGCGAAAAAACAGGAATACGAAACCCGCAAATCCCAGAATATCGGACGCAAAATATCGTATCCAAACGTGTCGAGAGTACTGGGGTGGCCAGTCAATGCAACGACTACATCGGGAATCCCATCGCGCACGATATTCAACAGAAGAAAAGCGATGAGCGTGGTGCAGCCTCGTTTTACAATCTTGCGAGGGTTGGCGTCGGAGAAGACCAGATTCGACCCGAGACTGATCATGAACACGGATGGTCCAAGAATGCACAGATACAGAAACACTTGCCCCCACTAGCTGATTTCACCTTGGAAGAAATTACCGTCAAGCACTTCGTAGAGATGCGCCGAGGGAAGACCGAGAGGGGCGAACGCGCAAGATCGAAGCTGCCGTAGTTATTTTGTCTGCTCTCTCATGATTACGTTATGCTCACTCCAGTGCCCGAACATTCCCTCCATACCCGAAAGGGAGGAATATGCAATCTGCCAAGTGGACTTCCGTCGACAACGAATGCCAGAGAAAGCCCGTATCGCCTATCTTAATCAGCAAGCAGAATCGGCGTGGTTCTACCTTAAAACCACTGGCGTCATGTTTCGAGTGTGGCGTTTGCGGGCTGTGTTTTCTCTGTGCATATGAAACGTGCCACCAGGCGGTCGGATGACGCTTGCGGAGGGATGTCTTGTGCACAAAAATGTGTCGTACGAGCGCTTAAGCTTGGTTATCCCACTTAAGTATGGTAGATTCCGTGCTTTATCCTGAGACATCTCGCTTATATATGGCAGGTCAGGTTGTCATGACAGCTGTTCGCATACCCCCTAAGTACGCTTTCCGAGGTGTATCTGCCATACATAAGCGAGATAGGGATAAAAGGGGGTATCGATGTCCGAGAGAACGCGTCTTCATTATCCAACGGTGTATGTGGTTCATACGGAAGATAAGAACAGGTATAAAAGCGTTCCTGACTATACGGTATACGTGGGGGAGACGAATAGCATACGAAATCGCACCTCGCGGCATTTGAAGACGGATTCAAATGTTCGGGAGGACTGGAAGGATTTTGCGGACCGTTTACAGTCGGATGCTTCTTCCGCGTGGCAGTATGTTATTGCTGATGGGCATTTCAACAAGTCGATGACGCTTGATGTTGAAAACAAGTTGATGCATTATCTGCTTGGCTCTGAAGCGGTGAAAAATCTGAATAATCGTCGTGCGAACGCACAGGGTGATTATTACACCAAAAGTGAGTTTGATAGGTTTTTTTCGAATATTTGGTTTGGGCTTCATAACGGGATCCGGTGTTATTCCCCTCAGAGGAGATCATTCGTGATTCCGCTTTGTTTAAAGCATCTTCGTTCCATCAGCTTAGCGATGATCAGGTCGCTGCTGAGGAATCTGTCATACAGGCTTTGTCTGATGTTTTGAATAATGATTTTGGGCAAACAGACCAACAAACGTCGAAGCTTATTTTTGTGCAAGGTGCTGCGGGAACTGGTAAAACTGTGCTGCTCAGCCATCTGTTTTACCGTATTTCAACAGAAATAAACTTTGACGATGCTGATTATGAGGATGATGATTTCGAATTTGATGGTCAGGGGACAGGGTCGTTTGGATATCATCGTGTGGGAAACGCATATATTTTGGTAAATCATGAGCAACAGGTTCATGTGTATAACCAGATTGCCACAAAACTTGGTTTGCAATCACAAAGCGGCACGGTAGTGATGAAGCCGAGTCGATTCATAAATAAGTTCAGTGAACGCGATGAAAACAGTAGAGGAAACCCTAATGCTCCAAAAGGGAAAGCGGATGTTGTACTGAACCGCACCCCGACGAGGTCAACCCGTATCTCAATCCCGACTATTATGATTCCAGGCGCCGTCCGAGCGCCGTGGCGTTGATCGACAAGGTCTTCAAGGATACTTGAGTTGGACGGTAACCCGCGCAACAGGGGCGACTATGGCGGCAAGGCGTATATCCGCCATTGCATGGAAGACCACAACGGCCAGGTCCCGTTGTGGGTGCTGGCCAACGATCTTTCTTTCGGCCAGACGGTATGGTTCTTCCAAGTCCAGTCCCCGGCCGTCCGATTGGCGGTCGCCGAAAGTTTCACCGGTTTGTATGCGGACACGCACGACGGGCCGCGGTGCATCACCATCAAGCGGTTGGACAGCATCTTCAACAGACTGGTGTTCTACCGCAACCTGTGCGCGCATGACGAGCGCTGCTATTGTGCCCGGTACGATGGGCGCGCTAACGAGAACGTGTACCAGGCCATCGGTGATCTTGGCTATTTGCTTGACAAGGACGATTACTTGGAATTGTTCGGTCGCTTCTCCGCATTGGTCGCACGGGCGACCTCCGCCATGCCATTCTGGGCTGTCTGCAATAGGCCTGTGGGATTCGGGATGGATTTGGGATGCCATTGGCGGCTGGGACGGTTGTATGGGCCGCGTATCGTTCTGTCTATTGTCCGCCATGGAGACGTGCTGCCGGGCGAATGCTTCTGCACCACCCATGCGGAACATCATGAAACCACAGGGGGTATTGCACTTTTCCGTGCCGGTCGGCGAAGACGCTGAGCGCCGGCAGGGTGGTGGAACGTTCCCGGATTATTTTTGGGTGCCTGTAGGTACCTCGTGGAAGACGAGACTGATCGGCAGGTTTCCCAAAAATTGAAAACCTTTGAATAAGGCCAAAAACAGCTGACCACGATTATCATCGGAGGTGCGCATGATGATGGTAGTCATGATTTTCATGCTTATGCCCCTGTGGGATCTGCTCGGCCGTGAGGACTATTCTCGGAGAGGCGCGATGTCCGGGGTGGTTATTTCCAGTTGAACGTGTAGCTCTGGTCCGACTGTTCCTCGCCGTGGGTGGTGACGGTCGGGATGTTGCCGTGCCAGGTTACGGTGAAGTTGTCCGAGTCCAATGATTTGCCGTCGTTGTGAAGGTCCGTCTTGATTTCCGTGACGTTCTCGGCTCCGATGACATTGGGATCGGTGTTCCAGGAGACTTTGATCGTGATGGTGCTTGGGCCGAAGAACATGGGCGAGCCTAGTTCGCCGATGGCCACTTCGCAGGTGCTGTCAGAGGATGTCGTGTTCACGATGCTGTGGGGCATGTCTATTTGCATCCATATGAGGGTACAGCCGCCGGCCCAGACCAGTGCGAGTGCAAGGACGATATGCTCGATAATGCGCGCCGCTTTATGCTGTTTTGGTAGTGTTCCTGTCATCAATGCCCCTGCAATCGTGCCGCGCCTCTTTTGTCTTTGAAGTAGTTTATCGATGTTCTGGATGGTTCGGGGTTATATCATAGCTTGGGTTGTTGAACTCAACAAGTAAGCGCAACACGTAGCAGTGTCTTCGCATACAAGAATCGGATCCGAACGCAATTATTCGGACCCGATTCTTGTATATAGGAGCATGAAAGCGTCGGTTTAGCGCTCGTGATGGTCGATGTGGTTGGATATCACGTCGCCGATAGTCTGCACGATTTGCACGAGGATGACGCACAGGATCACGGCCACGGTCATCACGTCGTACTGGTAACGCTGGTAGCCGTAGCGGATGGCGATATCGCCCAAACCGCCTGCACCGACGGTGCCGGCCATGGCGGAGAAGCCGAACAGGGTGATGAACGTCAGTGCTGCGCCGCGCACCAGCGACGGCAGGCTTTCGAGCAGCAGCACTTTGAACACGATTTGCAGATTGCTGGCGCCGAAGCTTTGCGCGGCCTCCACCAGACTTCCGTCCACTTCGGCGAGCGACTGCTCCACCACGCGTGCCACGAATGGTGCCGCGGTGATGACCAGCGGCACGATAGCTCCCGGCACGCCGAGCGAAGTGCCGACAATCAGTCGGGTCAATGGGATGATGGCCACCAGAAGAATGATGAATGGTACGGAACGCACGATGTTCACGATCCAGCCGAGCACGGTGTTGAGTGTCGCGTTCGGACGGATGCCCTTCTTTGCCGAGGTGATGAGCAGTACGCCCACAGGTAGGCCGATCACATACGCGAGTAGCGTCGCTACCGCGGTCATGATGATCGTGTCACGTACTCCCTCGACCAGCAGTTCGCCATAATCGGCGATGAATTGCGAGATAATCTGTCCCATTTCACTTCACCTCTTCCTTGGTCGGCGCGTCCGTCTGCTCATCGGACGAAGCGGAATCATGCTTATGGCGATGGTTCTCCACTTTCGCATCGGTGATCAGTGTTTTCAGAATGTCGCTTTGCGGATTGGAGAACAATTCTTCCGTATCGCCCATCTCCACGATGCGTCCGCCATCAATCATGGCCACACGGTCGCAGATGTTGCGTGCCACGGACAACGAATGCGTGATGATGACCAGCGTCACGTTGAGCTCGCGGTTGATGCGGCGCAGCAGGTCAAGGATCTGCGCAGTCGTGGTGGAGTCGAGTGCGCTGGTGGCCTCGTCGCACAGCATGATGGACGGATTGTTGGCCAACGCGCGTGCAATGGCCACGCGCTGCTGCTGGCCGCCGGACAGCTGGCTCGGATAGCGGTCGGCCAGATCAGCCAATCCAACCAGGTCAAGCAGATAGCGGGCACGCTCCTCGCGCTTGTTTTTCGGCGTATGGTTGAGCTCCAGTGGGAACGTGACGTTGCGCAGCACTGTGCGCTGCTGGAACAGGCTGAAATTCTGGAAGATCATGCCGATTCCGGCACGCACGTCCGCCAGCTCCTTGCCTTTCGCGTCGGTGATGTCCTTACCATCGACGCGCACTTTGCCGGAAGTGGGACGTTCCAGCAGATTGATGCAGCGCACCAACGTGGACTTGCCCGCACCGGAGGAGCCGAGGATGCCGAAGACTTCACCCGAATCGATGGTCAGGTTGATGTCGTGCAGCACCTCATGCGCCTCGGCGCCACTGCCATAGCTTTTGTGCAGATGGTCGATCTGAATCGTCATAATGTCCTGTTCCTATTGATGTTCCATAACAAGAATGCCGCAGGGTAGTATACCTGCGGCATTGAATTCTTGCAGCCGAAGCGGGTCTTAGAAGACAGGCACCACAGCGCCCTTGTAGTTCTTGTTGATGTAGTCGCGCACCTCGTCGGACTTCAAAGCCTTCTTGAGCTCCTTGGTCTTGGCGGTGTTCTCGTTGCCTTCCTTCACCACGAGGATGTTCTGGTAGGTTTTCGCGGCCAGGCCGTCGGCCTTTTCGGTGACCAGTGTGTCCTTGGTCGGGTCGAAGCCGGCTTGAATGGCGTAGTTTCCGTTCAGTGCCGCGATGTCGATATCCTTGATGACGGTCGGAACCACGGCGGCCTCAAGCTCTTTGAACTTCAGGTTCTTCGGATTGGAGGTGATGTCCTTCGGAGTGGCGTTGATGTCCTTCGGATTCTTCAGCTTGATCAGACCGGCATCCTGCAGCAGCAGAAGAGCACGGGCCTCGTTGGTGGCGTCGTTCGGCACGGCCACGGTGGCACCGTCCTGCAGATTCTGCAAATCCTTGGTCTTGCCAGGGTATAGGCCGAATGGCTCGAAGTGGATACCTTCCACGGACACCAGATGCGTGCCCTTCTCCTTGTTGAAGTTGTCGAGGTACGGCTTGTGCTGGAAGTAGTTGGCGTCCACTTCACCATCCTCGGTGGCGGTGTTCGGCTGAACGTAATCGGTGAACTCCTTGACTTCGAGCTTATAACCATCTTTCTCGACGAGCGGCTTGACGGCCTTGTTTAGGATTTCCGCGTGCGGGGTCGGGGAGGCCGCCACGGTGATGGTCTTGTCATCCTCCTTGGAGGCGGCGCCGTTGGAGCCAGACTCGCCGCAGCCGGCCAGTCCGAAGGTCGCGAGCGTGGTGACGGCGAGCAGCGCGCCGAGAAGCTTCTTGTTACGCATGGTTGAATTCCTCTCTCAATTCGCTATACGGGCCGCCTGTTTGCCACGCGGCGGACCCAACGATTGACCAATATAGAGGAACCATCGACGGCAACACGGCGTTCGCTTATTGAAAATACTTATAAGGGGCATGAAAAACGCAGAAATTCGCGAAAACCGTCTTAAAAATCGCAAGAAAACTCTTAAAAACCTTTTCTACAGAATTTCAAAATGATGCAACGCATTCGAGATTCCGGCATCGTCGACACTGTCGGTGACGTAATCGGCCACGGTCTTCGGCTCGTCAGTGGCGTTGCCCATAGCCACGCCTATGCCGGCGAAACGCAGCATATCCACGTCGTTGCCGCCATCGCCGAACGCGATCGCATTGTCCTTCGACCAACCAAAATGCTCAAGCACGACCTGCATGCCGACCGCTTTGCCGCCATCCGCAGGAATCAGGTCGGTGAAGTCGGGATGCCACCTCACACCGCGCACGTTGCCGCACATGCCGGCGATTTCCGCTTCCGTTGCCTTATCCACATATGGGCTGATCTGGAATGTGCGATGGTTTCCTATACGTTGCTGCGGATTGCATATGTCGATTTTCGGCGCGGTTTTGCCAAGGCTGTTCCACGTACGTTCCAAAGCGGCGTTGGTGCGATTGAAATACCCGTAGTCGCTTTCCGCGTAATTGGCGACGACATCGGTATGCGATTGCAGCCAGTCGGTGATGATCTCCACATCGTGCAGGTCGATTGGATGACGGTAATCGAGACCGTCGCGTGTTGTACAGAACTGGCCGTTAAGGCCAACAATGCCATCAAATTCGACGGGAATGGTGTCAAGCACCACACCCATATAGGAGGGTGCGCGCCCCGAGCAGATGAACACCTTCACGTCTTTTTTCTGCAACGCATGCAATGCGTCGATGGTGGATCGCGGCACCACATGCGTGACGAAACTCGTCAAAGTGCCGTCGATATCGAAAAACGCAGCCTTGATGTCCGATGACATGCCGATCTCCCCGTGAATCCGTTCAAAACGTCATCCAGCTTACGGGGAAACTCTGCGGAAAACGCCATTGTCGGCACGAAAAACGAACACGAAAATAGGAAAAACGTCCGGTTGCGCCTACAATCGTCAACCATGAGCGAACATATTGAGATCACGCCGGAGATCATCGAGATCCGTCATTATCTGCACGCACATCCCGAGCGCAGTTTCAAGGAATACGAGACAAGTGCCTATATCGAGAAACTGCTACGCGCGCACGACATCGAAGTGCTCAACAACCCGCTTGAAACCGGCGTGGTCGGCCTGATCCGCGGAGAACAACCCGGACCGCGCATCGCATTGCGCGCCGATATCGACGGTCTGCCCATCCAAGAGGATACTGGCCTGCCGTTCTCGTCCGTCAACGACGGTGTGATGCACGGTTGCGGCCACGACCTGCACATGTCTTACATGCTCGGAGCCGCATTCTGGCTCGCAAAACGCCGCAAGCGCATCAAAGGCTCCATCAAACTGCTGTTCCAGCCTGCCGAGGAGCTCGGTCTCGGCGCGAAAGCTATGGTCGATGCGGGGTTGCTCGCCGACGTATCCGCCGCCATCGGCGCCCACAACAATCCGAATTACGCGCCCGGACAGATCGCCGTAGGCCCCGACCCGATGATGGCCGGTTGCGTGAAATTCCACGTCACTCTGCATGCCACCGGCTCACATGCCGGATATCCACACAAGGGCACTGGTCCTATCGAGGCGCTCGCCACAATGATTCTCGCCTTGCAGACCATCGTCAGCCGCAATGTCTCACCATTCCATCCGCTCGTGCTGTCCATCACCGAACTGCACGGTGGCCACGTGTGGAATGTCGTGCCGGACAAGGCCAGCTTCCAAGGAACCGTACGCTACTTCCATAAGTCCGACGGCGAACTGGTCGAGAAACGTTTCAAGCAGCAGGTCCAATCCATCGCCGCGGGCTACGGCATTACCACAGACATCGACTGGGATGACTTTCAGAATCCGCTCGTCTCCGACATGGAACTATCCAAAATCGTCGCTGACAACGTGCGCGACTACGCGCAGCTCGAGCCAATCCATCCTTCGATGGCGGGGGAGGATTTCTGCGATTTCATGCCCGTCACCATGCCGGTGTTCGCCTTCATCGGTTCCAATGGCGAGAAAGGCTGCCCCGATTGGCATAGCCCGCATTTCGTCGGTCTAGATGAATCACTGCAGGCCGGCGTGGAATTCTACGCCAACGCGGCGCTGACGGTGCTCAACGAACTTTCGTGACACGCGTGCGGTCCACTTTCAATTCGCGATCGTAAGAAAATAAAACGTTCAACAAATCAACGGTAGGTTAGACAGCTATGACAAACATTCGCTTCGCCCTCGCCCAAATCGATACTTGTGTGGGAGATCTTGACTCCAACGCAGACAAGGTCATGCGTTATGCGCATCTTGCAGCCAACAACAATGCGCAAGTCGTGGTTTTTCCTGAAATGACGCTTACTGGCTATCCGATTGAAGATCTCGCGTTGCGGGCCACCTTCCGCAAAGCCGCATGGAACAAAGCCAACTGGCTTGCTACTGAACTGGCTGCCGATGGGCTTGGCGACCTGTTTGTGGTGGTTGGCACGGTCGGCA
>OGOL01003443.1_pt1 | contig 10706 bp, 6 predicted proteins | sample 1552641 | NCBI WGS metagenome assembly OGOL01 (sample SAMEA2580140, study PRJEB22360) | human gut metagenome | biome: human gut; feature: human-associated habitat; material: faeces | place: Denmark | collected 2008/2010 | reverse complement strand
TGATCTTTCCGCGCTGCGGCGCATCATTGCAGACGAAAACCGCCTGCTCACCGGCGCGGACATTCCCGCAGAATACCAGAGCGACGTGCTCGGCCGCGTCCACGGCAGCGCCGAGGCGCTCGCCTTTCCCTTATCCACCGAGGAGGTGAGCGCGCTCCTGCGCTACGCGCACGAGCACCGCGTTCCCGTCACGCCGCGCGGCGCGGGGACGAATCTTGTCGGCTCTACCGTGCCGCTCGAGGGCGGCATCACCCTCGACCTTTCCCGCATGGACCGCGTGCTCGAGCTCGACGAGAACACGATGACCGTCACGGTCGAGCCCGGTATGCTCTTGCAGGACTTGCAGGCCTATGTCGAAGCGCGCGGGCTGTTCTACCCGCCCGATCCCGGCGAAAAGGCCTCGAGCATCGGCGGCAACATCAGCACGAACGCCGGCGGCATGCGCGCGGTGAAGTACGGCGTCACGCGTGACTATGTGCGCGGACTCGAGGTCGTGCTCGCTGACGGCACGGTGATGCAAGTCGGCGGCAAGCAGGTCAAGGACGCGAGCGGACTCTCGCTCAAGCACCTTCTCATCGGCTCGGAGGGTACGCTCGCCGTCATCACAAAGTGCCTGCTGCGCCTTGTTCCCAAGCCCGAGGCCTCGCTCAGCGTGCTTGTGCCGTATGCCGACCTGAAAACCGGCATCCAGAGCGTTTTGACCATCCTGCGCGCGAATGCGAACCCCACGGCGGTCGAATTCATGGAGCGCAAAGTCGTCGCGCTTGGCGAACGCTTTTGCGGCGTCTCTTATCCCCGCCCCGACGCCGGCTCTTATATTCTCTTGACCTTTGACGGCAGAAGCGAAGAGGTCACGGCCAATGCCGCGCGCGTGCGCTCTCTGGCGCTGCAAAACGGCGCGCTCGACTTTATCGAGCTCTCCGACGCGCGGCAGTGCGCTGACATCTGGCGCGTGCGCGGCGCGCTTGTCAAGGCCGTGGAGGCCGTTTCCGAGCAGGAGCCGGTCGATATCGTCGTGCCCATCAGCCGCACGGCGGACTTCATCCGCTTCATCAACGACTTGGAAGCCCAGGTCGGCATGCAGATGGTCAGCTTCGGCCACGCGGGCGACGGCAATGTGCACCTGTGCGTCGTGCGCGGCGAGCGGGATGAAGAAACGTGGCAGCGCGAGCTGCACGAAAACATGGACAGGGCCTATGCCGAAGCCTATCGCCTCGGCGGCGTCGCCTCCGGCGAGCACGGCATCGGGCTATCGAAGCGTCCCTACTTCCTGCGCCAGACGGCGAAGGAAAATTTACAGGCCATGAACGCCATCAAAACGGCGCTCGACCCGCAGCATATCTTGAACAACGGAAAATCTTATCTCACAGGAGGAAACAATAATGCAGGCACTTTCTGACCGCACCGCGAGCTTTACCGATTCCGTCATCCGCCGCATGACCCGTATCTCCAACCAGTACGGCGCGGTGAATCTTTCCCAGGGCTTCCCCGACTTCGACCCGCCCAAGCCCATCCTCGACCGCCTCTCTCAGGTCGCCTACGAGGACTATCATCAATACTCCATCACCTGGGGCGCGCAGGACTTCCGCGAGGCGCTGGCGAAGAAGCAGTCCCACTTCATGGGCCGCGACATCGACCCCAACGGCGAGATCGTCGTCACCTGCGGCAGCACCGAGGCCATGATGGCCGCAATGATGACCGTCGCCAATCCCGGCGACAAGGTCGTCATCTTCTCCCCGTTCTACGAAAATTACAGTGCCGACACGATCCTCTCCGGCGCGGTGCCCATCTATGTGCCGCTCACGCCGCCGTCGTTCACGTTTGACCCCGAAGTGCTCGAGGACGCGTTCCGCCAGCACCCCAAGGCGCTCGTGCTGTGCAACCCCTCGAACCCCTGCGGCAAGGTCTTCACGCGCGAGGAGCTTGAGATCATCGCGGGTCTTGCCAAGAAATATGACGTCTACGTCATCACCGACGAGGTCTATGAGCACATCATTTACGCCCCGCACCGGCACACCTATTTTGCGACGCTGCCCGACATGTGGGAGCGCACGCTGTCCTGCTCGTCGCTTTCCAAGACCTATTCCATCACCGGCTGGCGCCTTGGCTACATCATCGCCCCCGCCGGAGATCATCGACCGCGCGAAGAAGGTCCACGACTTCCTCACCGTCGGCGCGGCGGCGCCCCTACAGGAGGCCATCATCCCCGGTCTCAACTTCGGTCAGGACTACTACGACGCGCTGCAGGCCGAGTACACGCACAAAAAGGACCTGTTCTTAAAGGGCCTTGACGACCTCAAGATCGTCCACAATGACCCCGAGGGCGCTTACTACGTGATGCTCGACATCTCGGAGTTCGGCTACGAGAGCGATCTTCAATTCTGCGAGGACCTTGCAAGCAAGGTCGGCGTGGGCGCGGTGCCGGGCTCGAGCTTTTTCCGTGAGCCGGTCAACCACCTCATCCGCCTGCACTTCGCCAAGAAGGACGAAACGCTCACCGACGCGCTGAACCGTCTCGAATCCCTGCGCGAAAAGATCCCTGCCAAGGGATAAGAAAGGAAATTTGCCATGAACGCCCTGAGAGAAGAGTGCCAGCAGCTTCGCGACGAGCTCATCGCACTGCGGCGGGAATTCCACCGCGATCCCGAGCTCGGCCTGCACGAATACCACACTGCCGCGCGCATCGAGCGCGAGCTTGACAGGTGCGGCATCCCGCACGAGCGCGTCGGCGAGACCGCCGTTGTCGGCCATTTGACCGGCAACGGCAATGGAAGCGGCCTTGTCGTGCTGCGCGCGGATATCGACGCCTTACCCATTCAGGAGACGAACGACGTGCCCTACCGCTCGCAAACGCCGGGCATGATGCACGCCTGCGGCCACGACGCGCACACGACGTGTCTTCTCGGCGCGGCAAAGGTTTTGAGCGCACACCGCGCGGACTTTGGCGGCGAAGTGCGCTTCCTCTTCCAGCCCGCCGAGGAGATCGGTCAGGGCGCAAGGCCGCTCATCGCCGCGGGCATGCTGGATGGCGCACAGCGCGTCTTCGGGCTGCACACGGCGTCCGACCTTCCCGCGGGGACCGTCGGCGTCAAGCCGGGGGCCAACAACGCAGGCGTCGACCACTTTATCATCCGCATCCACGGCAAAAGCGCGCACGTCTCCACGCCGCAGCTCGGCGTGGACGCGCTCTATATCGCAAGCGAGCTCGTCGTCGCGCTCCAGTCCATCGTCACGCGCATGACCTCGCCGGTCGAGCCGGTGCTCATCGGCGTGGGCAAGCTGAACGCCGGCACGGCCTACAACGCCGTGGCCGAGACCGCCGTGCTCGAGGGCACGACGCGCATGTTCTCGCCCGAGAGCCGCGCGCACCTTCGCGAAACGATCAACGCCGCGGCCGCACACATCTCTGCCCTTTACGGCGGCACGGCAGAGGTCGAATGGGACGACTTCGCCACGCCGCTCACGAACGACGCCGGTGTGTGCGTGGAGGTCGAGCGCGTCGCCGACGCGCTCGGCATCCCCACGACGGCAAACCGCGCGCTGTCGCTCAGCGGGGACGATTTCGCCGAGTATCTGCTGCAAACGAAGGGCGCTTACGCCTACCTCGGCACGGCAAACCCCAAAAAGCCGCACACCTGCATCTCCAACCACCGCGGCGATTTCGACATCGACGAGGAAACGCTCCCCCTCGGCGCGGCGCTCTACGCGGCATACGCGCTGTCCGTCCTTGATCCGCAGTTTGCCAAATAATTGTTTTTTTCGATGAAATCGCCTTAGTCGTGTGCAAATTTCGATTTTACTTTTTGCGTTATTCTATCTAAAATATAGTCCTCGCCACTGTCAGCACAGCGGCGGGGATTTCTTTAGCAAATTTGGAAAAGAGGTTAATTATGAAAAAGCTGTTTTCTCTGTTGCTTTGCGTCGTGATGGTGCTCTCTCTGGTCGCCTGCGGCTCGAAGACTGACGACACGCAGACGCCCGACGAGCCTCAGGACACCGCTCCCGAGCTCTCCGGCACGATGAAGGTCGTCGCCACCGGAGACGTCTACGGTCCCCTGTTCGACGCGTTCACCGCCGACACCGGCGTGGAGGTCGAATGCCTGTCCATGTCCTCCGGCGAGGTGCTCTCCAAGCTCCGCGCCGAGGGCGGCACCCCGTCCGCTGACCTGTGGTTCGGCGGCGGCATCGACGCGTTCATGAGTGCCAAGGACGACGGCCTGCTTGAGCCCGTCACCTTTGACGCGGCCGCCGAGCTCGGCGACGAGTACAAGGATACCGAGGGTTACTGGTATTCCAAGGGCATCACCATTGTCGGCTTCCTGCTCAACAACTCTCTCATGGAGGAGCTGGGTCTGACCGCTCCCGAGAGCTGGGATGACCTGACTGACAGCCAGTATGAGGGCGAGATCGTCATGTCCAACCCTGCCGTTTCCGGCACCAACTACGCCGTGGTCAACGCGCTGCTGCAGGCCAAGGGCGATCAGGGCTGGGACTACTTCGATGCCCTGAACAACAACATTGCCTACTACGGCAAGCGCGGATCCGACCCGAAGAACAAGGTCTCTTCCGGTGAGTTCGCTGTCGGCATCTCCTACATCGACGCCAGCATCGAGCAGGCCGCCGAGGAGAACGACCTGACCATCGTTTACCCCTCTGACGGGATGCCCTGGGTCCCCGAGGGTGTGGCCGTGTTCAAGAACGCTGAAAACGTCGACGCCGCCAAGTACTTCGTCGAGTGGCTCTTCAGCAGCGACGATCATCTCCGTCAGCTCGCCGAGATCGAGCAGAAGAGCGGCATCAAGGTCATCAAGCCCTCCATCGAAGGCATTGAGCTGTCCTATGATCCTACGCTCCTCATGACGGAAGACCTGTCCCTGTTCGGTTCCCAGCGCACCGAGATCCTCGACCGCTTTGAGCCCCTGATGGGCGACAAGGCCGCCACGGAATAAATGAAGTCCGCCGGTGCGATCCAAAAAAATACAGAAAAAAGGGCATCTCACGATGTCCTTTTTTCCCTATATGAAAACGCGGCCGACAAGCTGATCTTACTTGTCCTGCTCGGGAGCGTGCTGCTGTTCATTCTCTGGCCCATCGCGTGCATCGCGCTGCGGAGCCTGCGCGGCGCGGACGGCGGCGTGAGCTTTGCAATGTTCGGCACTGTTCTGCGCCAATACGGCGAGAGTCTGCGCAACAGCGTATTTGTCGGCGTTTTTACGGCAGTGCTGTCCACTATCCTCTCGCTCTCAGCGGCGCTCGTATGCGCCACGGCGCGCGGGTGGAAGAAGACGCTCTGCATGATCATCATGCTCGTCGCCATGGTGTCGCCGCCGTTCGTCTCGTCGCTCGCCTATATCCAGCTCTACGGGCGGCGCGGGTGGATCACCTATCGCCTGCTGCACCTGAGCCTGAACCCCTACAATCGCTGGGGCGTCATCCTGATGCAGTCGATCTCGTTCGTGCCGCTCAACGCAATGTTTCTCTCCGGCATCCTCGAAAAGCTGGACGAGGGCAGCCTTCGCTCGGCGCGCGACCTCGGCGCATCGGGCGGCGCCATCCTGCGCGATATTGTCCTGCCGCTCATTCGGCCCGCGACGCTCGTGTGCCTGCTGCTCTCGTTCGTCCGCTCGCTCGCGGACTTCGGCACGCCCATCATCATCGGCGGGCGCTTCAGCACGCTGGCCGCGGACATCTATTTGCAAGTCGTTGGATACTCGGACCTTGAAAAGTCCTCGGCGATGAATATGTTCCTGCTCGTCCCGTCCATTGTGTTCTTTTTCGTCTACCGCACGCTGATGCGCCGCTCGGACAAGCTGACCGACGCCAGCCGCACCGCTCAGACAGAGCTTGGCCTTTCGCTGCCGCACTGCGGCGCGATGGGCTGGGGCATGATCGCGCTGAGCACTGTCTTCTTCGTGATGATCGTGCTGCAATACGGCTGCGTGTTCCTCTCGGGCTTTTTGAAGAGCACGAAAGGTGTCTGCTCCTTCACGCTGCAATACTGGGATCAGCTCTGGCGCATCGGCTCGTCGACGATGCTGCGAAGCGTTGAATACGCGCTCATCGTCTCCATCGCCGGCACGGTTTTTGCGATGCTCTTCGCCTATTACATGGACCGCCGGCGCATCCTTGGCCGCAGCCTTTTCGACTGCCTGGCGACGCTGCCCTATATGCTGCCGGGCACGTGCTTCGGCATCGGCTACATTCTCGCGTTCAACCACGCGCCGCTCAAGCTGACGGGCACGGCCATTATCGTGCTGGCCAACATGCTCTTCAAGCAGCTGCCGACCTCCACGAAGATCTGCACCGCGTCGCTCGCGCTCCTACCCGAAGTGCAGGAGCGCTCGGCGCGCGACCTTGGCGCGGGACGGCTCGCTGTGCTGCGCGATGTGGTCTTTCCCGCACTGCGGCCCGCGTTTTTGAGCTGCTTTGTCTATAACTTCACGAGCAGCATGACGACGGCGGGCTCCATCATCTTTCTCATCGACGCCAAGCGCCAGCTGGCCGTTTTCAAGCTCTTTGACGCGGTGTATCAGGGCGATTACGCCCTTGCCTCGCTGATCGCGAGCGTCATCACCGTCATCGTCCTTCTTGTCGAAGGCCTCGCCTTCCTCATCACCAGGAAAGGAGAAAATCGCCGTGTATCTCGAACTTGACCGCTTGAGCAAGCAGTTTGACGGCAAATACGCCGTGCATGACCTCTCCCTCGGCCTGGAAGAGGGCGGACTTTTGTGCATCCTCGGCTCGTCGGGCTGCGGCAAGACGACCACGCTCAACATGATCGGCGGCTTTCTCAAGCCCGACGGCGGCAGAGTGCTCCTCGACGGGCAGGACATCACCGCGCTCCCGCCCGAGCGGCGGCCGGTTTCGACCGTTTTCCAGTCCTACGGCCTGTTCCCGCACATGAGCGTGCTGCAAAACGTGACCTACGGGCTCAAATTCCGCGGCTATTCCCGCGCGGAGGCGCGGGAGAAGGGCCGCCGGTACTTGACTCTCGTTGGCCTTGCCGAGCGCGAGAACGCGCGCATCGGCGAGCTCTCGGGCGGCCAGCAGCAGCGCGTGGCACTCGCCCGCGCGCTCATCGTCGAGCCAAAGCTCTGCCTGCTTGACGAGCCGCTCTCGAACCTCGACGCAGCGCTGCGCGTGCGGATGCGCGGGGAGCTCAAGCGCTTGCAGCGCGAGCTCGGCACCACGATGGTCTTCGTCACACACGATCAGGAGGAGGCGCTCATTCTGGCCGACTCCATCGCCGTGATGAGCGAGGGCGAGCTCTTGCAGCTCAGCTCGGCAGAGGAGGTCTTCCGCCATCCTGCAAACGACTATATCGCGTCATTTCTGGGTCTCAACGACATTGTGTGGAAGGATGACGGCAGCGTGCTGAAGGTCATCCGCCACGGAGAAAAGGAGCAAACTTACCATGCTTGTTGATATGCACCTGCACGAATGCACCTACTCGACCGACAGCTTTCTCCACCTGGAGGAGATCGTCTCTATCGCCAGGCAAAAGGGGCTGGACGCGATCTGCATCACGGACCACGACAGCATGGGCCTGCGCGAGCGCGCGGAGGCCTATTCCCGCGAGATCGGCTATTCCATCTTCGTCGGCGTGGAATTTTTCTCGCTCTGGGGCGATATCACCGCCTGGGGGATCGACGGCATCCCCGACCAGCGCGTCAGCGCACAGGACTTTATCGACCTGGTGCGCGAAAAGGACGGTTTCTGCGTCTCCTGCCACCCCTTTCGCAGCAACAATCGCGGGCTGCGCGAGCACCTGCGCGATGTGCACGGTCTTGACGGCGTGGAGGTCCTCAACGGCAGCACGCCGCTTGAGGAGAACCGGACGGCACTGCGCTTCTGCCGCGAGTTGGGGCTCAAGGCCATCGGCGCGAGCGACGCGCACGTGCCGGAGCAGGTGGGAAAATACGTGACATGGCTGCCCGAAACGGTCACAACGCTGCCCGATTTTGTCACCGCACTGCACACGCTGGAAACGCGTCCCGCCATCTGGACAGGCAGCGGATATGATGTCGTCACCGAGTTTTGAGATGAATTTCCAGCGGGTTGGGGCATCATGCTCCGGCCCCTTTTTTACATTCCGCTGTGTCATATCCGATATTCATGCAGGAAAGCTGTAGTAATATTTCACAAGAACCCATTCTTCCGTGTAAAAAGATTCTCAAAATTTGGAGAAGTGGAAAATTAGGGATTGACATTTTCCCAGCATGGGAGTATGGCAACGCCAACAATTTCAAACGCCCGATCGCGAGGTCGGGAAGATAGAGGCGCGGCTGACAAAAGTAGCGCGTTCGCACCGGCACAGGAAGCCGGAGCGCGCGAAAGGGGATGCCGCCGAAGTGGAAACGGTTCCTGTGCCGTTTGCCGCTGGTTCGTCGGAGAACATCCGCCGGACTGTCACGTATGTGGAGCGCTATCGAGGTCGGCAAGCTGTTTATCCCCCCCAAGGTGATGACCGGTTTGCCGGATTGCAGTACAGTTGCAGCCGTAAATGCTTCACAAAGCATTTACGGCTTTGTTTTTTGTCTGCATCGGGAGTGCGCTGAAGGCGTAGAAAGCAGGACTCCCCTGTTTTTGAAAAAATCAAACTCATCACAAGAAAGGAAACCACCACCATGAAGCTCAGAACCTTTACCGCCCTCCTGCTGGCGGCCATCATGCTCTTCGCGCTCACCGCCTGCGGCAGTCAGGCCGCCGACGATTCCAGCAGCGATCAGCAGCAGGAGCAGCAGGACACCACCACGAACGAAAGCAACGAATTCCGCGTCGGCATGGAGTGCGCTTACGCCCCCAACAACTGGCAGGAAAGCGAAGCGACGGACTCGAACGTCCCCGTTGAAAATGTCGCCGGCGCGTATGCCGAGGGTTACGACGTGCAGATCGCCAAGGCCATCGCAGAGGGCCTCGGCAAGGAGCTCGTCATTGTCAAGCTCAGCTGGGACGGCCTGATCGACGCGCTCAATCAGGGCCAGATCGACGCCATCATCGCCGGTATGATGGACACCGCCGAGCGCCGCGAATCCATCAACTTCTCCGAGCCCTACCGTGAGACCACCTACGGCCTGATGGTGCTCGCCGATTCCCCGTACTTAAATGCCACCTCCATTCAGGACTTCTCCGGCGCGGCCGTCCTCGGCCAGCAGGGCACGGCGCTTGACGATGTCATCGAGCAGATTGAAGGCGTCGACCACCTGAGCCCCGTCGGCAGCGTGCCCGACATGATCTCCCGCCTGCAGCAGGGCACCTGCGACGCCATCGTCATCAACGTTGAGAACGCGCAGGGCTACCTCGCTTCCAACCCGAACTTCCGCCTGGTCACCTTCGATGAGGGCAGCGGCTTCACGCTGCCGGCCAAGGGCTCCTGCGTGGGTCTGCGCAAGAGCGACACCGCACTTCTCGACCAGGTCAACAGCATCCTTTCCGGCATCGACGACGACGCCCGCGCCGCCATGTGGCAGGCAGCCGCAGTAATATATCCCCCGCCCCGCCGCCGCGTGAAAAACGCGGCGGCGGGTACGCGAAGCACTCTAGAGACAACGCGCTTCGCACCATAAAGGAGGAAACACCATGGCAGCACCCACCGCGCCCCGGAAGAACTTCATCACCCGGGATCACCGTTACGTTTATTTAGGCGGAAGTTTCATCGCCCTGCTGGGCCTGAGCATGTTTTATTCCGCTCCCAGCCCGTACAGCTTCATCCCCGCGCAGTCCGTGTTTGGCACGGCGCTCGCGGCGATCTGCTGGTTCTTCCTCGGCGTGAGCGCCATGGCGCTGCTCGTCAAGTGGGCCTATTGGAACAATTACAGCTCCACTATTATGAAGCGCCCCCTCATCGTGCGCGTCAGCCGTTACCTCTCGTATCTCGATGCCGCGGCCTGCGCGCTGCTGGTGCTCGACCGCTTCATTTTAAAGCTCGCCTACATCATCAACGCCGCCATCCATGCCGACAGCAACCCGACCGACACGCTCTCCACCATGGCCTACATGGCGTACAACCAGCGCTCGCTGTTCGCCATCGGCATTTCGTACACGGTGCGCCTCGCGCTCTTCGGCACGGCGATCGCGTTCGTGCTGGCGCTTCTCATGGTCTTCCTCCGCATTCAGGAGCCCGACAAACGCGACAACGACTTTGTGAAGTTCCTCAAGATCCTTGCCAACAAATTCTCCCGCTTCTATATCTTCGTCATCCGCGGCACGCCAATGATGGTGCAGTCGCTCATCCTTTATAACGCCGTGTTCGGCCTTTTCAAGCGCACGGGCATGAGCGTTTCGGACATCAACCGTGTCTGGCCGCTCTTTTTAGCAGGTCTTGTCACCGTTTCCCTCAACTCCACGGCTTACCTCGCCGAGGTGCTGCGCGGCGGCATTCTTGCCGTGGACGCAGGCCAGATGGAAGCCGCGCGCTCGCTCGGCATGACGCACTGGCAGGCCATGCGCAAGGTCGTCTTCCCGCAGGCCATCAAGAACTCGCTTCCCGCCATCGGCAACGAATTCATCATCAACATCAAGGATTCGTCCGTTCTTTGCGTCGTCGGCGTGTCCGATCTGATGTTCATGACCCGCTCGGTCGCCGGTATTTATTATAAAGGTACCGAGTGCTACCTCATCGCCGCCATCGTTTACCTGTTCCTGACGTATCTTTCTTCGCTCCTGCTCAAGGCCATCACGGGAAAGATGACCGCGCCGGACAACAC
>OGOL01003429.1_pt1 | contig 10733 bp, 8 predicted proteins | sample 1552641 | NCBI WGS metagenome assembly OGOL01 (sample SAMEA2580140, study PRJEB22360) | human gut metagenome | biome: human gut; feature: human-associated habitat; material: faeces | place: Denmark | collected 2008/2010 | reverse complement strand
TATCCTGCAAAAGCTTTTCCAGTTTCTGCTCTGCAGTCCGGTCAAACTTGGTTCCTCGAATCAATCCATCTTTCAGGTTACCAAAAGTAATGAGCTTCTGTGAACCTTCTGTTCCATCGGCCATATCCAGATAATGCAGCAATGTCAGATAATGCCATTCGTCCATGTCTGAGTTAATACGAAACTCAGGGAGTTGAATTTCAATCTTTTCGTAAAAGCTCTGTACTTCAAGCACATTTCGGCTGCTTTGAAAAACAGCCCCACTTTTTGCAGCAAGATCCTCTCCGGAGCGATTTTGCAGCCGTTTTACTGCTGCGTGCAACATTTCCTGAAATGCACGATTTTCTGTTTGATTTTTGTATTCCATAAGTTCTCCTTTGTTGATATTTTATCGCATCATATAATAATCAATGTTTATGCAAAGATTTTGGTGTTTTCATAAATCTGGCTTTATCCGGATTCTCTTTTATCCATTCCTGTGTTGACTTTTCCTTTAAGTTTCATTATAGTTGTAATTATATTATGTACAATCATCAAAATAAAAAATATGTACTGTTTCTCAACACATTAAAAAGAGCTGTTGAGAACTTGGGATGTTTTTGACAAACCAGAAATATTTTCGCCTCAAATACGTGAAACCAAAATCATTATATCATACTACAAGGAGTTTCTTATCATGAAATACTCAACGAAATTAAGCGATACTGTCCATGTAATGGTTCTGATTGCTATCAACCAGGAAAAATCCCTCTCCAGTGCCTCAATTGCAGAAAGTGTCCATACAAATCCCGGCTTTGTACGCCAGCTCATGTTAAAACTGAAAAAGGCCGAACTTATGACCACTGTAGCTGGACATGCCCGTCCTTCTCTTTCAAAACCAGCAGACCAGATTACGTTGCTGGATATTTATAAAGCAGTGGAGGGCGAGAAACCGCTACTTCATTTAGATACTCATACCAACCCTGATTGTGGCGTTGGCATTAATATTCAGTTGTCCTTGCAGGGATTCTATAATGAAATTCAAAAAAACACTGAAGAAAAGATGAATACAATTACTTTACAGGATATCATAAATACTTATTATCAGCGAACATCCATGCAAAATGATTTACAAAATATTATATAGCAGGAGAAACGAGAATGGACTTCCAGATATGGATTATCTTCTAAATGATGAAGAATCTGATAACGATTTGGCGAGTAAAATTTTTATATTTTCTAATCCAGGGATTTTCTTGTTATCATGCCCGCCTCCGTGCGGGCATTTTTAAATTCAGCAGCGCACCACAGGCGGTCTTTCCTGTACAGAAAAAAAGAAGCGTTCCTACAGGCGCTTCTTCTTACCATATTAGGACTTCGATCAAAAGTTAGTAGGCCACAAAGTGGGCCATTTTTCAAAAAATTACATGAATTTATATAGAGTTTTATCCAAGTCGGAAATCCGCTAAATGCTCTAGCTATCAGCGTCTAAAGGCATTTAACAACTTATATGGACATTTATGAAATCGGCCTCGTAATAACGATACCTAATTTCATTATTTCTGCTTATTTGAATGACAGTGATTTTTCCTTCCAAAAGTGATACCAAAAGGTGATAGTAGGTAAATTATAAAACGCCCCTACCCACAATTCAATTGGTAATATTTACCAATCATCCTTGTGTTTAGGGGCGTTTAATTACTTCTCGCTTGGACACATTAACTAAAAAATAGCTATTATTTTATTATTTGTTATAGTTTACGATATCGCCGAACTCTGGTTTCAGGGATGCACCGCCTACAAGACCTCCGTCGATGTCTGCCTGAGCAAATAACTCCGGAGCTGTCTTAGCGTTTACAGATCCGCCGTACTGGATGCGGATTGCTGCTGCAGTTGCCTCATCATAGATCTCAGCGATGCAAGCACGGATTCCTGCGCAAACTTCCTGAGCCTGCTCAGTTGTAGCTGTTTTGCCAGTTCCGATAGCCCAGATCGGCTCGTAAGCGATAACGGCTGTTTTAGCCTGATCAGCTGTAACGTTCTGGAAACCAACTTTAACCTGCTGACGGATAAAGTCCATAGTTACACCCTGCTCTCTCTGATCAAGAGTCTCTCCACAGCACATAATTGGAGTGATTCCGTGCTCAAATGCTTTGAGCATTTTCTTGTTTACAGTTTCGCTTGTCTCAGCGAAGTACTCTCTTCTCTCAGAGTGTCCGAGAACTACGTATTTAACACCAGCGTCTGTAAGCATGTTCGGGGAAATCTCGCCTGTGAAAGCACCTTTCTCCTCGAAGTACATGTTCTCAGCACCTACCTGGATGTTGGAGCCTTTTGCAGCCTCAACTACAGGAAGAATATCGATAGCCGGTACGCAGAATACTACGTCAACGTCATCGTTTGCTACTAATGGTTTTAAAGTTTCTACTAATTTAACTGCCTCACTTGGAGTCATGTTCATTTTCCAGTTTCCGGCAATAATTTTCTTTCTAGACATTTTATATATCTCCTTTTGTATGATAAGGAAGTTCGATTCACTAAACGGACATGTCGCCGGCAGGCGGCATCACCATATATGAAAGTCAGCTGGTCTGCGCCGTTGGCCTGCTCTCATTAAGTTCCTTCGAACCAAATCCGCACATAATTCAAGCTGCGCTTACAGCTTGCTTTCATTAAGTGCTCTATTTATTTATCGTTAGCTGCTGCTACGCCTGGTAACTCTTTTCCTTCAAGGAATTCAAGAGATGCACCGCCACCTGTGGAGATGTGTGTCATCTTGTCACCATAGCCAAGGATATTAACTGCTGCTGCGGAATCACCACCACCGATGATAGTTGTAGCATCTGTATCAGCAAGAGCTTTGGCAACAGCCTCCGTGCCATGAGCGAAGTTCGGCATTTCGAAACAGCCCATCGGTCCGTTCCAAACAACTGTCTTGGCATCTTTTACAGCGTCAGCGAAAAGTTTCTCTGTCTCTGGTCCGATGTCCATTCCTTCCCATCCATCCGGAATCTCACCACGTTTTACAACCTGGATATTGCAATCATTGGAGAAGGAATCACCAATTCTGTTATCAACCGGAAGAAGAAGCTTAACGCCTTTTTCTTCTGCCTTCTTCATCATGTCTAATGCATACTGAAGATAATCATCCTCGCAAAGGGAAACACCAATGTGTCCGCCCATAGCCTTGGAGAATGTATAGGACATTCCACCACCAATGATCAGAGTATCCACCTTGTCAAGAAGGTTGTTGATAACAGAGATCTTGCTGGAAACCTTAGCACCGCCAAGGATTGCTACGAATGGTCTATCAGGATTGTTTACAGCGTTTCCGAGGAAATCGATTTCTTTCTGCATCAGATATCCAACAACAGCTGTATCTACATATTTGGTAACACCAACGTTAGAGCAGTGTGCTCTGTGAGCGGTACCAAATGCATCGTTTACAAATACATCGCAAAGAGAAGCAAGTTCCTTGCTGAATTCATCACCGTTCTTAGTCTCTTCTGCACGATAACGGGTATTCTCAAGAAGAATGATCTCGCCGTCTTTCATGTCAGCTACTGCTGCTTTTACAGTGTCATCTACAACAACCGGGCTTGGAACGAATTTCACTTCCTGTCCGAGAAGCTCTGTGAGACGTTTAGCAACAGGTGCAAGAGAAAGCTCCGGTTTCGGCTCTCCTTTCGGTTTTCCAAGGTGAGAGCAAAGGATAATCTTTCCACCATCTGCAACAAGCTTCTTGATTGTAGGAAGAGCTGCTACCAGACGGTTCTCATCTGTAATCTTACCGTCCTGCAGAGGTACATTGAAGTCACATCTTACGAGGACTCTTTTGCCTTTTACGTTGATGTCATCAACAGATTTCTTATTCAGCATCTTGTTATGCCTCCTTATAAAATTTAACTTTTTATACAGACAAAAGGATCCGGTCCTATTCAGACCGGACCCTTCTCTGAGTCTTATTCATATGCTGTCAGGCCATGGCTTGTCAGCATTTGAAAACCCTACTCTGCTTCTGATTAAGCGTTAAGCAGTTTACCAAAGTGTTTGATTGTACGAACCATCTGGCTTGTGTAGGAGTTCTCATTGTCATACCAGGAAACAACCTGAACCTCTGTTGTGCCATTCTCAAGTGGAAGAACCATTGTCTGAGTAGCATCGAACAGAGAACCAAATCTCATACCAACGATATCGCTGGAAACGATCTCATCTTCGTTGTATCCGAAGGACTCGTTAGAAGCTGCTTTCATAGCTGCGTTGATCTGCTCTTTAGTTACATTTCCTTCAACAACTGCTGTAAGGATTGTAGTAGAACCTGTTGGGGTTGGAACACGCTGTGCGGAACCGATCAGTTTGCCGTTCAGTTCTGGGATAACAAGACCGATTGCTTTAGCAGCACCTGTGCTGTTCGGAACGATGTTAACTGCAGCTGCACGGGATCTTCTCAGATCGCCTTTTCTCTGCGGTCCGTCAAGTGTCATCTGATCGCCTGTGTAAGCGTGGATTGTGCACATGATACCGGATTTGATTGCAGCAAGGTCATTAAGTGCTTTAGCCATTGGAGCTAAGCAGTTTGTTGTACAGGAAGCTGCGGAAATGATGTGATCCTCTTTTGTAAGAGTCTCATGGTTTACATTGTAAACGATTGTCTTAAGGTCGTTTCCAGCCGGAGCGGAAATGATAACGTGTTTAGCACCTGCATCGATATGAGCCTGAGCTTTGTCTTTGGATGTATAGAATCCAGTACACTCAAGAACTACGTCTACACCGATCTCTCCCCATGGAAGCTCAGCAGCGTTAGCTTTTGCATAAATTTTGATTTCTTTTCCGTCAACTGTGATGGAATCCTCTCCAGCTACTACTGTATCTGCAAGAGCATATCTTCCCTGAGTTGAGTCATATTTTAATAAGTGAGCGAGCATTTTAGGAGATGTTAAGTCGTTGATAGCAACGATTTCAAATCCTTCTGCACCGAACATCTGACGGAATGCAAGACGACCAATACGTCCAAAACCATTAATTGCAACTTTTACTGCCATGATAAATTCCTCCTATGAATTAAATGGTAAAAATTATGTGAGTGCTTCAATCTTTGTGAAAGAAACATCAACCTATAGCGTATTGTACCTAATTCCGAACAAAAATTCAAGCCTATTTTCAAAAAAATAACAGGCAAATTGCCACAAATATTCTCTGATATGATATACTGCTCTCAAATGAGACCGTTAAGTCCCTTTTATGACACAGCGGCAGCATTCATGCACGTTTTTCTCTGTCTTTTTCGTAAAGGAAGAAATTTTTCGCGCAGTTCTTTGATGTACGACCGTCCATAAAATACATCTTTATATTTATAAAAATATATTTTGAGAATACTTTGCTTAATTATTCATAAGGAGGTTATTATGAAAATACGTTCCACCTTCCCCGGAATTTTGTGGGATTGCCACATGCATTCCGAATTTTCCGCTGATTCCGGCACTCCTGCTGAGGATATGATCCGCCAGGCTATTATGCTTGGGCTTAAAGGAATCTGCTTTACGGAACACCTGGATCCGGACTATCCACCAACACCGGATGATCTGGAATTTTCCCTGGAGCTTCCTGCCTATTACGCCCGGCTTATGGAACTAAAAGAAGCTTACAAAGATCAGATTGCCATCCATTTCGGCATTGAGATCGGATTGCAGCTTCATCTTAGACAATATTTTCACAATCTTTTGAAGGAATATCCTTTCGATTTCGTGATTGGTTCTTCTCACGTAGTCCACGGTGCTGACCCCTACTACCCGGAATTTTTCCAGGACAGGAACGAGGAAAAGGCTTATCTTGAATATTTTGAATCCATTCTGGAGAATCTGGATGCATTTCATGAAATGGACACTTATGGACATCTGGATTATATTGTCCGCTACGGTCCAAACAAAAACCAGTTTTATTCTTATGAAAAATATCGGAACATTCTGGATGCGATTCTGAAAAAACTGGCAGACACAAATGTAGGACTGGAAGTCAACACCGGCGGTTATCACTACGGTCTTGGAGAGCCAAACCCATGTACGGATATCATCCGGCGTTATAAAGAACTAGGGGGCGAAATCATCACCATTGGTGCTGACGCGCATACACCGGATAAAATAGGATACGCTTTTGATAGGGCTGCGCAGGTGCTGAAAGAATGTGGATTTGAGTATTATACAGTATTTAAAGATCGGAAACCAAACTTTGTAAAGTTATAACGAAGCCCTGTTTTTCCATACCCGGCAGAAGAAATCAGCCCGGCTTTTAGAGCATGTTAAAAAAATGCCTCATCGCCATAACAAGCGATGAAGCATTTTTTGCGTTTCTTTTCAAATTCAGCTTGAGGTATTATTTTTGATTGCCACTCAAGACCAGGTCAGTCATTATTTCTGCACTTTCTCCAAAAACAGAGAAATAATTCCTTTCTTTTCCTTCTCATGTGCCTTGTTATACAAAGATCTGCACCATTCTGTGATAACCTCGATTACAACCGGAGAGAAGGTCATCAGGATAAATACCAGGATGATCATTCCGAACTCCAGGGAGCCAAGTGCAAGCAGGTTCTGCACACATACAGCTGCAAAGAAGAAAATAAACTGCATACCGTAAATAATGATTTTCCTGTACCTGCTTAGAGGCGCGTATACCGTCTTCAAAGCTGCCATGTAGTTCCATCCGGTTACCAGGAAACAGGCTGTACTCAGCATTATATTGCTATGGTAAACGTTCTGGCAGACCAGCATAATGGTAAATACACATCCCGTAATGGTGACTGCTGCTGGGAATGCATTCATAAATACATAACGCAGAAAACCACTCTCAATCTTGTTGAAGTTGTTTTCCTGGGCGAGCAGGAAGGTTGGGATACCCACTGCGCAGGCACTGATCAGGGACATCTGAATTGGCTCAAACGGATAGCTATCGCCCCAGAAAATAGTGATCAGACACAGCAGCACAGAGAAAATAGTTTTGATCAGGAACATGGAGGCTGCGGTACGGATGTTGTTCACCACACGGCGTCCCTGGTTCACAATTTCCGGCATAGCGGCAAAATTGGAATCCATGAGCACTACATTTGCAATGTTCTTGGCAGCGTCACTTCCCTCTGCCATAACTACGCTGCAGTCTGCCTCTTTCAGTGCCAGAACATCGTTCACACCGTCACCGGTCATGGCAACTGTATGCTTCTGTTTCTGAAGGGCAAGCACCATCTCTTTCTTCTGCTGCGGAGTTACACGGCCGAATACGGAACACTCTGCAACGGCACGCTCCATATCCTCCGGTGTGGTGATGGTAGTGGCATCAATGTATTTATCTGCATTCTCCAGTCCGGCTTTTTTTGCAATGGCAGAAACAGTCACAGGATCATCACCGGAGATCACTTTCAGATCTACGCCCTGGTCTTTGAAAAATGCCAGGGTTTCAGGGGCATTATCCCTGATAATGTCAGTAAGCATAAATAACGCAACCGGCTTTAACCCTTCCGGAAGCTCATTCTCCCGATTCAGGTTTGGGCTATGCGCCAACACCAGAACACGTAAGCCTTCTTTTCCATAAGCAGCACACTGCTTGATCAAGTTTTCATTTCCATCCGGGAAAAGGAACTGGGCAGCACCCATCAGATAAGTTCCTTCTGTTTTAAAGGCTACACCGCTGTATTTGCGATCTGAGGAAAACGGAATGCAATGATCTACCGGCATGTCCGTTCTTCTGGAGAAGCGTTTGTGGAGTGCATCTGCGGTGGCGTTCTTGTCCTTTAAAACGGACATCATGTTTGCCATGACACGTTCGATCTCACCCATGGTCAATTCTGGCTGGGCGCCGCTGATGGCTAAATCAGTATTGACATTGCCCTGTGAATCTTGTGCTGACAGCTGTTCAGTAGTTCCCATAACAACTCCTATCTGCAATTGTGCCGCAACCACGGATACTTCAGACTGCGCCTCTGCAGCTGCCACTTCTGGAACTTTCTGAGCTTGATTCGCTGTTCCATTTATTGTACTTTCGCTTATATTCTCATTTTCTGCTTCCGGAGCCTTGATCTCCATCCCTTCCACATAGGGCTGTACCTGTTCCACGCACATAGTACCGGCTGTGATGGTTCCGGTTTTATCCAGACAGAGGGTATCCACTCTCGCCAGAGTCTCAATACAATACAATTCCTGCACCAGGGTATTCTTACGGGTTAACGTCAGCGCACCAAGCGTCAGCGCCACGCTGGTAAGGAGCACCAGTCCCTCCGGGATCATTCCGAGGACAGCTGCTACCATATTAACTACTGCATCTCTGATTCCGTTTCCAGCAATATAATACTGCTTATAAAACAGCAGCATTCCCATAGGAACTATGATCACACTGATGGTCTTCAAAATCGCATTCAGAGAGTTGCGCAACTCGGAATTATGACGTTTAAATTCCTTTGCCTCGCTGGTGATCTGGGAAGCATAATTGTCCTTACCTACATGGATAACCTGACAGCAGGCCTCTCCGGATGTAACAAAACTTCCAGAAAAAAGCTCGTCCCCTTCATTTTTCTGGAGATTGTCAGATTCTCCTGTCAGCAGGGATTCATTGACCTCAATACTGCCCTCAAGCACCTTGGCATCTGCGGGCACCTGATCTCCTGTTTTCAGAAAAAGGATATCATCCAGAACCAGCTTCTCCGTGGAGATGGACCATTTTTTCCCTTCACGCAAGACCACTGCCTTGCTCTCTGTAAGGATAGCCAGCTTATCCAGCGTCTTTTTCGCACGCACTTCCTGGATGATTCCGATCACCGTATTGATCACAATAATTCCCATGAACATGGAGTTCTTATAGGAACCAACCAGCAATACCATAATCATCAGAGCCAGGTTCAGAAAGTTGAAAAATGTAAGCACATTCTCCCTTACGATCTGCTTATAGCTCCTTGTGTTGGGGTTCTCATTAACATTGATTTTCCCCTCTTCAATTCTTTGTTGTACCTGTTCGTTTGTCAGTCCTGTCATCGTTACTTCCTTCATTCTTATGTTTTATTTAAGGATGTTTCTGTTTTACTCTTTTTCCCATTGTATGATACCAGTGTCAAAAGGTCAAAAACCGTTCGTGCCATTGTATTAAAATAGGGCAGATGATAACATCCGCCCTGATGAATTCTCTTTACGGTCTGCCTCATCTTTACCACCTATTTATCTGTAACGAAATAAATCTGCTTAAGGATTCGGTTTCCTGTAAAAAATATTATTCTTTTGTATCGATGACGACACTTTATAATTACTGCAGTTCGCAGTAACTATTAATACTCTTCTTCCTCTGCCTCTTCACCCTCATGGATGTCAGACTTCGGTTTCTTCAGACCTTCGATCTCAATGTGATGCTTCTGTGCGTAATCCCACAGTGCAGCATGTACAGCCTCCTCTGCAAGAAGAGAACAGTGTACTTTCACTGGCGGAAGTCCGTCAAGAGCCTCCATAACAGCCTTGTTGGTAAGCTTCATGGCTTCCTCAATAGTTTTACCTTTTACCATCTCAGTAGCCATACTGCTGGTTGCTACTGCAGCACCGCAGCCAAAGGTTTTGAATTTGCAGTCTCTGATAATATGTGTCTCATCATCGATATCCAGGAAAATTCTCATAATATCACCGCATTTGGCATTTCCTACTGTACCGACACCGCTTGCATTCTCTATTTCTCCAACATTACGTGGATGCTGGAAATGATCCATTACTTTCTCACTATACATCTTTTTTTCCTCCTGGCAAGTGTTTTAATCAAATTTTTTATTTTTTTAACTATTCAGCAGGCACTATTCCGCGAGGTGTTTTTTGTGAACGTAGTTCACAGAAAACCCGAGAATGTCGGCGCGAAATCATGCAAAGCATGATTTCTGTGCATCGCGAAGCGTGTAACTGTGAAGGTACTGAACAGTTACTGTTTTTTTATAAAATCTTCATATAATGGAGACATTGATCTCAGGTAAGCTACGATTTCTTTCAGCTTATCTACTACAAAATCAGCATCTTCCATGGTAGTCTCCTCGCTTAAGGTCATACGCAGGGAACCATGTGCAATCTCATGCGGGAGTCCGATTGCCAGAAGTACATGGGACGGATCCAGAGAGCCTGATGTACAGGCGGAACCGCTGGATGCACAGATGCCATAATTGTCAAGCATGAGCAGCATGGACTCTCCTTCGATGAACTGGAAGCTTACATTTACGTTATTTGGAAGACGTTTGGTACGGTCACCATTTAATTTCACATACGGAATCTCTTTCAGGATTCTTTCAATGAAATGATCTCTTACCTGAATCTCTTTGTCTGTACGTTCTTTCATAGTGCGGACTGCACGATCTGCAGCAACACCGTAACCTACGATTCCAGGAACATTCTCTGTACCTGCGCGGCGCTTTCTCTCCTGCGCTCCACCGTGTACAAAGGAACGGATCTTAACACCCTTACGGATGTAAAGGAAGCCGATTCCCTTCGGTCCATTCAGCTTGTGTCCACTGGAGCTGAGCATATCGATTCCTAATTCATCTACATTGATCGGCACCTGTCCAAAAGCCTGTACTGCATCTGTGTGGAAAAGGATGCCGTGCTCTTTGGCAATTGCACCGATCTCTTTGATTGGCTGAATAGATCCAATCTCGTTGTTTGCAAACATAACGGAGATTAGGATGGTCTCTGGTGTGATTGCTTTCTCAAGCTCGTCAAGCTTCACAATACCATTCTCATCTACATCAAGATATG
>OGOL01003422.1_pt1 | contig 10755 bp, 9 predicted proteins | sample 1552641 | NCBI WGS metagenome assembly OGOL01 (sample SAMEA2580140, study PRJEB22360) | human gut metagenome | biome: human gut; feature: human-associated habitat; material: faeces | place: Denmark | collected 2008/2010 | reverse complement strand
GAATAATTTTAAAGAGTATAATTATTTATAAAAAATAAAGCTCATAAATGCTAGAAAACATAGTGTTTATGAGCTTTTCGTATTTATTTTTAACATCCTCTCATACGCCATATTTGGTCTGTACAATCTTCGATAGTAAGAGAAGCTTTATTTTCAATGAAATTTAAAAAGTATTTTCATTTAAGTTTTCTTGTTCTAATGTTCCCATAATTCCAGCCATGCTGATACGATCAATGCCAAAATCATTCAATAAGTGAATTATTTTTCGTTGAGTTTCATTTATTTTTTTATGTTTTTTACCTCCTAACTCATTGCTAAATCTATCTAACCATTCCTCATAATTGTTGATTTTAGTATGGATGATAGGATCATAGTTTTCAATATAAATTTAAAACAAATAATAAAGAAAGTTGTTTTTGAATAGAGGACATTTCATAAAAGTCCTCCTAATATTATCTTTATATAGTACATATGTTGAATCTCCTTTCAACATATATATTCGCTAGAAAATAATAAACAAGAAGAATATAAAGAAGAAAAACCTGCCAAAAGAATCTATCAAAGATTAAAAGAAGTAAGTGAAGTAGACTATATACGCTTTGAATTAGAAGAAAAAGAAACACATATCTTTGATAGTAAAGTAGGTGGTGCTTATTATGTGCCTAGAGATCAAAATCTTCCAGTAAATCAAAAAACGGGAGCACCTTTATATTTATTAGCACAAATAAATTTTGAACAAATACCTCATATAAAAGATTTTCCAGAAAAAGGATTACTTCAAATCTTTATTAGTGGAGATGATGGCGTTTATGGATTAGACTTTGATAATGAATATAGTCAATCAGGGTGGTGTTTACGTTATTTAGAAGAAGTACCAAAATTAGTAGATGAATCAAGCGTTTATAAGTTTCAATATAGCGAAGATACAGAACTTCCATTAGAAAAAGATGCAACTTTTTTATTAAAGGCTCATTTAGATAAACAAGTCATCACAATGAATGATATTCACTTTGATGAAGTTGTTGATACTTATTTAGATGAAAACTTAAAAGAAGTCATGCAAGATGATGAGGTAATGGATGAATTAAATGATTTGTTTACCTTGATTCCTTGTCAAATAGGAGGATATCCTTTCTTCACACAATATGATCCTCGTCAAGAAGATAGTAATGAAGTATTGTTATTTCAACTTGATTCACAAGATCATATTTTATGGGGCGATTCAGGTGTCGGTAATTTCTTTATTTCAAAAGAAGATTTAAAAAATAAAGATTTTAGTCATGTTCGCTATTATTGGGATTGTTATTAGATGCATATTGTTTGCTTAATAGCGAAAAATAGTTTATATTATAAATAGGAATAATTACTACTTACAGAAAAGAGGAAAAGGCTATGAATCAAAAATTTTATATTTGTAAACACTGTGGAAATGTGATTGAAAAAGTAGAAGATAAAGGAGTCCCTGTGGTATGTTGTGGTGAAGTTATGAAAGAGCTTCAAGCAGGAATTGAAGATGCTGCATTTGAAAAACATATTCCTGTTTATACAGTGGAAGGGGATACCGTTCATGTATTTGTTGGAGAAGTAGAACATCCAATGACAGCAGAACATTGGATTGAATGGGTTTCTTTGAAAACAGATAAAGGTATTCAAAGAAAATATCTAAAACCAGGAGAAAAACCAAGTGTTGATTTTAAAATCTTAGAAGGTGAAGAAGTAGAAGAAGTGTATGCTTACTGTAATCTTCATGGATTATGGAAAAAATAATGAAGCTATAAAAAGACCAAAAATGGTCTTTTTATATATATTCTATTAACAGTTCAATTATAATTATCATTTGATAAATAGTTTTTAGTATATTAATTCTTAATAACATCTAAATAGATAATGGTAAGCTTGTTGTTCAATTTATGACATATGCTTATATACCAAATGTTATTATTCAAATGATTATGACTTTTTTAACAAAATCAGTTACAACAATGGCATTTATTATGATTAATATGAAAGTTATTGCAACTATTATTGATGGAACGCACCAAATGAGTGCTTTATCAATTGTTTCAACATTCAAAAGTTTTAGTTCGATTATTTTCCAAGCTATTGCAGATTATTTGATTGATTTATATTCATATCAATTTTTCTTTGGTTTCCTTTTTATTTGTGCAACCGTTGGTTTAGTATTATGTATGCTTTATAAAATACCAAGTGTGAATGAACATCGTTTATTTGATTAAAAAGAGCTTCGAATTGAAGCTCTTTAAAATGGACCCTGTAAAACGGACACAAGAAAAAAAGTACTTTGGTGCTTAGTCCAGTAACAAAATGTCAATAGTTTTTTAATCACTTTTTCAAAAAAAGGCAAAAAAAGAACGTATAGATTATTTCCATACGCTCTAAACGGGAAGTTGTAAATATCATTTTACATTTTTATATGAAATCACAATATGACTTGGTGCAAATAATACTGATGCAATAATCAATAGCACTGACCTACTCATAATCCCACTAAATAAGAACAACATTGAAGGAATAATAGAAAGTGCTAATGCTCTGAAAACGCTGTTTTTCTTAAAACATATAATCCAAATAGCACAATAAAGCATTACCAATATGGTATCTACAATCAGATATAGTGCAAATGCTTCGTCAGACCACCACCCGAACCAAGTTCCCGGAATATTGATTATCATGAATCCGAAACAACCCAATCTCCCTACTTGTTCTGTGACCTCAACATATTTATTGTTCCACTTATTATCAAATCCATCTTTGCACTTAATCGCAAATACAACATTGGGTATCATAATGACTGCAATAAAAATCAGCCCAAAAACATTAAGTCATTCCATATTATCTACCATCACAAACTTCGATTTGTAAATTTCATTGAATATGAATTTTATCTTTCTCCAGTAGATACAGATATGTAATCGGATTCTGTGCCGACTGATTCAACTTCAATCCGACTATCGACTTTCCAATGTAGAACGATTCATTCTCATCCATACCTCTTTGGTAGAGTCTATTTATTTTGATGACAAGGATTTTATGCCTGATGTCTTTTTCTTCAAGTGGGGCGGCACCGTTTATTCTTTCACACTCATCAACCGATAAAGCCTCTGCAGAATGGTGTCCGGCAACAATGTTTGTAAGTCCCGCGTCACCAACATAGTTGAAAGCATTAATCAGTGAAGCCTCTGCAGCAAATGCCTCTTCTTCGGTTAAGTTTGAATTGATGATTATTTTCTCAACCTCAAATCCGGCATTCTTAATATCCGCAATAGTCTTCAGTTTCAACTTCTCGCTATCAGGACTGCCCAGGCTCTCTTTTTCATGTTCATCATCCTTTGTTACAACTGCTGCTTTCTTTTCTCTCAATCTCAATATTCCTGTCTATCCAACCATAAAATTTCCTAGATTTTTAAAAGCTTTTAGGACATTTTTTGCGGTATTATTTCCAGTAACCAAAACTATCGAAATCCCATTATTTCAAGCCTTTTTCATACTATCAATTATGTACTTTAGTCAACAGAACCACTGTCTCCACATGCACTGTCTGACCAAACATGTCGCATGGTGTTGCTTCCTTTAACTTATACCCATGTTCTTCAAGCCACTTCAAATCCCTTGCCAATGTAGCGCTGTCACAGCTTACATAAACAATTCTCTCCGGATTCATTTTTACAATAGTATCAAGTAACACCTGGTCGCAACCTTTTCGTGGTGGGTCCACCACAATCACATCCGGCTTACATTCAGGTTGATTTTTATGTTCCTCAAAATATTTAGGAACTACTTCTTCTGCTGCACCAACCAGAAACTCTGTATTTTCCATGCCATTTATGGCAGCGTTTTCTCTGGCATTGTCAATTGCTTCAGGAACAATCTCCACGCCAATAACCTTCTTTGCAGCTTTTGCAAGGAAAAGAGAAATGCTTCCAATACCACAATACAAATCCCACACAGTTTCTTTACCTGTAAGGTTTGCATATTCCAGCGCCTTGTTGTAAAGCTTTTCTGTCTGAATTGGATTTACCTGGAAAAAGGACAATGGTGAAATTCTAAATTTAACATCACCAATGTAATCTTCAATATAGTCTTTTCCGTATAGGTTTATAATTTCTTTTCCTAATATAACATTGCCTTTTTCTTTATTTACATTAAGACAAATACTTGTCATGTCATCAATTTGCAATAACTGTTCCACCAATTCCTGTGAATGTGGCAATTTATTTCCATTAATAACCACACAAACCATTATCTCATTTGTAAAAGCACCAATTCTAATAAGAACATGTCTCACCAAACCTTTGTGCGTTTTTTCATCATAAGGTTTAATGTTATAAATATTCATAAAATTTTTTACTATGTGCATTACGGTGCCATTTACGTCACCATCTTTTTCAATACCAAGAAGGCAATTGTCCACGCTAATAATGGAATGAGTTCTGCCTGCATAAAAACCGCTGACAATATTTTCCTCTCTGTCCAGACCTACCGGAAACTGTGCCTTGTTTCTGTAATGAAAGGGACCGTTGTCTTCATGTCCCTTTACTGCCAACTCTTCCATGCCGATAATAGGCTTCATTTCAAAGTCTTCTATGCCACCAATTCGTTTAATATTGTTGTAGACTTTTTTCTCTTTAAATTCCAACTGCTGCTTGTAATTCATTGCCTGCAACTGACAGCCTCCACAGCGGTTTGCCTCAGGGCAAAGAGGCTCTACACGATAAGGGGATGGCTTTACAACTTCAAGTAATTTGGCAAAAGCAAAATTCTTTTTTGCCTTCATTATTTTCACCTTTACCACATCGCCAATAACTGCATCTTTTACAAAAAGAGCATAGCCATCAACTTTGCCTATGCCCTCTCCTGTAGTTCCCTGATCAATAATTTCTATTTCAATAATATCATTCTTATTAAACATATATTTTAATCATTCTCCATTTTTATTCAGTAGTTCTTCTAATGTTGCTCTCTAAAAATCTATTGTAGCCTAACCACTGGTCTGATGTTGCTGTTCCGTTACTCTTAAAGATTTCCATAACTGTTTCCATCTTTGCGTCTGTATTATCTGCAAAATTAAGTGCAACAGCTTCAATTAATGCCGGCTTCTTTGGTGAACCGTATTCAAGCTCGCCATGATGCGCCAAAATACAATGCTTCAATTCGTTTGCCGGCTTTGTTGGAAAATCAGGTATTGTTGCTATAATCTTTGAAAGCATTTCCGAACCCATAACAATATGACCTAACAACTGACCTGCATCTGTATATTCATTAGAAGGAAAATCTGATAATTCATATACTTTTCCAATATCATGACAAATAGCCGAAGTAATAAGTAAATCCCTGTTTAAAATAGGATATTGTTTTGTATAAAAATCGCATAACTTTGTTACTGAAAGTGTATGCTCTAATAAACCACCGATAAATCCATGGTGAACACTTTTAGCCGCTGAATGTTTCTTAAATGCCTCTGCAAAATTTGCATCATCCACGAATAATGTTGTTAAAATCTGTTTATAATAAGGGTTATTAACACTGGCGATGAATTTTAGCAATTCTGTCATCATTTCGTCGATGTTTTTATCAGTGCAAGGTAAATAATTTGATGGATCAACACTTTCTTCACTTACTTTTCTTGCGCGCTTAATACTAAGCTGTGTCTGACCGTTAAAAACTGTAACGTCTCCATGAACTTCTACATAATCTAATGCGTCAAAATCATCAATGCCCATTGAACCCGGGTCCCAGATTTTTGCATCTAACTGTCCTGTTTTATCCTGTAAAATAACATTCTCATACTCTTTTCCTGTTTTTGTCATTGCGCTACTTTTTTGTTTGCATAAGTATACTTCCTGTACTCTTTCACCTTCACGTAATGTTTCGATATATTTCATTATTTCCTCCTAATATAAGAATTTACTTTTATACACATTTAAGCTAAACTTTATTATAATTGATTATGTATTCAAATACAAGAACAGTACCACTGTATTTGGTGGCAGAATATGTATAGTTACATCAAATAAATGGAGATTATAAAATGAACAAAAAGGTATTAAAAACATTAGAGTTTAACAAAATTATTGACTTGCTAAAAGAAGAAGCAGGTTCTGACATGGGTCGCAGACTTTGTGAGAATCTCACCCCTTCATCTGATTATCATGAGATAAAAATAATGCAGCAAAATACAGGCGATGCACTTACACGAGTTTGGCAAAAAGGGAGTCTTTCTTTTTCGGGACTTCACAACATTGGTGAATCCCTTAAACGATTGGAAATTGGCAGCACCCTTGGCATGGGAGAACTTCTTAGAATCAGTTCCCTATTAAAAGTTGCCAACAGGGTTAAAACTTTTTCAAGACGAGATGACGATGGTAACAAAGACAGCCTAGACGATATGTTTGAAGCCATTGAGCCTCTTACTAATTTAAATAAAGAAATTGAGAAGTGTATTATTTCTGAAGAAGAAATGGCAGATGATGCTTCTTATAACTTAAAAAATATTCGAAGACAAATGAAGCTGACAAACGATAGAATTCACAGTCAGCTTAGCAATCTTGTTAATTCTACTAACAACAAAACATACTTACAGGACTCTCTTATTACCATGAGAGACGGTCGTTACTGCGTTCCTGTTAAACAAGAATATCGTGGCAATGTGCCGGGAATTATTCACGACCAGTCCTCAACAGGTTCAACTCTTTTTGTGGAGCCTACTGTAGTTGTGGAACTTAATAACAAGTTGCGTGAATTATCAGTTAAAGAAGCTGACGAAATTCAGATTATACTTGCTAATTTAAGTGTTACATGTAGTGAATACATGGAACAGCTTAGAACTGACATGGAATTACTGCCTAAACTTGACTTTATTTTTGCAAAAGCAAATCTTGCCAAGAAAATGAAAGCAACCATGCCTGAGTTTAACGACAAACGTTTTATAAATATTAAACAGGGACGTCACCCATTACTTGATCCAAAGAAAGTCGTTCCAATAGACGTTAATTTAGGAAAAGATTTTAATCTGCTTATTGTTACAGGTCCTAACACTGGTGGTAAAACCGTTTCCCTAAAAACAGTTGGGCTTTTATCATTAATGGGCCAGTCAGGTTTACACATTCCTGCCTTTGAGGGCAGTAGCCTTGCAGTATTTAAAGAGATTTTTGCAGACATTGGTGACGAGCAGAGTATTGAGCAAAGTTTAAGTACCTTCTCAGCTCACATGGTAAACACTGTAAATATTTTAGACAAAGCTGATCAGGACTCTCTTGTTCTCTTTGACGAATTAGGTGCAGGAACTGATCCGGTAGAAGGTGCAGCTCTTGGGATTTCAATTCTTAACTTCTTAAAGAATATGGGTACAAGAACCATGGCAACAACTCACTATAGTGAGTTAAAACTTTACGCCCTCTCCACAGATGGTGTCCAGAATGCCAGTTGCGAATTTGATGTTGAAACTTTAAGACCAACTTACCGCTTATTAATTGGTATACCGGGAAAAAGTAACGCATTTGCAATTTCAGAAAAACTTGGCTTACCTAAATTTATTATTGATGATGCCAAATCAAGAATTGATGCTGAAGATGAGCAGTTTGAAGATGTTTTAGCTGAACTTGAGCGCCAGAAGAAACAGATTGAAAAAGACCACGAAACAATTTCTGTTTACAAGTCTCAAATAGCATCTTTGAAAAAAGATTACGAATACAGAACTAAAGAGATTAATGAAAAGAAAGATAAGATTTTATCTAAAGCAAGGGAAGAAGCCCTTGATATTCTTAAAGAAGCTAAGGAAACTGCTGATACAGCAATTAAAAATATTAACAAATACGGTAAGTCCGGCAATACAAAAGAACTTGAAAAATCAAGAACTGCCGTTGGTTCAAAAATTAAAAAGAATCAAAGCCACAGTTCGATTAAGGCTTCTAAGCCTTCAAAATCTTACAAAGCTTCTGACTTTAAACTTGGAACAGGGGTTAAGGTGCTTAGAATGAACTTAAACGGTACTGTTGCCTCCCTTCCAAACGCAGCCGGTAACTTAACTGTAAAAATGGGTATTTTAAACAGCAAGGTTAATATTAGGGACTTAGAAATTATTGATGAACCTGATATTAAGGCACCGGGTCTTACAAGAAACAGTAGCGGCAAGATTAAAATGAACAAATCTCTTAACGTGAAGATGGAAATCAACTTAATCGGTAAAACTGTTGATGAAGCTTTAGGTGAACTTGAAAAATATCTTGATGATGCTTACATTGCACATTTACCACAGGTTTATGTAATTCATGGTAAAGGCACAGGCACATTAAGAAAAGCAGTTCAGAATTATTTGAAAACCTGCTCTTATGTTAAGTCATACAGAAACGGCGAGCATGGTGAAGGCGGTGCAGGTGCTACAGTAGTAGAATTTAAGTAATGTTTAATATTAGAAAATAAAATTTTGTATTATTGCAGATTTTATTTTTTGTATTATTGCAGATTTTATTTACTGCAAATAAGATATTTTTACATTTTATTATAAGCTATTTAACATAAGAACTTTATGATATAATTATTAAAAATCGGCTGAAAAATTTTAAGAGCATTATATTTCTATTATCTGTAAAATAGAAAAGATACAGAGATTTTAATTTTTCAGTAACCATTAATGGGAGGACAATCAAATGGCAAACAAACAGAAAATATTAATAGTTGATGATGATGCAAACATTGCAAATCTTATTTCTCTTTACTTAACAAAAGAGTGTTTTGATACAAGAACAGAAGAAGACGGTCAGTCAGCACTTAACGCTTTTAAGGAATATAATCCTGACCTTGTACTTCTTGACATTATGCTACCGGGCATTGACGGATACGAAGTATGTAGGGAAATCCGCAAAGAGTCAAAAGTTCCTATTATTATGCTTTCTGCCAAAACTGAAGTTTTTGACAAAGTATTAGGACTTGAATTAGGTGCAGATGATTATATGATTAAACCTTTCGACTCAAAAGAATTAGTTGCAAGAGTTAAGGCAGTTCTAAGACGTTACACAGCACCTGCTGCAGCTCCAACTCCTAAGTCAGACAAATATGTTGAGTACAAGGATTTAATTATCAACTTATCAAACTACGAAGTTATTTACAAAGGAAAACAAGTTGAAATGACACCAAGGGAAATTGAACTTTTATTTTTCCTTGCTTCATCTCCTAACCAGGTTTTCACTCGTGAACAGTTGCTTGACCATATTTGGGGTTACGAATATGCAGGTGATACACGTACAGTTGACGTCCACATTAAACGTATAAGAGAAAAAATTTCTGACACAGATGAATGGTCTATTGGAACTGTTTGGAGCGTTGGATACAGATTCGAGGTACATAACAAATAATGAGAAATTCTATTTTAACTAAATTTTTTATAGGATATTTTTCCTTTGCTGTACTTGGATTTTTACTTATAACTTATTGGTCAACAAACCTTATTTACAATCATTTGGTTCAGGACGATGCCAAACAGCTTAACAGCTACGCGTCTGTTGTTTCAGATAATATCAAATCTCTTGATATAGAATCTTTGGATGATATTTCAAGTCCTGATAACTACTTTAGTGATTTTAACAGAGTATTGAATTGTAATCTTCTTGTTTTAGATAATAATAAGAAAATGATTTATACTACTGACAAAACTCAGGAATTAAGCAACGATGAACATACAATTGTATTTAACGACTTTGATCCAACTGACTATAGCAAAGTTTCCTATAGAATAGGAAAATTATACAATATTTCAAAAACCGACACTTTAAGTGTTGTCCACACACTTGCAAAAGACGATATAACTTACGGGTACGTGGTAGCCCACATGCCTACATCTTATATTAAGGACAGCAGTTACAATATTACTTACATTTTCTATGTAACGTATATTATAATACTGGCTTTGTCTTTAATAGTTTTTCTTAATTTCATGTGGTTTATTTATTTACCTCTTAAACAAATTCGTCTGGCGGCAATGGAATATGCCAAAGGTAATTTTGAATATGAGGGCTTAAAAGTAAATAATGATGATGAAATTGGTGATGTGGCAAGTTCACTTAAATACATGTCTAAGCAGTTAAACAATTCAAGGGAATATCAGAAGAAATTTATTTCAAATATTTCTCACGATTTCCGTTCACCTTTAACATCAATTAAAGGTTATCTGGAAGCAATGATGGATGGAACCATACCACCTGAGGATTATAACAAATATTTATCAATTGTTATTTCCGAAGCAAACCGTTTAGAGAAATTAACAACCGGTCTGCGTAGCTTAAACAATTGGAACAGCACCGGACCTGAACTTTTATACGAAGAGTTCAGTATGGAAAATGTAATTACTTCCACTGTTGAAACTTTTCAGGGAAGTTGCGAAAAGAAGCACATACAGCTTATAATCCAATTTCCTACAAAACATTATAATGTCTATGCTGACAAAGGGAAAATTGAACAGGTTCTTTACAACCTTTTAGATAATGCCATTAAATTCAGTAATATTGGTTCAAAAATTATATTAAAGGTTTACAACAAGGGTGAAAAAGTCTACTGTTCTGTTAAAGATTTTGGTATGGGTATTCCTAGCGACAGCATTGATAAAATTTGGCAAAGATTTTATAAAACAGACCTTTCAAGGGGTCGTGATAAAACCGGTTCCGGTATTGGTCTTGCCATTGTTAAAGAAATTATGATGGCTCATGGTGAAAACATTGACGTTATAAGCACCGAAGGTGTTGG
>OGOL01003420.1_pt1 | contig 10761 bp, 9 predicted proteins | sample 1552641 | NCBI WGS metagenome assembly OGOL01 (sample SAMEA2580140, study PRJEB22360) | human gut metagenome | biome: human gut; feature: human-associated habitat; material: faeces | place: Denmark | collected 2008/2010 | reverse complement strand
GTGTCGTTTGCCGCTCCGGTCTCTTTTGCGGCCAGCATCAAGGAGGGAGACGTGTGCGTGCGCGACGTGTTCAATCTTTACCGTTACGACGACGTGCTGTACACCATGCGGCTTACCGGACAGGAAATCAAGGATATGTTGGAGATGAGTTACGGACTCTGGACGGCGCAGATGAAAACGCCGGACGACCACGTGATGCTTTTGGACTATGTATTGGACGAAGGCCGGCGTTTGGGGTTCAAGCATCTGGCCTACAACTTCGATTCGGCTGCCGGCATTTGTTACACGGTGGACGTGACGAAACCCTACGGCGAGAAAATCCGCGTGACGGGGATGGCGGACGGAAGTACGTTCGGATTTGAAACGTGGTACACGGTGGTTGTCAATTCCTACCGCGGAAACGGAGGAGGGGAGCTGTTTACCAAAGGTGCCGGCATTCCCCACGAGAAGTTGAACGAACGCTTGCTGTCCAGTACGGATAAGGATTTGCGTGCATGTATCATAGAATATATCAAGAAGAAGGGCGAGATTGACGCCCGTCCTTTGTACCAATGGCGTTTGGTGCCGGAAGCATGGGCCGTTCCGGCTTGCGAGCGCGACCGTCAACTGCTGTTTGGGAAGCGTGAAAAGGAAGAATGATATACAAAAAACGTTCTGCGCCAAACGAAATTTTGTTCTGCTGAGAATGATTTATCAATCTGCTGAGAACAATTTTCCGTTTGGCGCAGAACGTTTTTACAACCGTAATCGGTTGTAAATCAATGATGTTTTTCTGGTAAATAATATGTACGGAAGGTCGGATGTTCGGTGCGTCCGGACGACGACGCTTCGTGGGGCAGGCGAAGGAAACGCGTGCGCTGCGCGTCAATAGCGGAACTTGTTTTTGGTACTTTCCTTGATGAAACCGTGCCGGTAGGCATAAAGCAATTCTTTCAGCTCTTCTATCTGGCTTTCCAGTTCGGCACCCTTGTCGGTGTCCCTCACCATCATACGTTGAGTGCTCATTTCCACGATTTGCGTGGTGCTCACGATGTCCGTCCCGTTTTTGATGGCCTCTTCGGCCGATGTGAACGGTTCGTGCTGTACCAACTGGAAGCCCCGGCTGTGGAACACCAAGGTGTAGCCCGCTATTCCGGTCGTATTATGATAGGCCTTGGCGAAGCCGCCGTCGATGACCATCAGTTTGCCATTGGCTTTGATGGGTGTCTCTCCGCGCCCCACGCGTACCGGGACGTGGCCGTTGATGATGTGGCGGTGCTGCCCCGTGACCCCGAACGAATCGAGAATCATGTCGCAGACTTTCTCGTCGTCCCTCAATCTGTAGTAGTACCCTTTCTCTTCGGTATGGGTGGTTTTGTCCTCCAGGAAATAGCGTTCGAAAGTAGTCATTTTGGATTTGTCGAACAAGGGGGAGTCCACGCCGCACCACAGATACCAAAAATAGTCGACGGCAAACTTTCTTTCTTTAGGCTCGGTGTCGCTGTTGAAAGCGGAGCGCAAGACCAGGCCTATCTTGTCCAGCAAGGCCCGTCCTTTGACTTTTTCTCCGTTGATGTCCACTTCCTTCAGGCTTCCGTCGGCATTTAGCGGTACGGAAGCGTGGAACAGCAAATTGGAGTTGAATATCCCGTACATGCAGCCGTGGGAGAACAGGCATTGTATGTGTTTGTTCAGCTTGTCGCTCACGCTGAAAGAGTGGTGCAGTTTGTTGACCAGTTCTTGCTCTTCGGGCGTGAGTTTGTAGGGCGATTTCGGGTCGATGGTGGGGAAATAACAGTCGCGCATGGCGTATTCCTTCCCGTCGCGCACGAAAACTTTTCTTTCAAAATCAATGTGCTCCAGTTGTTTCCTCTCTTTCATGTGCCATTCGGGGCGGCTGTCTATCATGGCAGCTTCGAGCTTGAACTGGATAATGCTGATGGCCTTGTGCATCTGTGCGATGAGGCGTCGGGCTTTCTGGTTATGCCTCGTGTCGTCTTTGTCCAGTTGCGGCCCGAAATAATGACAGGGGTCGTCGGCGTATGTTTCCATGGCGAACGTGGCAAGCGGCACCAGATTGATGCCGTAACCGTCTTCCAGTGTGGCGAGGTTACCGTAACGGAGCGTCAGGCGCAGCACGTTGGCAATGCAACAGTCGTTGCCGGCTGCCGCCCCCATCCAAAGCGCGTCGTGGTTGCCCCACTGTATGTCGAAGTTGTGGTAATTGCACAGTGTGTCCATGATGATGTGCGCTCCGGGGCCGCGGTCGAAGATGTCGCCCACCAGGTGCAGGTGGTCGACGGCCAGGCGCTTGATGAGCGAGGCGAGCGACTCGATAAAGTCGTCGGCGCTTGCGGTCTCCAGGATGGACTCCACGATGCGCTCGTGATAGCGCACACGATAGTTGTTCTCATCCGGATGCGTGTGTAGCAGCTCGTCGATGATGTAGGCGTAATCGCGTGGGATGGCCTTACGAACCTTGGAGCGGGTGTAGCGGCTTGAAAGCGAACGAGCGACCATGATGAGCTGGTCAAGCATCGTTTTGTACCAGGTGGGCGAGTCCTCGCGCTGGCTGCGGACCAGCTCGATCTTCTCGTGCGGGTAGTAGATGAGCGTGCACAGCTCGCCCTTTTCGTCAAAGGTGAGCGTGTCGCCAAAAATCTCGTCGACATGCTCGCGCACGACGCCCGAGCAGTTGTTGAGGATGTGCATAAAGGCCTCGTACTCGCCATGCACGTCGCTCATAAAATGCTCGGTGCCTTTGGGCAGGTTGAGGATGGCTGAGAGATTGATGATCTCGGTAAACGCGGATTGCTCGGTGGGGAACTGTCTCGACAGCAGGCGCAGATACTTAAAGTCTTGCGGGTTGCGATCGAATGCGACCATGAAACACCTTCCGATGGAGCTGGTAAAACTGATAAACAGCGTCAAACGTTTATCAGTATGCGCCGCTTTTGTTTCGATTTTGCGCCAGCGGCTGAATTGTCGGCTGAACGGTTTGGTAAATCGATTTAGTTGAGGTAGATATGGCGGTTGAGTGGAGACGACAGAGGGTGTTTTCTCAGATATTTATGCGTGGGGCCGGTGGAGACGATGGTGGTAAAGATGTTCGCTATTTTTGGTTCGATTTGGTAAATAGTGGACATATGTACCGTATGTAGGCTCACTGTGCGATAATTTGCGCAGCAATGAGTAAGGAGCCTCATATGAGCGATTTTGTCCTGACCTGTGAATCCGCCGCCGACCGAACCCGTGAGTTCTTTGCGTCGCGCAATATCCCCGTCGTGTGTTTTCATTACGAGATCGACGATGTTGTCTATACGGACGATCTGTATCAGTCGATTACGCCGGACGAGTTTTTTGCCCAGATTGCCGCGGGCGCCATGCCCAAGACGTCTCAGGTGAGCGTGGGCGAGTACGAGGAGTTTTGGGAGCCGTTTGTTGCCGAGGGTAAAGACGTGCTGCACCTGACGTTGTCGTCGGGTATTTCGGGCACGTATGGATCGGCCTGCGTTGCGGCGCAGATGCTCGCGGATCGCTATCCCCAGGGCGGCAAGGTGCGCGTCATCGATTCGCTGGCAGCGTCTTCGGGCTTTGGCCTGCTGGCGGAATGTGCCGCCGACGTGCGCGATAGCGGGGCTTCACTCGACGAGACGGCCGCCTGGATCGAGGAGCACAAACTCAACCTGCACCACTGGTTCTTTTCGACCGATCTGTCGAGCTACCTGCGCGGCGGTCGCATTTCGGCTGCGAGCGCGATCATCGGCACGGCGCTTAAGATTTGCCCGCTTATGACGGTCGATTGCGAAGGTGGGCCGTCGCCACGTGAGAAGATTCGCACTAAGAAGCGCGCGATTTCCGAGATGGCTAAGACCATGATGGCACACGTGCAGGACGGTGCGGATTATTCGGGTAAGTGCATCATGTCGCACTCGGCGTGCCGCGAGGATGCCGAGGCGGTTGCGGCGCTGATTGAGGAACAGGTTCCGCAGCTTAAAGGCAAGATTGAGATCAATAACATCGGTACTCTGATTGGCTCGCATACCGGACCCGGTACGGTGGCGCTCTTCTTTATGGGCGACAAGCGCGTGGATTAATTTGCCCCATCACGTCGCTGCATGATTGCTCAAACGAAAACGGCCCGCCTCACGTTTGTGGGGCGGGCCAAGATGTTTTGCTAGCGTTTCTTTCCGCGGAAGAAGAAGCCGTGCAGCGAGGGCTTGAGTCCACGGTTGGCGCGACGCTCCTCGATATGATCGTGGATCGAAGCAACGCGCTCGATGACTTCGTCGGGAATCGGCACGTCGGGATTCATGTTCTCGACCTGACTGACCTCGGCGGCGGCAACCTGGTCGATAATGGGTACATCGTCGTGCGAGATGACGGGCGTGGCGTCTTCCTTCATCTTGCGGTAGCGCTGCATCATGTCGGTCTGCAGCTGCTGGGCCGAAGGCGGCGTCCAAATGATGGCGTTGGCACCGGCGGCGATGGTTTCACGGATGCTCTCGGGCGTCTTGCCGCCCGGTGCGATGAGCGGCAGGTTGGGATAGTGCTCGCGCAGCTCGCGCAGGACCTGTGGCGTGTTCTTGCCGGCCGCGATGTTAAGGATCTTGGCGCCGGCGCGCACTTTGGCGTGAGCATCGTCGTCGCAACGAACGACCGTGGCGATGACGGGGATGTCGGCGATGTTGGTGATGTGCTCGACCATCTCGGCGGTGGCGGGGGAGTTGACCACGCAGCCCGCCGCGCCCTGCATCTCGGAGACGGCCGCCATCTGCACGGAGCGCTTGCCGGTGGTGGTGCCGCCGCCAACGCCCACAAAGACCGGGCACTCGGCGACCGTCAGCAGCGCCTGCGTAATTGCGGCGTAAAGGGGTAGACCGCAAACACGGCGTCGGCATTGGAGTTGCGGATGACCGCCACGTCGGTGGTGTAGATGAGCGATTTGATGCGGCGGCCAAAGAGCGTAAAGCCGCTGGCCTCCTCAATCTCATCGGGCATGCGAAGGGCCGCCTTGCGCAGGCGCCCGTCGATGGGCAGCGGCTCCATGGGCAAAAGACCGTTGGGAGTTACGGCCACCTGGGGCTCGGTAAATTCGTCCGCAAGCTCGACCTCGGAGAAATCGACCGAGGCGACGATGTCCTCGTGAACCTCGGCGGGCACATCGATGGGAGCTTGGTCGTTTGCCGCGGCGGGCGTGTCGAAGGAGCTGGTGCCGACGAAGGCGTCGACGCGCTCATTTAGATCGTTGAGGGTATCCATGTGGGCTCGATTCTATGTGATGACGGCCGGCAGGGTGCCGGCAGCGTTGTGCTTGCTAAATCGTTTGACGAGTTGATTTTTCCCCGCCGCGCCATCCGTTAGACCGAAGGGCCGGCGAACGTGAAGGAGCTGTGGTGGCGGTGATCGAGGTGCTATCTTGAAAGTCCCGTTTAAAAGAGAGGTGACGCGGTATGGAATTGACAGCAATGTTTGGCTCGATTGGCCTGTGTGTGGGCGCAATTGTTGCCGCCGCGGTCATCTACTTTGTGGTCACGGCCATTAAGGGCAAAAGGGCCGAACGCAAGGAGCGCGCGACGCTTAAACAGCATCGCGACCAGCAGAGCAAACGCGCACAGAGATAGCTTGTTGAGTTTTGGATCCGTGCGCTAGCTGCGTTTTCGGATCAGGGCAATGTAGAAGCCCTCAAATTCGCGGCTGGGCGGAATGGTGAGCGTGCCGGGCAGGCCGTTGGCGATGGCCGATACCTGACCCGCGTCAATGGCCTCGGTCAGGGCGTTGGACTCGATGCGCGGCTCCTCACCAGCTTCCTGGGCACGGCGTGCCTCACTTTCGCTTGGCGTGCCGTCGAGGGGGATGAGCTCGCAGTCCATATGCTTGTCGAGGGCCTCTTGCAGGGCGTCCTCGTTTTCCTGCGGCAAGATCGAACAAGTCGAATAGACGAGCGTGCCGCCCGGTTTGAGGGCTCCCATGGCGCGGTCCAGAAGTGCTCGCTGCGAGCGGGCACACTTGCCGAGCAACTGCTCGGTGAGGCCGCGCAGGCTCTTCTCGTTGCCGCTGACGACGGTGCCCGTGCCGGTGCAGGGAGCGTCGAGCAGGATACGGTCAAAGCGGAAGAACTCGTCGAGCTCGCGTGCGTCGATGCGCATGACGGGCACGTTTTTTGCGCCTTGGCGGTGGAGGTTGGCTTCGAGCTTCTCGGCGCGGGGAATGCTCATCTCGCAGGCGGTAAGGTGCGCCTGCCCCTGCGTGAGGGCGGCGATCTGCGTCGTCTTGCCGCCAGGGGCTGCGCACATGTCCAGGATGTCCTCGCCTGCCTGAGCGCCCAGGACCAGCGGCGGCATCATGGACGACAGGCTCTGCAGGTAGATCTTGCCGTCGCGGTAGATGTCGAGATCCCACAGGTCGGAAACCTGGGCCTCGGGCAGGATGAAGGCGTCTGGGTACCAGGTGACGGGGTTGTGAGCGATGCCGGCGGCATCGAGCGCCGCAGCGATGTCCTCGGCGGTTGCCTTGAGCGTGTTGGCGCGCAGCGTGACCGGGCGTGTGGCCGCGGCGCCGAAGCCCTTGATCATGAGCTCGGCCTCGGCGGGCGCATAGGCGCCGGCGACCGTGTCGACCATAAAGCGCGGCAGGTCGGCGGCGGAGTGTTGGGCGGCAAGCTGGTCGGAAAGCTCGGTGGCGGCAAACTGCCTGAGCTTGAGCTCGGGCTTAACCTGCTTTTTCTGCTTACGACGACGCGGCTTGGACATCCGTCTTTCCTTCCACCTAAATGATTATTCTGGGACGGAGATTAAAAAATCATTTAATGATCCCCGTCCCAAAAAGACTACTTTGCGTCGCCCGGGAATGATTTTTTAATCCCCGTCCCAGAATAATCATTCCCGGGCGCGTTGCTGTTGCCTAGTACTGGCTCTCGTGCTTGCTGAAGAAGTCGAAGCGCGGGGGCAGCGGCTTTACGCGGTGCTCGCCGGGCTTCTCGCCCAAGCTCTCCACAAACTCATCCGTGGAGGCGAAGATGTTATCCCAGCTAAAGAAGGCGACCGGGTCAACGTCGAAGTACTTGCAGATGAGCTCGCAGCCGGCCGGCACAATACCGTGCATGAGCACGGTCGCCACGCGCAGCTCGGTAAAGGCGTCGACGAGCGCTTGCGTCATTGCGGCGTTTGCCTCGTTACCCTCGAGCTTGTTGGCGGCCTTGGAGGCGTCGCTCCAGCGCTTGTTGGCGGCGCGCAGGTAGTCGTCGCACACGGCAAGCGCGCGGTGCGTCTCGAACTTGTACATGGCCTGCTCAAAGGCGAGGGCTGCCTGCTGGGCGGCTTCGACCACGGTGTCAGAAGCGGCACCGGCGGGGATGCAGCCGTTGCGGTAGGGGCTCTCGTCGCCTTCCTTGACGGCGACGCCGTAGAAGCAGCTGCGGGCCAGACGGTTGAACACGCCGGTCAGCAGCGCGCTCTCCTTAAGGGCCGGGTCGATAACGCGCTTGTCGTCGCAGGCGCGTACCTCGTTGCCGTCCTTGTCCTTGCCGGTCACACGCGTGTCGTATGCCTTGGGGCTAAAGCTCACCGGCTTTTCGGATAGGCCGAGCGACAGCCAGTGCGCGCGCATCTGCTCGCAGGTGTAGTGGTTGAGCAGGTCGTCTGCCGGCGGGGGAGGCGTCTGCGAGGACGAGCTGGCCTTTTTGCCCATGTAGAGCAGGTGGTAGCAGGCGCTGACGGTGCTCTGCGTGAGGTCCCAGCCCAGGGCCTCCCACATGGCGGTCTGCGCGATGCAGTAGAAATAGATGTTGTCCTGACCGATGAACTGGTAAATCTGAGCGTCGTCAGAGCACCACCAGTCGCGCCAGTCGAGCGAGCTGTGCTGGTAGGTGGGTGCGGGCACCTGCGTGGAGTCGGCGGCGGGCTCGCCCATGAGGGCGGCATCCTGGGCGGCGACGCCCTCGGTCACGCCGGCGGCCTTGGCATCGCGCGCGAGCACGGTACGCGTATAGCTGATGGGCGCCCACAGGCTCTCGGGCCAGCACCAGCAGGTGACGTCGGAGACGCCATCGACCTCGGGCACCGGAACGCCCCAGTCGATGTTGCCGGTGATGCGGAAGGGCACGAGTGCCTTGCCGCTGCGGAAGCGCACGCCACCGTTGGCGAGCACCGCGTGGGCGTCGTCGCGCTCCTTCCAGCTGGGGAAGGTGACGGTAAAGCTGCTCTTGTTGCCCTCGGGCTCCAGCACGGTGTGCTCGGGGAGCTGGTCCTCGACGGCATCGAAGGCCTCGCGGAACTTGTTCTGGATGTAGAGCTGAGCCGGCAGCAGCCACTCCTCCATGGTCTTGGAGACCACGGAGCGAACCTGCGGGTTCTGGGCGAGCTTGGCGGTGTAGGTCTTCATAAAGTCGAGGTAGGCCGGCAGGTCAAAGTAGAGATTGTCGACCGGGCGCAGCTCGGGCACCTCGCCGGTGAGCTGGCTCTTGGGCGCGATGAGCTCCTCGGGCTCAAACTGGTGGCCCAGATCGCACTCGTCGGCATAAGCCTTCTCGGACTTGCAGCCCTGGATGGGGCAGCGGCCGATGACCTGGCGGCCGTTGAGGAACGTGCCGGCCTTGGCATCGTAGAACTGCAGCGTGGAGCGCTTGGAGATGGTGCCCTGCTCGTGCAGGCGCTCGATAATCTCGGCAGTCACCTCGTTGTGGATCTGGGCCGCCGGCTCAAGGCCCGAGCCGCCGTAGATGTCGCAGCTGATGTTGTAGTTGTTGAGGGTCGCGGCCTGGCGGGAGTGATTGGACTCGACATACTCGCCGATGGACTTGTCGTAGCCCTCGTTCTCCTTGAGCTTGCGGTAGCTCTCCATGATGGGCGAACCGTAGCAGTCGGTGCCCGAGGTGAAGATGACGTTTTCGCGGCCCAGGCGGTCGCGCAGGAAGCGGGCGAAGAAGTCGGCCGGGACAAAGACGCCGCCGACGTGGCCAAAGTGCAGACCCTTGTTGCCGTAGGGCTCGCCGGCGGTAACGATGGCGCGGCGCGGCCAGCTGGGACGGTCGTTCATGGAGTATTTGGATGCCATGGGACTCCTTCGCATATAGGTAAGAGCGCGGCCGGGCACGGGGTTCGGCGGCGCGGTGGTCAATTCGTGCATATCGTTCGACATTATCGCACATGCGGGCGGGTGCGTGGCAGGGGCGCTATCCTAAGATGCTATGAATGAGATTTCCAACATACATGCGTTTGAGGACGAGGATTTTCTACACGCTTGCTTCGTGTGGGGGATGGCCGTGATCGCGGTGTTTGCCGTGTGCCTGGTGCCGGTGTTTATGCTGTTGGGCGGGCCTGCGGACTTGGACGCGGCTGAGGCGGGCGGCTGGATGGCTGTCGTGGGCTGGATAGTCGGCTTGGCTGCGGTCTCAATGGCATCGTTTGCCGTGCACGAGCTGGTGCATGCGGTGTTTTTTAAGCTGCTGGCGCCTGCGGGCGCGCAGGTGACCTTTGGGGCGAATCGCGAGACGGCGATGATCTATGCCTGCGCCGAGGGCGTTGTGTATTCGCGCCGGCGGTACATGGCGGTTTGCCTGGCGCCGACGGTTGTTGTGACGACAGCATTTGCCCTGGGGTTTGCGTTCTCGGACTATCCGCTGCTGTGCTACCTGGCGGCTGGTCTGCACTTGTCGGGCTGTGTGGGTGATTGGTATTACGTGCGGACCATTCTGCGCGACCGCCGTGTCGTCGCCTGCGAGGATACGTCCTTTGGCGTGCGCTTTTTCGCAAAGTAGTCTTTTTGGGACGGGGCTATTTTAGCTGCCATGATGTCGGGGTGAGTTTTCTGGGACGGGGATGTCGATGAAGTCGTTGTTGCTGCATGCGTGCTGTGCACCATGCTCGCTTGAGCCGGTTCGCCTGCTGCGCGAGGAGGGGTTTGAGCCCACGATTTGCTGGACCAATCCCAATATTCAACCGCGCGATGAATGGCGGCGGCGTCTGGACGAGCTGCGCCGGTGGTGTGCCGACGGCGACATCGAGCTCATCGAGGCCGGGGAGGATCGCGAGCGCTGGGAGGCCGGCGTGGCCCCGCTGGGTGCCGATCGGCCCCGTCGCTGTCGCGCGTGCTATGCCCTGCGTCTGGCCGAGGCGTGCCGCGTGGCTCGGGAGCGCGGGTTTGAATACGTGGGCACGACGCTCGCCGTCTCGCCGTACCAGCTGTTCGATACCTGCAATGACGTGCTTGAGCGCTTGGCGGCGGCACACGGGCTCACCCCGGTGATTCGCGATTTTCGCCCGTATTACCCCGAGGCGACACGCCGTTCGCGCGAGCTTGGCATGTATCGGCAGAACTACTGTGGTTGCCGCTTCTCGGCCGGCGAAGGAGGCAATTGACGGCCCCAACGGTACCGCCAAAAAGTAGTTCACTTGGGACGTCAGCCTGCTAGGATGTAGAGCGGACTTTAGCTATATAAGGAGAATCCGACGTGTCTATGCGTACCGATGATTTTGACTATAACCTGCCCGAAGAGCTCATCGCCCAGGCGCCTGCCGAGCCGCGCGACTCCTGCCGCCTGCTGGTGGTTGATCGCAAAGGCTCCGAGACAGGAACGCCGCTAGAGCACGGCGGTACCGTTGAGCACCGCATCTTCCGCGACATCATCGACTATATCGAGCCGGGCGACGTGCTCGTCATCAACCAGACGCGCGTGATGCCGGCCCGTCTTATCGGTCGCAAGGCAGGCTCGGGCGGTGTGGTCGAGACGCTGCTGCTCAAGCGCCGCGAGGATGTTGATCCGCTGGGTCACGTTTGGGAGTG
>OGOL01003410.1_pt1 | contig 10801 bp, 9 predicted proteins | sample 1552641 | NCBI WGS metagenome assembly OGOL01 (sample SAMEA2580140, study PRJEB22360) | human gut metagenome | biome: human gut; feature: human-associated habitat; material: faeces | place: Denmark | collected 2008/2010 | reverse complement strand
GGTTGTAACCTATGTACCGGCAGTTTCAACAGCACTTCCGAAGGCTCTTGCAAAAGATGGTTCTTATACGGGAGAACAGTCTTCATCTGATACAGGAAGTACTTCTTCCAAAGATGCGGGAGATGGAAGTGATTCCTTTAATACAATTGAAGATTACAGCGACCTTGACTGGCCGGAAATGACCTGGAACTTTGCATGCTCCACAACGGAGACAAGTACCTGGGCAGATGGTGGACGTAAGTTCGGCGAACTGATGGAAAAAGCAACCGGAGGCAAGGTTAAAGTTAATGTTTATGCAACTGACCAGCTGACAAACGGAAATCAGTCTGAAGGAATCCAGGCACTGATGAATGGAGACCCGGTACAGATTTCCATGCATTCCAACCTGATCTATTCCGCATTTGATCCGAGATTCAATGTAGTATCTCTTCCATTTATTTATGATTCTTATGATGACGCAGATGCAAAATTTGACGGAGCAGCCGGTGAAAAACTGAAAGAATTGCTTTCCGAATATGGTCTGCACTGCATGGGTATCGCAGAGAATGGTTTCCGTGAGATCACCAACAGCAAACGCGAGATCAAGACTCTGGATGATATGAAGAATCTTAAGATCCGTGTGGCAGGTTCCAATCTTCTTATGGAATGCTATAAGAGATGGGGCGCAGATGCAACAAACCTGAACTGGACAGAGACCTACACGGCTCTGCAGCAGAATACAGTAGAAGGACAGGAGAACCCGCTGCCGGCAATCGATGCGGCAAGTGTGCAGGAGGTTCAGCCATACTGCTCTATGTGGGATGCAATCTATGACTGTCTGTTCTTCTGCATCAACCAGGAGATTTATGACAGTCTGACACCGGAGCAGCAGGCAGTTGTTGACGAGTGTGGTCAGAAAGCTGTTCAATACGAGCGTTATATCAACCGTTCCGGAGATGAAGAGATCATGGAGCGCTGGCAGTCAAAGAATGGCGTAGAAGTTGTAAAATACGAGGATCTGGATGTAGAGTCCTTTAAGAATGCAGCAGAGCCGGTAACCGAGTGGTTCATCAATGAGTTAAAGAACCAGGGATATGAAGATGCAGAAGACCTGGTACACATTTTCACCGATAATGCAGCAAAAGCAGCAGGCGCAGAAAGCACCGGAAGCACATCTGCATACCAGGTAGAAGACCACAGTGACTTAAACTGGCCGGAAATGACCTGGAATTTCACCTGCTCTACCACAGAAACCAGTACCTGGGCCCAGGCCGGACGTAAATTCGGCGAGTTAATGGATCAGGCAACCGGCGGAAAAGTAAAAGTAGAAGTATATGCAGCAGACCAGCTGACCGGCGGTAACCAGTCCGAAGGTATCCAGGCGCTGATGAACGGTGACCCGGTACAGATTTCCATGCACAGCAACCTGATCTATTCTGCATTTGATCCACGTTTTAACGTAGTTTCACTGCCATATCTGTTTGACTCTGTAGAAGCAGCGGATGCTGTTTTAGACGGACCTGCAGGAGAAGAACTGGCGAAGGTTTTTGCAGGAGTCAGTATGAATCCATTAAAGGTTCCGTATGTGGCAAACATTAACGCAGAAGTAATCACAGATTGTGGAAGAATCGAAGGACTTCTGGTGGATCAGGTCAGTGGATCTGTCCACTGGCAGCAGAGTGTGGAAACCATGCTTCGTGAAAGTGTGGACACCTTCGTTGAGATCGGACCGGGCAAAACCCTGACAGGTTTCCTTCGTAAGATTGATAAAAATGTAAAAGCTTATCACATTGGCAGCTGGGAAGAAGCAGTTCAGGTGTGTGAGGAATTGAAATAAAATTTGATAAGACCGGATGAAGGTACATCTGGTCACAGCAGATGCCGAGAGGAGAGAAATAAGTGGCAGAGCAGAATAAAAAGAAAGTTGCTGTTGTAACAGGTGCTTCCAGAGGAATCGGAAGAGCCATTGCCCTGGAGCTTGCTTCCAGAGGTGCAGCAGTTGTAATCAATTATAACGGTTCTGAGGAACGGGCACGAGAAGTGCAGAAAGAGATTGAGGAAAAAGGCGGCGAGGCTGAGATCAGACAGTGGAATGTTGCGGATTATAAAGCCTGTGAAAGTGCCGTAAAGGACATTGTAAAAACTCATGGAAGCATTGATATTCTGGTAAACAATGCCGGAATCACAAAAGACGGACTTCTGATGGGAATGTCAGAAGAAGACTTTGATCAGGTGATCGATGTCAACCTCAAAGGAACTTTCAATATGATGCGCTTTGTTTCCAGACAGATGCTCCGTCAGCGCAGTGGACGCATCATCAGCATGGCATCTGTAGTTGGAATTGCAGGAAATGCAGGACAGGCAAACTATGCAGCGTCCAAAGCAGGAATCATTGGTATGACCAAAAGTGCAGCAAGGGAACTTGCATCCCGCGGTGTTACGGTCAATGCAGTTGCACCGGGATTTATTGAGACAGAGATGACAGCAGTATTATCTGAAGAAGTAAAAAAAGCATCTGCTGCGCAGATTCCGCTGGGACATTTCGGCAGACCGGAAGACATTGCAAAAGCAGTAGCTTTTCTGGCATCTGACGATGCAGCATACATTACCGGACAGGTAATTCAGGTTGATGGAGGAATGGTCATATGAGTAAGAGAAGAGTAGTTGTAACCGGACTTGGCGCCGTTACTCCTATTGGAAATAATGTTGAGGATTTCTGGGCAGGAATCCGTGAAGGAAAAGTCGGCATCGGACCGATCACAAAATTTGATACAACAGATTACAAGGTAAAGATCGCAGCAGAAGTTAAGGATTTTAATGCAAAAGATCATATGGATCCGAGAGCCGCAAGACGTATGGATCCATTCTGCCAGTATGCAGTGACAGCAGCAAAAGAAGCTTTTGAGGATGCTGGCCTTGATATGGAAAAAGAGGATTCTTTCCGTGTGGGTGTTATTGTTGGTTCTGGTATCGGAAGTCTTCCGCAGGTAGAAAACAACTATGAAAAGATCCTCACCAAGGGACCTGGAAAAGTAAATCCACTGATGGTCCCGATGATGATCTCTAACATGGCTGCAGGAAATATTTCTATTCAGCTGGGACTCCGCGGCAAATGTACAGATGTTGTGACAGCCTGTGCATCCGGAACACACAGCATTGGTGATGCATTCCGTGCAATTCAGTATGGGGATGCGGAAATCATGCTGGCAGGTGGAACCGAGAGTTGTATCTGTCCGACAGGAGTGGCTGGCTTTACCGCACTTACTGCACTGACCAAGACCGAAGATGTCGCAAGAGCATCTATTCCATTTGACAAAGACAGAAGTGGTTTTGTACTTGGAGAAGGTGCCGGAATCGTAGTTCTTGAAGAACTGGAGCATGCGAAGGCAAGAGGAGCAAGAATCTATGCCGAGCTGGTTGGCTACGGTGCAACAGCAGATGCTTTCCACATCACTTCTCCTGCAGAGGACGGAGCAGGCGCAGCCAGAGCAATGGAACTTGCAATGGAAGAAGCTGGTGTTCAGCCATCTGAGGTAGAATACATTAACGCGCATGGAACGAGTACGCATCACAATGACCTGTTTGAGACAAGAGCGATCCACAAAGCATTTGGAGATGCGGCAAAAAATCTGGTTGTAAATTCTACAAAATCCATGATCGGACATCTTCTTGGTGCAGCCGGTGGAGTGGAATTTGTGACCTGCGTTAAATCTCTGGAAGAGGGATTTATCCACCAGACAGTTGGAACCACAGATCCGGACGAAGAGTGTGATCTGAACTATGCGATCGGTGCTCCGGTAGAAAAAGAGATCCATTATGCAATGAGCAATTCTCTTGGCTTTGGCGGACACAATGCGACACTTCTTGTAAAGAAATATGAGGGTTGATAATTATGGAATTTGAAAATCTTCTTACATTAATAAAAACAGTATCAGATTCTGAACTGACAGATTTTGATTACGAAGAAAATGGTACCCGCATCCGACTGAAGAAGAAAAAAGAAACCGTTGTGGTTTCTGGCACTTCTTCAAATGTACCGGTTATGGGACTCCAAACAGTGCAGCCGTTGGGACAGATCACGGAATCAGAAGCAAAGATGGAGAAAGATATTGCAGATGGTGAACCAGAGGGTATGCTTATAAAATCTCCTCTTGTGGGAACTTTTTATGCAGCACCTGCCGAGGATGCAGATCCGTTTGTTTCTGTTGGAGATCAGGTCAAAAAAGGTCAGACGCTTGCCATCGTGGAAGCAATGAAACTGATGAACGAGATTGAAAGTGATTTTGACGGTAAAGTTGCGGAAATTTATGTGGAAAACGGACAGGCAGTAGAGTATGGACAGCCGTTGTTCCGGATTGCATAAATTCAGGGTATAAACCTGAAAAAATGTGGATCATTCGAATGTACAGAGAAATTAATGTGGATAAACGAAGTTTCCATTGTAGGAGTATAGATTATGAATAAATTAGGAGTAAAAGAAATTGAACAGATTCTTCCTCACAGACATCCATTTCTTCTTGTGGATTATATCGAGGATTATGAGCCGGGCAAATTTGCTGTCGGTTATAAATGCGTGACTTTCCGTGAGGACTTTTTTAAAGGACATTTCCCACAGGAACCGGTAATGCCGGGTGTCCTGATGGTGGAAGCTCTTGCGCAGACAGGCGCTGTGGCAATCTTAAGCCTGGAAGAAAACAAAGGCAAGATTGTATACTTTGGCGGGATCAAGAACTGCAGATTCCGTGGAAAAGTTGTTCCGGGGGATAAACTCCGTCTGGAAACAACGATCATCAAATGCAAAGGACCGGTTGGTGTCGGTCATGCAGTTGCAAGTGTTGACGGCAAAGTGGTAGTTGATGCAGAACTGACTTTTATGATTGGATAGGTGACACACTATGATTAAAAAAGTGCTGATTGCGAATCGAGGGGAGATTGCAGTACGGATCATCCGCGCATGCAGAGAAATGGGAATAGAGACGGTTGCTGTTTATTCAGAGGCAGACAGAGATGCACTTCATACTCAGCTTGCGGATGAGGCAGTCTGCATCGGACCGGCACCGTCATCCGAGAGCTATCTCAGCATGGAAAATATCATCAGTGCAACGATCGTTACAGGTGCGGATGCAATTCATCCGGGATTTGGTTTCCTTTCCGAAAACAGTCGTTTTGCGGAACTCTGTGAACAGTGCAATATTACATTTATCGGGCCGCCGTCAACTGTGATCGCAAGTCTTGGAAACAAGCAGGCGGCAAAAAATACAATGGCAAATGCAGGGGTTCCGATCATTCCTGGTGGCAAAAATCCAATCTATACAGTAGAAGAGGGAATGAAGGAAGCCGAAACGATCGGTTATCCGGTCATCATCAAAGCTGCTCTTGGTGGAGGCGGCAAGGGAATGCGAGTTGCTGATACACCGGCAGATTTTGAAGAAAGTTTCCGTACCGCACAGAAAGAAACGCAGATGGCTTTTGGCGATTCTACGATGTACGTGGAGCATTTTGTACGTCATCCAAGACATATTGAATTTCAGATCATGGCAGATAAATTCGGTAATGTAATTCACCTGGGGGAACGTGATTGTTCCATTCAGAGAAATCATCAGAAGATGATCGAGGAATCCCCATGTGAGGTGATCTCCGATGAACTTCGTGCCAGAATGGGAGAGGCAGCGGTGAAAGCGGCAAAAGCAGCCGGGTATGAAAATGCCGGAACGATTGAATTCCTTCTTGATAAAGAAGGCAGATTTTATTTTATGGAAATGAATACCCGAATTCAGGTGGAGCATCCGGTTACGGAGTGGGTGACAGGTGTGGATCTTGTCAAAGAGCAGATCCGCATTGCATCCGGGCTTCCACTATCCTGTAAGCAGGAAGATATTCAGCTGACAGGGCATGCGATTGAATGCCGGATCAACGCAGAAAATCCATCCAAAGGTTTTCGTCCGTCACCAGGAACGATCACGGACATGTATTTTCCAGGAGGAAAAGGAATCCGTATTGATTCCGCTGTGTACAGTGGATATACGATCCCACCGTATTATGATTCCATGATCGCGAAGGTGATCGTGTGGGCGAAGAACCGTACCGAAGCAATCCGTAAGATGCAGAGTGCGCTTGGTGAAGTGATCATAGAGGGAATCGATACCAATGTAGACTATCAGTATGAAATCCTGGATCATCCGGATTTTCAGTCAGGAAATACAGATGTAGAATTCATCGAAAGAATGGAAGCAGATAAATAAAGTGTTACTGTAAACGGAGTGAACAGTAACGTATAGTTTTGGTATTAACAGGAGTGAACGATCATGAAGTTGGATAACATGTTCAAAAAGACAAGAATTGTTTCCAGAATACAGAGCCATAGTGCGGTCCGTGCTTCCAGGCCGGAGGTACCGGAAGGACTTCTTCGTAAATGTAACAAGTGCGGAGCTGCCATCATCGCAGAGGATGTAAAACAGGGATATTATATCTGTCCGAAATGCGGAGGATATTTCCGTGTACATGCATATCGCAGAATCCAGATGGTGATCGATGAGGGAACTTTTGAGGAATGGAATCAGGATCTGATCGGTGGAAATCCTGTAAATTACAAAGGGTATCCGGAAAAAGTACAGGCACTTCAGGAGAAGACCGGGCTCAAAGAGGCTGTTGTCACAGGCAAAGGCAAAATAAATGGCAGAGATACTGTGATCGCAGTCTGCGATGGAAGATTCCTGATGGCAAGCATGGGCTGGGCAGTTGGCGAAAAAATCACCAGAGCAGTAGAACGTGCAACGGAGGAAAAACTTCCCATTATCATTTTTGCCTGTTCTGGTGGTGCCAGAATGCAGGAGGGAATCACATCTCTGATGCAGATGGCAAAAACTTCCGCGGCGCTGGAACGTCACAGCAAGGCCGGACTGCTTTATGTAAGTGTTTTGACAGAACCTACGACAGGTGGCGTGACGGCAAGTTTTGCGATGCTGGGGGATATCATTCTGGCGGAACCGGGAGCACTGATCGGTTTCGCAGGTCCGCGTGTCATTGAGCAGACGATCCGTCAGAAACTTCCGAAGGGCTTCCAGAGAGCAGAGTTCTTAGTAGAGCATGGCTTCGTGGATGATATCGTACGACGTGAAGAACTGAAAGAAAAGCTCGGAAAGATCCTGGAGATGCATGCGGTATCCTGGAAAACAGAAAACAGGATCAGAACGGATGCAGCTGAATTACATCACGCGGATCATCCGGGATCAGATTCTGAAAATCTGACAAATGACAAGTGTGATTCGGATAGAGGAGATTCTAATCCAGCTGGCATCAACCCTTACCTCACAGCCTGGGATCGTGTACAGATCTCACGCAAGATTGACCGTCCATCCGGCAGTGATTATATAGAAGCACTTTTTACGGATTTTATGGAATTTCATGGAGACCGAAATTACGGAGATGATAAGGCAATCATCGGTGGAATCGCAAAATTTCATGGAAAACCGGTCACTGTTATCGTGCAGGAAAAAGGAACCAACACCAAAGAAAACATTGCACACAATTTCGGCATGCCGATGCCGGAAGGATATCGCAAGGCGCTGCGCCTGATGAAGCAGGCAGAAAAGTTTCAGCGTCCGGTAATCTGTTTTGTGGATACGCCGGGAGCTTTCTGTGGTATCGAGGCAGAGGAACGAGGACAGGGCGAGGCTATTGCCCGTAATCTCTGGGAGCTTGCCGGACTGAAAACACCGGTTCTGTCTATTGTGACAGGAGAAGGTGGAAGCGGTGGGGCACTTGCCCTGGCAGCAGGTGATCAGGTATGGATGTTGGAGAATTCCATATATTCTATTCTTTCACCGGAAGGATTTGCAAGTATTCTCTGGAAGGACAGTACTAAGGCAAAAGAAGCTGCCGCGGTCATGAAACTGACAGCATCGGATCTGTATGAGAAAGGAATCATTGAGCAGGTGATTCCTGAACCGGAGAATCTGACACCGGAAAGTATGTGGCAGGTGGCTGAACGCCTGAACGATAAAATTTGTACTTTCCTTCAAAAATATACATCTCTTTCCGAGGAAGAGCTTCTCGAAACAAGATACGCCCGTTTTCGTAAGTTCTAAATTGAAATATCACGCGACTCACTTCTTTCACTTTTCCTACATTATATAGAAAAAGGCGCGCAGGAAAAGAAAAATATCTGGGACAGAAAAGGAAAAGTGTGGAAAAACCGAACACTTTTCTTTTTTTGTCTATACAAAAGGACAGAAACTGGAATTATAATATATAAAAAGAAGAAAAATCGGAGGAGACACGAATGAAAGAAGTAAAATCGCCAAAGAAGCCGTTACTTTATTATTATGGAATCGTGCTTCTGATCATAATTGTTTTTAATGTGCTTGTAACCCCGATGCTCACAAAAACAATGGTCAAAGAAGTCGATTATGGAACTTTTATGTCGAAGATCGAAGATAAAAAGATTGATGATGTCCAGATTGAGGATAATCAGATCCTTTTTACAGATAAAGATGATAAAAATACCATCTATAAAACAGGCGTGATGGAAGACCCGACTTTGACAGAACGTCTTTATAAAGCGGGAGCAAAATTTTCCAAAGAAATCGACCAGCAGATGTCACCTGTAGCAAGTTTTCTGCTGACAGGAGTTCTTCCGCTTGTGCTCTTTATTGCGCTTGGTCAGTATATGAGCCGCAAGATGATGAATCAGATGGGCGGTAAGAATTCCATGGCATTTGGAATGGGAAAAAGCAATGCCAAAGTTTATGTACCGTCAACCGAAGGTATCCGCTTCAGTGATGTAGCCGGTGAAGAAGAAGCAAAAGAAAATCTGCAGGAAATCGTTGATTATCTGCATAATCCGGAGAAATACACCAGGGTTGGAGCTTCCATGCCGAAAGGCGTTCTGCTTGTCGGCCCTCCAGGTACCGGTAAAACCATGCTGGCAAAAGCAGTAGCCGGTGAATCCAATGTACCGTTCTTCTCGATGTCCGGTTCTGAATTTGTGGAAATGTTTGTTGGTATGGGCGCATCCAAAGTTCGTGACCTCTTTAAACAGGCAAAGGAAAAAGCACCTTGTATCGTATTCATTGATGAGATCGATGCTATCGGTAAGAAACGAGACGGACAGATGGCAGGTGGAAACGATGAACGTGAGCAGACCCTGAACCAGCTGCTTACGGAGATGGATGGTTTTGAGGGAAATAACGGTGTTATTATTCTGGCAGCAACCAACCGTCCGGAATCTCTTGACCCGGCACTGACCCGTCCGGGCCGTTTTGACCGCCGTGTACCTGTAGAACTTCCGGATCTTGAAGGTCGTGAAGCAATCCTTAAAGTACATGCAAAAAAAGTTCAGCTTTCTGACGATGTGGATTTCCATACGATCGCAAGAATGGCCTCAGGAGCTTCCGGTGCAGAGCTTGCCAATATTGTAAATGAGGCAGCTCTTCGTGCTGTTCGTGATAATCGTGAAGTAGTCACAGAAGCAGATCTGGAAGAAAGTATTGAAGTTGTTATTGCAGGATATCAGAAGAAAAATGCGGTACTTTCAGATCAGGAGAAAAAGGTAGTCGCATATCATGAGATTGGACACGCTCTTGTAGCAGCAATGCAGACACATTCTGCACCGGTTCAGAAGATTACGATCATTCCAAGAACTTCCGGTGCGCTTGGTTATACCATGCAGGTAGAGCAGGGAGACAAATATCTTCTGACAAAGCAGGAACTGGAAAATAAGATTGCAACATTTACCGGTGGCCGTGCTGCGGAGGAAGTGGTATTTGGTGAGATAACAACCGGCGCATCCAATGATATTGAACAGGCAACCAAGATTGCCCGAGCCATGATCACCCGCTATGGTATGAGTGATGACTTTGATATGGTGGCTATGGAAACCGTGACAAATCAGTATCTTGGCGGTGATGCATCCCTGGCATGCTCTGCGGATACGCAGAATGAGATTGATCGTAAGGTTGTGGAACTGGTTAAGAGAGAGCATGAGAAAGCGAAAAAAATTCTTCTTGATAACCGTCAGAAACTGGATGAGTTATCCAATTATCTCTATGAAAAAGAGACGATCACAGGAGATGAATTTATGGCAATCCTGAATGGCGAGGCAAAAAAAGAGACAAATACAGAAACGAAAATAGAATCAGGAGCTGAGAAGAAGGAGGCGGATGCAGATGAACAGACGATCTGATATTGGATGGTTTGAATTAATCGTGGGTATCATTCTGATCATATTTGGTGTTGTGATCATGCGTCAGCCGGTAGGGGTACTTACCTGGATCGTGATTCTGTGTGGTGTGCTTGCAATCTTAAGCGGAATTGGGGATATTGTTCTGTATGTCAAAATGGAACACTTTACCGGGTTTGGACCGATCGTTTCACTTGTCACAGGAATCCTGAGTGTGATGGCCGGATTTATGCTCGCGGCACATCCGGAAGCAGGAAACTGGGCGCTTGCAATGATTCTTCCAATCTGGATTATTGCGCATTGTATTTCCAGACTTTCTCATCTGCAGTATATGAAGATGCATTACGGAATGACTTATTATACGATTTCACTGATTCTGAATATCCTTGGTCTGCTCGTTGGAATCCTTCTGATCTTCCGGCCGATGATCACGATCCTTTCCATGGGTGTGCTTGTAGGAGGCTTCATGATCATTGAGGGAGTGGAGCTCATTCTTGTTGGACTGGACGGCAGACAATATTACAGATAAAAAAGAAATTCAGGTACAGGTGGATCTGGTATTGGCCTGTCAGTTGCAAAAGCAATCGTACAGGCGCATAAAGGTAAAATTACCGCAGAAAATAAAAACGGAAAAGGATTGAC
>OGOL01003409.1_pt1 | contig 10815 bp, 9 predicted proteins | sample 1552641 | NCBI WGS metagenome assembly OGOL01 (sample SAMEA2580140, study PRJEB22360) | human gut metagenome | biome: human gut; feature: human-associated habitat; material: faeces | place: Denmark | collected 2008/2010 | reverse complement strand
TAAAAAACAGGTTTTTATGCAATCTGTCAGTTATCTAATAATACTTCTTATGGTTACAGTTCGGTTTCCAGACGGCTATTGCTGGTATTTTCCTTATAGTGTTGTGGAATTACATACTGTGTTACGCAGTGCTATTTGAGCGCAAATAACACAAAATAGTATTTATACGAGAAAGTGTTACTAAAATTTATTTTCTATTGCATCTGTTCACTCATCATAAAAAGTATCTTGTAAAGGAATTCCATTAATGTTAAGATAGAATCAGATAAAAGTACTTTCACATTCATCAATCGAAAATGCCAGGAGGTGATTGCTGTAAATGGCTGATGAAAACACCCTATTGAACAGTGATTTAGAGTCACGCTACGAAAAATACAAAGGCATTATTAAGAATTTTACACTCATGAGTGATATATTTATGAGAAACGTATTCAAGCAAAGAGAATGCTTAGAATATGTTCTTCAGGTTATTATGGAAAAACAGGATCTGCGTGTAATTGATCAGATAATTCAGAAGGACTACAAAAATATGCAGGGCCGGTCAGCAGTAATGGACTGCGTTTCCAGGGACTCTGAAGGCAAACAGTTTGTTGTAGAAATCCAGCAGGATAATGAAGGTGCATCTCCAAAGAGAGCCCGTTATCATAGCGGCCTAATGGATATGAACACCTTAAATCCTGGTCAGGACTTCGATGAACTGCCGGAAAGCTATGTGATTTTTATTACCAGAGATGATACCCTTGGATATGGGCTTCCGATTTACCATATTGACAGACAAATCAAAGAATTAAATGAAGCTTTTCAAGATGAAGCACATATCATATATGTAAATTCCAAGAAACAGGATGATACACAACTGGGAAGACTGATGCATGATCTACACTGTAAAAAGGCAGATGAGATGCACAGTCCGATTCTTGCAAAACGAGTATATGAATTGAAGGAGACGCAGAAAGGGGTGGAACTTATGTGCCATGAAATGGAGAAAATTTATAGTGAAGGAATGGAAAGTGGAGAGAAACGTGGTATAGAAATGGGCGAGTTAAAAGCCAAAAAAGAAACCATCCTTTCGCTGGCTGAAATGGGAATCCCAGTTGATAAAATTGCGAAAGCCGTAAATCTCAGCGAAAAAGATGTCCAGAAATGGATTGATGAGAATTTGTGCATAATGAAATAAGTAGGATAATATTGTTGATGGGCAGGTCTGTTTCGGGCTTGCTCATTTTTCAAAGAACTTACTAATCTTTCACAAAATGAAGATTTTTATAATGTACCCTATAAGGTGGACACAACAAGCCAAAGGGATTACTTGAAATGTTGATTACCGCTAGGGAAAATAATATATGAGCGCCACGCCAGAAGAAAAAAAGAAGCGGTTACATAAAGATTTTGATATTGCCATGACAGAAGAATTTGAGAGTGAGGTGAGAGACATGTGTAATCTAAGTAGAGCTCTTGTAGACCAGGGAATTGAGCAAGGAATGAAACAGGGAGTTGAAAAAGAAAAAATGTCCCTGGCCCAAATGATGATCGAGGAAAAAGAACCTGTCGATAAAATTTCAAAATATACAGGCTATGCCATCGACAAATTAAAGGAAATTGCATCGGCAATGGGACAGACACTTGTGTAACATATGATTTTATAGGAAGAGGCTGTCGGGAAATAGACAGTTCTAAGAGAGGGAGGGTGTGACTCATATAAACACAATTAACAAAATGAAATCAAAAATGTAGTGGGATTTGAGGAATCAAAACGACTTCCAGATGGATCGTTCTTGATTCCTTTTTCTTTACAAATCGGTTACGTTCGCAGTACTGAAATTAGTGTATAATTGTAATAGTAAAAATCACGCACAATAAAGAAATAATCGGGTTTGTGTAAAATGAAAGGAACATTATTATGAAAGCAAGAATACTGGTGATAGAAGATGAAATGGCAATCAATGATCTGCTTTGTATGAATCTGGAAGCTGCCGGCTATGAAACAGTAGGTTATCTGGATGGAAATGATGCAAGTGAAGGAGTCGCACAGGACCATGAATTTCAGTGCGCCCTTGTGGATATTATGCTTCCGGGAAAGGATGGTTATACCCTGTTGCCGGAATTAAAAAAGTTTGGTATTCCGGTTATATTTCTTACGGCAAAGGCTGATGTTACAAGTAAAGTAAAAGGGTTAAAAGACGGAGCCGAGGATTACATAGTAAAACCTTTTGAAATGCTGGAGGTAATGGTTCGTTTGGAAAAAGTATTAGATCGTTATGGAACGGCACCGAAACAGATTCAGATAGACGATGTCATAATTGATACCGTAAGTCACATAGTTACGAAAAATGGAGAAGAAATATATTTAAAACCTATGGAATATAACTGCCTTATGGTGTTCGTAAAAAACCCAAATAAAGCACTTACCAGAAGCCAGATCTTGCAGGAACTGTGGAAGGAGGAATTCTGCGGAGAAACAAGAACTGTGGATGCACACGTTGGACGCATCAGAAAAAAACTAAGCTGGCAGGATAAAATCAAAACCATTCCTAGAATTGGTTATCGACTTGAGGTGGATTTATGAAGCTATTTACAAAAATTTTTTTACAGGTAATCTGCGTGGTGCTTCTGCTGTCATCTGGAATTTTTTTCTATACAACTTACAGGTGGAAAAATCAGAGCATACAGAATATCAACAGTTATGAAAATAGCAGGTTTCAAACAAATATTTCTAAGTTTAAAAACATGCTAATGCGGATTAAAAGTAAAATACAGGACACTGATGATAAAATCCGGGAAAAAATGATTATTTATGCTTTTCGTCAGGTATTCCACGACAGCGCCGTTTTATATCAGGATGGAAAAGAACAATATAATGGGACAAAATATGAGTTTGATCTGCAAAATATCAGAAACCTAACAAAAAACAAACATGATGGATTCGAAAATGACATCTATTGTGATAAACCACTGATCAGCAAAACAAATGGCAACGTATTTTTGCTCTTTTATTTTTCCAGTTACAGTTCTACAGACATGAACTATCAGATTGTCACCTACAAAGATATTACCAGTGTACAAAAACAGAGTCAGACACTGTTTTATCAGGCAGGAGGGTTTACCCTGTTTCTGGTTCTGTTTGTTGGCTTTTTCCTGTTTTTGACTTTGCGGAAAATTATGGAACCGCTCACAAGGCTAAAAGAAGCGGCTGTTTCTGTGGCAAATGGAAATTATGAGATAAAAGTGCCATCAGAGGGAAAGACGGAACTGGCACAGGTTGGGAAAAGCTTTAATCTTATGACAGGTAAAGTGAGGGAGCAGATTGAAAAGCTTTCTTCCGTAAACCAGGCACAGAGACAGCTGCTTGGAAGTTTGGCCCATGAATTAAAGACACCGATGACTGCAATCATAGGATATGCAGATACACTTCTAACGGTACGCCTATCTCCCAAGAGGCAGGAGATAGCGCTTGATTATATTAGAAATGAATGCCGAAGGCTTTCCAGGCTTTCAGTGAAAATGCTGGAACTTACCGGATTATATGAAACAGGTGAAGCAGAATTTGTTCCAGTGGAAGTTCAGATGAATCAATTTCTGGAAGCTGTAAAAAAACTTGTTACTTACAGGCTTCAGGAGAAAAAAATTTGTCTTGAAATACATTGTAATCCAGAGGAGCTTAGAAAAACATTTGATCCGGACCTTATGATGAGTGCAGTGACAAATTTTATTGATAATGCAGTCAAGGCTTCCGATGAAAATTCAAAAATCGTACTGGAGGCAACCCAAAATCATTTATCCGTTCAGGATTATGGAAAGGGAATTCCAGAGGAAGATCTGAAAAGAGTAACAGAAGCTTTTTATATGGTCGATAAATCACGTTCCAGAGTAAAGGGAAGTGTTGGGCTTGGTCTTGCGCTATGCCAGAAAATTGCAGATATACATGGATTTCAGCTGGAAATTACAAGCCATCTGGGAAAAGGAACAATCGTATCTGTTTTATGGTAAATAATTGGAATTTACAGAACAGTTACAACTTGCGGAAGATTTGGTGCAATGAAAGATGCTATACTTGTGGACATAAACAGGAAGGAGAATTTATTCAACATGAGAAAAAACATAAATAAAATTGTAGGATTAACACTTTGTATAGGAATGCTCACAGGATGTGCCCAGACCCCGGAATCTTCCCTTGTAAAACCAAAAGGGAGCAAGGTAGAAAATGCTTATACAGAAACTGAAGGCGTAGATATGGTGAACGAGGACTCTTCTGAAAATACAAAGGATAAGAACACAGCGGTAAGAACAACTATTCGAGACCTGCTCAATGCTCCGGAAACCTATAAAAGTCAGACTACAGATGACAGTGCAAAACTTGTAGTGAACACGGATGCCACTGTAGAAATACCGGATGTAGAAAAGATATCCGCAATTTCTGTCACGCCTGCAGAAGTTACACAGGATCTTCTTGACCGTATTACAGATGCCTTTTTCTCAGAGGCAAAGCTGTATACATCGGATAGCTATTATACCCAGACAAAGGATGAAATCAAAAAAACGTTGGATGAACTAAAAGAAGATGTAGCAAACGGAAATCTGGATCCCTATAATTGGGGTACGGATGAAGATGGTAACCTTTACTATAATATTTATGATGATATTGAATACTGGGAAGAGCAGTATCAATCAGCCCCGGAGACGAAGACCCTGGCAGAAGGAAGACCTGTTGCAGGCTCCCAGGAGACAGAAAATGGTACTGCGGAAAATGAATTCTCCGGTGTTGCACAGATGCCGGATGGATCAGAATATTTTTACATGACATCTTCCTACGGATCCGATACCTTATCTGTCAAAATCAGAAAATTGGCAAAATCTGGCGGGGAAAAGCTGCCTGTGGACACGACCTGGTCTGATTATACTTCTTCCAGTGAAGGGGAAAAACCTACTGAGGAGTCCATTGGGATTTCATTAGATGAAGCAAAAAAAATGGTACAGGAAAAAGTAGATAAAATGGGGATTACAGATCTGCAGTTTTCAGACTGGAGTTATGCATTGTGCAATAATCTTGAAAAGGATAATAGTTTAAGTAATCTTGGAAGCGGATATGCGATTTATTACACACGTACTATAAACGGTGTTCCGATTACTCGGACAATGGCAGATGGCGGTGCTTTGGAAGATATGGACAGCACTATGGAAACCTGGTCTTATGAAAGTCTTTATTTCTTTGTCGATAAAGATGGAATTGAAAGCATGTATTATTCAAACCCTTATACCATAGGAGAGACAAAAACAGAAAATTTAAACCTTCTTCCATTTTCTGAGATTATGAAAACATATGAAAAAATGATGGTAGTGACCAATGCAGATAATATGGAATATGAAAAATCAAGAGTTTATGATGTTGACCGGATTGTTCTGGGCTATGCAAGAATTTATGAACCATCCACAGATCCGCATACAGGTCTTCTGGTTCCCGTTTGGGATTTCTTTGGAAGCAGAAAAGTGGAAGGTGACTATGATGGGAATAGTTACTCGGACATCACAGACTATCCAAACTGGAGCTTCCTTACCATTAACGCCGTGGATGGCAGTATTATAGACAGGGATCTGGGCTACTGATATGAAGCAGGTACTTGGAATTGTACATTACAATTTCTTTGGCTATTTTCGAAATCCCAAAGTCATTTTTACCTTCCTTCTGGAATTTGTACTTAGCTTTCTTCTCACTGGAAGAATCATGGTTGTTATGGAAAACTATGATACACCGGTACAGGCTGTAGAGCCATTTCTTTGGACCTTTGGGGATGGAACAGCAGTACTGCTCAGTTCTCTTCTGTTGCTTCTGCTGTTCTCAGACCTGCCAAAGATGACACCAGTTACTCCATATCAGTTAATTCGAACAACAAAGAAAAAATGGCTTTTGGGACAGTTTATTTATATTATTTTTGTGACTGCTCTTTATACAGTATTGATGCTGCTATTTACATCTGTACTGTGTATGAAGGACAGTTATCCGGGCAACCTGTGGAGCGAGACTGCTGCCATGCTCGGATATTCTGAACTGGGGAAAAACTTGCAGGTCCCCTCTACAGTAAGAGTCATGGAGAGTATCTCTCCGTATGGCTGTATGCTGCAGGTTTTTCTCCTGTTATTCTGCTATTCCCTGACACTTGGTTTTGTGATCCTTGTTGGAAATCTTTATAAAGGAAAAACAAAAGGCATGGTGTTTGGACTACTTTATAGTGTATTTGGATTTTTACTGGAACCCAGTGTGGTAGCCGCAATTTTGCATAAGGAAAAATATGAAATGTATCAGGTGAATGTACTGATCTGCTGGATCAGTCCTTTGAACCAGGCTGTATATGGAAAACATAACTTTGGCTATGATCCATTACTTCCGACCATCTGGCAGTCCTGTATGTTCTTCGCAGGTATTTTATTTGTTCTTATGGTTCTGGCACTTCGCAGGATGAAAAAATATCCCTTTGAATTTCTGGGAGAAAAAACATAATCAGAAGGGGAAATATCTATGCGGGTAGAAACAAAACGTATGCTTCTTGGCAGGAGTTTCCTGGCGGCATGGCTGATTGCCTGCTTTTCTATCGCAGCAGGTCAGACTTATCCAAGTTTGAAAAAAGCATTAACATGTGGAACTTTTATCAGCCTGCTGGATGGTTCATTGAAAAGTCAGATGGTATCTTTTGCCATCCCTGTAGCTGCGGTACTGCCGTGGAGTGATTCTTTTTTACAGGAGTATAAAAGTGGATTTTTAAAAGCTGCATTTCCCAGGACAAACCGCAGGCTATATGTGGAAGGAAAAGTCTTTTCTGTTATGACATCTGGATTTTTAGTCTGGATATTTGCTATAAGCACCATACTTCTTGTTAATTTTGTTATATTTTATCCTATGGAAATAAAAGGCAGCTTTCCAAAGGAACAGTTTCTGGAGCTGCTTATGAAAGCTCTTAGGATGGGACTGACCGGAAGTATTCTAAGCACTTTTGGTGGAATCTGTGGTACCTTATGGAATTCAGCTTATATGGCATATGGGATTCCTTTTGTCAGCTATTATTTTGGAATTATACTTCATGAACGCTATTTCAAAGACCAGATCTGGTTTTACCCAGTGGAATGGATTCTGGCAGATGGAAACTGGGGAACGGATAAAGCGGGATTGTGGTTATTTCTGCTATTATTTTTATTGGTGTTAATGGGAATTTTTGGAGGTGTTTTAAATGGAAAAGTGGAAGAAATCTGAATTTGAAAATACCTGTGTGAAAATAGAACACGTAACCAAAAGGTTCGGGGAAGATCTGGTATTAAAAGAAGTAAATCTTACCTTAAAGGCGGGACAGGTTTACGGCGTTGTAGGAAATAATGGCTCTGGCAAAACAGTACTTATGAAATGTATCTGCGGATTCCTTCCTGTTACCACAGGCACCATCCGTGTTTTCGGAAAAGAAATTGGTCGTGATGTAGATTTTCCGGAAAGCCTTGGTGTCATCATTGAGACGCCTGGCTTTCTTACCCAGTATACCGGTGTAAAGAACCTGGAAATACTGGCAGATATGAAAAGAATGATTTCAAAGGCAGATATCCGCCTGATCCTAAAAAAAGTAGGACTGGATCCGGATATGAAAAAGCCGGTTGGAAAGTACTCTCTTGGAATGCGGCAACGCCTTGGGATCGCACAGGCCATTATGGAAGATCCTCGCTTCCTGATTCTGGATGAACCATTTAACGGTCTGGATAAACACGGCGTGGCAGAGATCAGGGAACTTTTGCTTGATTTAAAGGCAGCTGGAAAAACCATTTTATTGGCAAGCCATAATGATGAGGATATCCGGATTTTATGTGATCACGTATATGAGATGGATGGCGGAGTTTTAAGAGAAAGGACAGCCTGAAAATGGGAAAAAAATTTGTGAAAACCACATTCGCAATATTAAGTTTCATGATGCTTCTGCCGACATCTGTTTTTGCAGAAGATGCAGGGAATATGGAAGCTGCTTTTGTGGGAGAGTCTGTTCTGGAAGCAGATCAGTCAGCTTCTTATAGTGATGCAGACAGTACATTGCCTTTTGAAGAGGAAAAAAACAATCCTACAGATGAGAAGATTCCGGAAACTGAGGAACAGACTCCTGAAAAAACGGATTCGGAAAATCAAAATTCTGACCTGGATGGATTTATATCAGGAGACGCTTCTGCTGAGGACGAAAAGAAGACAATCCATGTCATAATAGAAAATGGAAATACTGATACAGATAATGGAACACAGATTACAGATCCTGTTATAGATAGTGGGGATTATTCTGCTGGAGAGTATAGTGGAGGCGGTTCTTCTGCCAGCTCGTCTGGTGAGAAAATACTACATAAACCGCAGGTTCTTTTAGAGGATAACAATCTTTCCGGACAAAATCTAAAAGCAGGCTCTGTCACAGAAATGTCACTGACATTCCGGAATAAAAGCCGTAGCCAGAATGTATTTGGTCTAAAGATTTCTATTTCTGCGGATACAAAGGGAATTGAATTTGAGAGAAACTCTTTTTATGTTCAGAGACTGACTCCAGGAGAAGCAATTACCCTGAAGCAAAAGGTCACTATAGCAGAGGACTGTACTCCAGGTCAGGCAACAGTTTCTTTTTCTCTGGATTACGAAGATTCAAAAGCGACGGGAGCGACAGGTACAGAAACGCTATCCTTTCAGATCACTCAGTCGGCGCGTGCAAAACTGGAAGCTTCTGATATTCCTTCCGTTTTATATACCATGGATACGGTAGAAATTCCGGTGAAAGCAATGAATCTTGGAAGGGATAAGATATATAATGCAAGTGTCCGGCTGGAAGCAGACGGATTGAACCCAAAAGAGTCCGCTTTTTTAGGAACAGTAGAAGCTGGAACCGCAGTACAGGGAAGTCTCCGTGTGTATGTAAAAGGAAAATCAGAAGAAGAGGACGGTTCTTTTCCTGGCAGGATTACCGGAAAACTGATTCTTACTTATGAGGATGCAGCCGGCAATTCCTATGAGGAAAGTACAGAGTTTGAGTCTGAGATTAAAGAAGCTAAAATCCAGTCTTTAAAAATAGAGGATGACCAGGAAGAAACAAACAGCTGGTGGTATTCCGTTATTGCAGTTATTGCAGTACTGCTTGTTTCTGTGATTCTACTTCTTTTGGGCAAGCTTCATAAGAAAAACATACTTCTGGAAGAAACCAGAAAGGTGGATGCCCATTGAAAAAGAATAGAATAGACAGTTTTACCTGTTTTGTAGGTTTTCTTCTGATATTGGCATTATTTTTCTCTATAAAGCTTTTTTTAGTACAGGACGGGAAAAAACAATACTTGGCACTGGTTTCCCTTGGAGATCTTACTTATGATGATGATTTTTTGAAAAAGGCAAAAAAAATAGAAGGGATAAAAGAGATATGGCCCGTTGTGGAAATTCCAGTAACCATCAAGATTGAAGATTATACGGAAACAGCCACCTTTTTAGGAATAGATCTGAATGCGTTTGGAGAAAATCCAGAGCAGAATGATTTAGGAAATACACCGGTGTTGTTGCTTGGAAGTAAAGCATTGCAAAACATGAAAGACTCAAATAATCATTCCATTTCAAAAAAACAACAGGAAAAATTCCTGCAAATGGGAGAAAATCTAACCATTTCTTATGCACTTGCTGGAAATACAAAAGAGCTTTCTGGCGCGGCAGATCATCTGGTATCCTTGACTGGGCACGAAGAAAATGAACAGCAAACTGTTTATCTTCCATGTAAAGTAACTGCCGTAACGGAAAATGAAGATATCTATATTCCTTTATCACAGGCGCAGGAGCTTTGCAGTGAGATGGGTGAGCCGCTTAAAATTACAAAAATTTATTTGAAAGTGAATGGAAAAATGAATCTGGAGAAGGCAAAAAAATTATTTGAATAAGGTATTCTTGCAAAATTAATTTGTATCAATCTCTGGTATTCATTTGACTAACTATTGTATTTTGTGCATGTTTTATGTAATTTTATCCATGTACTTATTTAAAAGAAAAGTATATACTTTATTCTTGTAAATAAAAGTATTTTATTCCCCTAAGGCTTGCTCCATTGTCTGCATGACAGGCAATGGAGGCCTTCTTCCAACGTATTAATCATAATAAATTGGTATTTTTGTAAATTGTACCATATAATGGAAAACTGTTAGATTGTGATCTTTTAGATACAATTTAGCAGTTTTTTATATGATGGAAATCCAATACAAAAAACCACTTTTTCATGCTATACTTCATTTATGAATTATAGCAAGAGCAACACCAATAAAAAGGTCTGGGCAGGTTTCCGTTTTGGGAAAGAATGTAATTTATAGTAAATGAGTAGAAATTGCGATTGTTTTTTGGTACAATATATTGATTAGTAGTGAAATAGCTGGCGGGATTTATGCGTAAGAGTGAAACTTTTATCCTGCCTTAGCCGAAGATATCCCAGACTTTGTTCGGGAAAAGGGTGTGAATATATGGTAAAAATTATTTCAGACAGTACCTGCGACCTTTCACAGGAATTATTGCGAAAATATGAGATTGACATTCTTCCGCTTCATATTCTTCTGGGTGATAAAGAATATGAAGATGGAAAAAACATTACTCCGGATCAGATCTATGCCTGGTCTGATGCAAACAAGACAACACCTAAAACTTCTGCACCTGCCCTGGCAGATGCCATGGAGCTTTTTCGCCCCTATGCAGAGGCTGGAAGGGAAATTGTCTGCTTTTCTATTTCAGCAGGTATGTCCACTTCTGGAAATGTGATGCGCCTTGCTGCTGAAGAACTGGGGGCTTCTGACCGAATA
>OGOL01003400.1_pt1 | contig 10847 bp, 6 predicted proteins | sample 1552641 | NCBI WGS metagenome assembly OGOL01 (sample SAMEA2580140, study PRJEB22360) | human gut metagenome | biome: human gut; feature: human-associated habitat; material: faeces | place: Denmark | collected 2008/2010 | reverse complement strand
CACTAAAATTGCGGTGGGCGCTGCCCACGGCGCGGCGCCTGCCGTAGAACATGGGTCTGCCGTCGGGGTCGGTGGTCAGGTAGTTGACGTAACTGTATTTGCCCTGCAGGGCGGTCAGGTCGCTGACAAGCCCCTGCGGGCCGTACAGCCGGGTGGCGGTGGTCTCGTAGCGGTCGTTGTCCTGCAATTTCAGCCAGACGTAGCCGCTGCCGTAGTTGCTCATCCGTACCCGCTGCTGGTGCTCCACCGGCTCTACGGTGGTGTCGGTCAGCAGCTTGCCGTTGTCCTTGCTGTACACCCGCAGGCTGCCGTCCAGCGCGTAGACGGCTATGGTGTTATCGGTGGTGTTCACATCGTACAGCGGGGTCTTGGTGCCGGTTTCCAGATCATAGAGCTCGTAGCCATGATCCTCGCCGCTGTGCCATGTTACCACATAGCCCGGGAAATATTGGCTGGGCTGCTCGTCAAAGGCGGCAATCAGTCCGCGGTCCTCTGTGGTCATATCCCGCAGTTCGTACCGGCCATCGCCGGTGGAAAAGCTGGCAAGACCGCCCGGGTAGACCTGCAAAAAGCCCGTGTACTGCTCGCCGGTCTGGGTGTTATACAAAATCTGGTCGGTGGTCTCGGCTCCGGTGGCAACGTCCAGCTCCACCCAGTCGCTCAGGGTATCGCTGTCGTAGAAAAGGCGGTATGCCGAGGCGGCATCGGCGCGGTAGACGGGGGTGCCGTCCTTTTCCTGCACAACTACCCAGCGGTTCTGTTGGTAATCCATATCCCAGTCGTAATCGTCCAGCCCTTCCGGGCGGGCGTAGCAGCTGAACACCAGCTTATCGCCGCATACGGTGCAGCTGTATGCGCCCTCCGGCACCGGCAGCGCTGCGCCGGTGGCAAGGTCGATGACCTGACAGGTGCCGTAGCCGGACTCCGGGACGTAGCCGCCATCGACAAGGCGGCTCTCCTGCAGCACCAGCAGGCCGTTTTGCAGGGTAGCGTTCTGCTCGCCCTCAAAGGACATCACCTCAGTGCCGGTCTTGTCGTACAGGGCGGTGCGGCGTCCGCCCCGGCCGGTGGGGTCGGACCAGCTGCGCAGCCAGTAGTCCGCGATGCCGGTGGCACTGTCCTCCACCAGCGAGACGTTCTCGCTGCGGGCAGCCTGATGCAGCGGGGTGCTGCCGCACAGGATGGTGGTGCTGCTCCCCGCGCGGTCATAGCAGTACAATACCCGCAGACGGTCATCGTTCAGCACGGCGGGGTCGTACAGGGGCTTGCCGCTGTCGTCCGTGGGCACGGAAACGGCAGAGCTTGCAGCGCCCGGCACGCCGGTGGCGGGCGGCAGCAGGGCACAGCCGCAGCCTAAAGTAAGGGCAAGGGCAGTGCAGACTGCCCCGCAGCCGATACGCAAGACAACACGCTTCATAAAAACCACTCCTTTGCAAAAACAGGGAGGAAAATTTTTCCGTTCACTCAGAATACGAAACAGCCGCATTTTTCATTGCAGAACTTGCAGAAAAATGCGGCTGAAAACGGTTACAATTGCATTACAGCTGTGCCGGGGCATGGGACGCTTCTGCCTTGTCCATCTGCTCCAGCTGCCGCAGAAAGGCCAGCAAAAAGGGCAGAGAAATGAAGAAGGTGAGCGCATCCGCAATGGGTTGGCAGAGCTCCACGCCCACAAGACCCAGCACCCGGGGCAATACTAAAATCAGCGGGATAAAGCACACGCCCTGCCGGCAGCAGGCCAGAAAGGTGGCGCGCCCGGCCTTGCCCACGCTTTGAAAGGTCATGTTGGTCACTACGATCACTGGCTGCAAAAGGATGGCAAAGCACTGGTAGCGGAAGGCGGGCAGCGCCACGGCGGTGACTTCCGGGTCGTCCCGGAACAGGCGGATCAGAGCCTCATCGTTCCACCAGCACACCGCGATCAGCACCACCAGCAGCACAAAGGCGGCTTTCAGGGTAAAGACAGCGGCCTGCCGTACCCGGCGGTACTTGCGTGCGCCGTAGTTGAAGGACGCCACCGGCTGCAAGCCCTGTCCCACGCCGATGGCCACCGAGAGGATGAACATAAAAATGCGGGACACGATGCTCATGCCCGCCACGGCGGCATCGCCGTAGCTGCGGGCGGCAATGTTCAGCAGCATCCCGCCGATGCTGTTCAGACCCTGACGGCCAAAGCTGGGCGCGCCGCCTGCAAGGATCTGCAAAAACTCGCGCGGCTCGCGGGTGACGGCGGAAAGCTGGAACTGGCTGACCGTTTTACCCCGCAGGAACATATACAGCAGAATGCCAAAGCTGATGGTCTGGCTGAGGGCGGTGGCGATACCGGCACCGGCAGTGCCCAGCCCCAGCCCGAACATGAACAGCGGGTCCAGCGCAATGTTCAGCAGCCCGCCGGTGACCAGCCCGACCATGGCAAGGTTCGCCTTGCCCTCATACCGCAGGATGTTGTTCATCACCAGACTGGAGATCATCAGCGGTGCGGCAAGCAGGATGGGGCGGGCGTAGGCGCAGGCGTGGGGCAGAATGGTCTCGGTGCTGCCCAGCAGCATCATGAAGTTCGGCAGAGTGGCAAGACCGACCACTGCCAGCACTACGCCAAAGGCCAGCGCCGTAAAAAAGCTGGTGGAAGCAAAGCGGGTGGCAGCGTGGGTATCCTGACTGCCCAAGCGGCGGCTGATGATGGTGCCGGAGCCGTGCCCCAGCATAAAGCCCAGCGCCTGTATAATAGCCATCAGGCTGGAAACGACACCCACCGCGCCGGAAGCGCTGGTGGAGATGCGCCCTACAAAAAAGGTATCGGCCAGATTGTAGATGCTGGTGATCAGCATACTTAAAATGGTGGGCGCGGCCAGACTGAGGATCAGCCGGGGGATAGGGGTCTCGGTCATTTTATGATATTGCACCGCAGTGCGGTCCTGCTGGGTCATGGAAAAATATCCTCCTTCAAAAACGAGAAAGCCGCCCCTTCCAGAGCGGCAGATAGTCCTGATAGAAACAGTATAACGCAGTTGCGGCAAAATGTCGAGAGGGAGAAAAACGGCCCTTTCTCCCCTGCGAAGGGGCGAAAAAGAAGGCGAAAACAGGGTGGTTTCTATATAAAGTGCTAAAGAATTGTCGAATTGCTTGTGAAAAATCACGATATGTGGTATTCTTTATAAGAAGGAATTGGAAAAATCTGTGTATTTTATGATTGGGAGGGATTTGTACATGAAATCCGTAGCACAAACTGTGATCGAAGCCGACCGCTTTTATACCATTGCCGCTCACACCGGCAACGTCATTCAGGCAGTGGAAGGCAGCAAGGACGGCGGCACTGTCCGTCTGGGCAAGTACGACCACAAGCCCGAACAGGAGTGGAGCTTTGTCCGCGAGGGCGATGGCGTGTACCGCATCCGCAACCGCGCTTCCGGCAAGTTACTGGATCTGACCATGACCGGCACTGCCAACGGCACATGGCTGCATCTGTGGGAGGACGTGGGCGGCACGTCCCAGATGTGGAAGGTGGAGCACACGCCGGAGGGCACTGTGCGTCTGCGCTCCTCTTGGGCAGGCGGCAAGTGCGTGGACACCGTGGGCATGGGTGCCGAGGTGGGCGCTGTGCTGCAGATCTGGCAGGAAGTACCCGGCGGTGGTGACCAACTGTGGGTCATCTCTGAGGTAAAGGACCGCGTAAAGCGTGCCGCTAAGGCTGAGCAGGCATCACCCGCTGCCGAGACGAAGTCCGCACCCGCCAAGGAAGCCGCTCCCGCCAAGAAGCCCGCAGCCCGCAAGCCCCGCACCACCAAGAAGGTGGAGGAGAAGCCCGCTGCGCCTGCAGTAAAGGCCGCAGAGCCGGTCAAGGCAGAAAAGCCCGCCGTGAAGAAGGCCGCTAAGGCAAAGGCAGAGCCAGCTGCCCCCGCCGCAGAGGTGAAGGCTGCGCCCGCTGTGGAGACCAAGGCTGAGACTGCTGTCCCTGCAACTAAGGCCGCACCCGCTGCTGCAAAGCCCAAGGCAAAGCGTGCACCCTGCAAAAAGACCGTAAAGAAGTAAGAGATCATAAAACGCAAAAAAATCGGACAGACCGCAGTCTGTCCGATTTTTTGTGTTTATATAAGCTTTTTATGCAGCAGGGGAGACGGCATCATCGCTCTGGGCGGCGGTCTGCACGAACTGCACGATACTCTCGATGGTCTTGCGCAGCTGCACAAGGCTTTCCACGTCAGAGTCCTGCATCCGGGAGGTGGGAGCGGTCACCACGGTCTGGGCGGCAGTCACCGTGCCGGTCAGCTCCGCATGGATGTGGTGGGCGGGCACGTCCAGCAGGATGTGCACCTTGGGGGACAGGGTCTTGAGCAGACCCTGCTTTTCGATGCCCAGAATCAGCTGCGGCGCATCCTCCCCGGCGGTGAGGTTCGGCAGCTGAAGGTAGAGGTAGCCTTCCTTCGCGTTGGCGGGCTGTACGGTTTTAAGCTGCTTGAGATCCAGCTGGAAGTCGTTTACCTGCTGCAAGCTGGTGGCAGTGGGGTCTACCCCCAGCAGGGTAGCCAGCTGGTCCTGAGAGATGTAGCTGCCCAGCGACCAGCCCGGCAGCAGCAGGCTTGCCAGCGGATATTCGGCAACAACCGTACTGCGCAGCTTGTTGTACAGCTGTCCGGCGTCGTACAGGGTCTCTTCCTCGCTGATGTACATCCGGGTCAGAGGGGCATCGTTGACGGTGCTGGTGCCCGTCGGGTACAGCGCCAGCTGCACCGCCCGGGGGGTGTACTGGCCGGTCAGACTGCCGGTGGTGCCGCCGAACTTGTCCAGCAGGGCGTAAAGAGCAGGGGGCTCGGCCTCGGTGGAGGTGATGGTGTAGTCCAGCGCAAAGCTGGCACCGCTCTGGAATGCCTTGATCTTGCGGCTGACGAAGCTGTACAGCACTGCCGCAGCCACCACGCACACCAGAACCAGACACAGCAGAACGATCAGCGCCGCCCGCAGACCGGTGCGCTTTTTGTGGGAAGATGCCATGGGAAACCTCTCCTTCCGGTAAAACGTATTTGTTCCAGCATAACGGAACTGCCCGCAAATGTCAAGCGCCGCAAACTGCGGACAAAACAAAAAACCTGAAACATTTCTGTTTCAGGTTTCTGGCGGAAAGATGGGGATTCGAACCCCAGAACGCTTTTGACACGTTACACGATTTCCAGTCGTGCGCCTTAGACCAACTCAGCCATCTTTCCACATCTTTTGTTCTGCCTTTAGGCGGGTGCCCTTGGCGCTCCACTATAATACCTGAAAGCAGGCTTTTTGTCAAGGATTTTTTTGAAAAAAATCAGACTTTTTTAAAAGTGACGAAAAAACGCGAGAAAGTATTCTGCCGCATGGATGGAAAGCACAAAAAGCCCTTGACGCACCCTTAAAATGGGTCTATATTGAGGGCAGAGAGCGCTGCGGCGGGTCGTTTTGTGCCGCAGCGGCGGGAAATATAAGGAGGATGCTTTTATGACTTATCCTGAGGTGCTTGCCAATGCCCGTACCTGCATTGGTCAATACTGCAAGGCCTGCTCGGTGTGCAACGGCGTGGCCTGCAAAAACCAGATCCCCGGCCCGGGTGCCAAGGGCGTGGGCGATACCGCTATCCGCAATTATAATAAGTGGGCGGACATCCGGGTGAACATGGATACCCTGTGCCCCGGCGGTGCACCGGACACCACGCTGGAGCTGTTCGGCAAAAGCTTCCGCTACCCCTTCTTTGCGGGCCCTGTGGGTGCAGTGAACCTGCACTATTCTGATACCTACACCGATATGACCTATAACGATGTGCTGGTGCGCGCCTGTGCCGAAAACGGCATTGCTGCCTTTACTGGTGACGGCACCAACCCCACCGTGATGGAGATGGCTACCCGCGCCATCGGCGCTGCGGGCGGCTGTGGCGTGCCCACCATCAAGCCGTGGAACATCGACACTATCCGCGAGAAAATGGCACAGGCCAAGGCCAGCGGCTGCTTTGCCGTGGCCATGGACGTGGATGCAGCGGGTCTGCCTTTCCTGAAGAACATGACCCCGCCCGCCGGCAGCAAGAGCGTGGAGGAGCTGACCGAAATCGTGCAGTTGGCAGAGCGTCCCTTCATCGTCAAGGGTGTGATGACCGTCAAGGGCGCACTGAAGGCAAAGCAGGCCGGTGCCGCTGCCATCGTGGTGTCCAACCACGGCGGCCGTGTGCTGGACCAGTGCCCCGCTACCGCCGAGGTGCTGCCGGAGATCGCCGCAGCCCTCAAGGGCACCGGCGTGAAGGTACTGGTGGACGGCGGCATCCGCACCGGCGTGGATGTGTTCAAGGCGCTGGCGCTGGGCGCAGACGGCGTTTTGATCTGCCGCCCCTTCGTGACTGCTGTCTACGGCGGCGGCACAGAGGGCGTGAAGTGCTACATCGATAAGCTTGCCGGAGAACTGGCCGACACCATGCAGATGTGCGGTGCCCATACGCTGGCCGAGATCACCCCGGACATGGTGCGGGTCTGAGCGTTCTATTATAAGTAACAAAAAGGAGATGCCCGGCGGGACATCTCCTTTTTTGTTACTTCAAAGTGCCGTCCAGCACCTGCTGGTAATACCACGGCTTCGGGGCGTGGAAGGTCTTGCCGCTGAGGAAGGCAAAGTCCGGCTGGGTGAAGCGGGGCATGGTCAGCTCCCATGCGCACAGCGCCTGATACCTCAGCTTCAGCTCCCGGTTGGCGCTGTTGTTGCCGTACTTGCTGTCGCCAAGGATGGGGCAGCCGATGCTGGCCATGTGGGCGCGGATCTGGTGGGTGCGGCCGGTGATCAGCTGCACCTTCAGCAGGGCCAGACGGCCGGAAACGGCGATGGTCTCGTACCGGGTCTCCACCTCCTTGGCACCGGGCTGCTTGTCCTCCACGATCTTCACGATGCCGCGGTCAGCGTCCTTCAGCAGGTAGCCGCCCAAGGTGGCGTCCGGCGGCATGGGACGGCCAAAGGTGACGCAGAGGTAGGTCTTTTGCACCTCACGGTTCTTGATGGCAGAAAGGAACAGCTCCTCAGCCTCCGGGGTCTTGGCAATGATCACAAGGCCGCTGGTGCCGGTGTCCAGCCGGTGGCACAAGGCGGGGGTGTACAGGTCGTTCTCCTTGTACTCGCCCTGCTTGTTCAGGTACAGCAGCGCACGGTTCAGCAGGGTATCATCCTCCGGGCCGTCCACCGCAACGCCGGCGGGCTTGTTCACGATCAGGATCTGCGGGCAGTCGTACACTACCTGCGCCGGGGTGCGGGCGTTCTTCCATGCAGGGCCTTCCACCCGGCGGTCGGCGTCCAGCACATCGTCCAGAATGAACAGCTTGATCTCATCGCCTGCCATCACGCGGGTGGAAAGCGGCTGCTTTTTGCCGTTCAGCTTGATCTTGTTTTCCCGCAGCGCCTTATTCAGGCGGCCGGGGGTCAGGGCGGGGTACTGCTGGGTCAGATAATTGTCCAGCCGGGTGGGGGCCAGACACTTTACTTTTAAAATTTTCACGGGAAATTCCTCTCTATCTTAAAATCAGTTGCAATAGAATGGGTTCTTGATTCGTTTTTATTGTAGCGGAACGGAAACGTTCCGTCAAGCAAGAGAAAGAAGGTTTTCGTATGAGATGGAACCATAAAATAGTGACACTTACTGTGCTTTTGGCTATTGGAATAACAATGGTGGGCTGTGGGGCGTCCAGTTCCACGGCTGGAAGCACAGCGGCTTCCGCGGCAAGCACGACATCTTCGGAGGCGCAAAAAACGGAAGTACACCCAATGCAAGGTGTTTTACTGAGTGACCCACTTTCGGATGGCACTTATCACATCAGCTTTGAAAGCGATAAAGTATGGGTCGGTGAACGCAAGAATACCATCAACAATGCTGTTGTATACGACTATGACCGGTACACAGCCGCAGATATTGAAGCATTGAGCGAAGGAGATACCATTATAACACATCTAAACGGGACAGAGGAAATTACAGCCCTAACAGTGGAAAGCGTTGAGAGAGAAAACAACTATGTGACCATCAACGGTGGAATAGAAGAAGGTGGTATTGACTTATGCAAAGAGGATGACCACTACCGGACTCTGACATGGGATGATTTTCCCGCTTATTATGAAGTTGGAGTGGTTAAGCAACTTGTTATGGCAGACGATATCGAACTATCGGACGGTGCAGCAGACTTTGAAGCCGACCCAGTGATCGTAAAGGGAGATCGGGCGGTTTGTGATGCAATGAGCAATGAAGAAGATGCTTATGGGTGGAATGCAGGAAACACGACCGTGACCATCCAAAACGGCGAGATAACCCGTGCAGACCGCATCTGGGTACCGTAAATTTTGCTCAAAACCGTTGACAAACGTTTTGCGTATGCTATAATTTAGCTGTACGCAAAGGGGCACTATGCCTACCTTGCGGAATGTAAAATTATGACAGATGGCAATGATGGGGTCAGAAATGCACACACCACCGTCCAGAGAGAGCGCCCGCGGCTGTAAGGTGCTCCGGTTGGGATCATTTCGCGCCACCCCGGAGCTTCCGGTGAACACAAACCGGACGCTGCGCAGCGTTAATGCGCCGAAAGCGGCAGGGGACAAGTGATCCTTTGCAATTTGGGTGGTACCACGGAGTTTGATGCACAAGCAGCCTTCGTCCCTTTTGGGATGAGGGCTGTTTTTTGTTTTTTCTCCGTGCCGCCCCTCTGCCATAACAGCATAAAAACGGCGCATAAGCGCCAAAGACGATTGAGGAGAGAAAGATCTATGCAATGGACCGGTTTGAATGAACTGCGCGAAAAGTACCTGAGCTTCTTTGAAAGCAAGGGTCATCTGCGTCTGGACAGCTTCCCCCTTGTTCCCAAGAACGACCCCAGCCTGCTGCTGATCAACAGCGGCATGGCCCCCATGAAGAAGTGGTTTCTGGCACAGGAGGAGCCGCCCCGTCATCGCGTGACTACCTGCCAGAAGTGCATCCGCACCCCGGATATCGAGCGCGTGGGCATCACTGCCCGCCACGGCACCTTCTTTGAGATGCTGGGCAACTTCTCCTTCCAGGATTACTTCAAGGACGAGGTCATCCCTTGGGCATGGGAGTTCCTGACCAGCGATGAGTGGATGGCTATCCCCAAGGATCGTCTGCACATCTCTGTCTATGAGGAGGACGATGAGGCCTACGATATCTGGACCAAGAAGGTTGGCATTGCCCCGGACCACATGGTGCGTCTGGGCAAGGAGGACAACTTCTGGGAGCACGGCTCCGGCCCGTGCGGCCCCTGCTCCGAGATCTACTTTGACCGCGGCCCCGAGTACGGCTGCGGCAAGCCGACCTGCGGCGTGGGCTGCGACTGCGACCGCTATATGGAGATCTGGAACCTCGTGTTCAGCCAGTTCGACGCCGACGGCAAGGGCCACTACGAGCGTCTGGCACGCCCCAACATTGATACCGGCATGGGCTTGGAGCGTCTGGCCTGCGTGATGCAGAACGTGGGCAACCTGTTCGAGGTGGATACCGTGCAGAGCGTGCTGCATCATGTGGAGCACATTGCAGGCAAGACCTACAAGCAGGACCCCAAGACCGATATCTCCATCCGCGTCATCACCGACCATATCCGCAGCTGCACCTTTATGGTGTCTGACGGCATCCTGCCCTCCAACGAGGGCCGCGGCTATGTGCTGCGCCGTCTGCTGCGCCGCGCTGCCCGCCACGGCCGGATGCTGGGCATCGACCACCCCTTCCTCGTGGATCTGGTGGAGACTGTCATCCAGTCCAGCGAGTCCGCTTACCCCGAACTGCGTGAGCATGACGCCTATATCAAGAAGGTCATCGGCACCGAGGAAGCAAACTTTGCCCGCACCATCGATGCCGGCATGAACATCCTGAACAACATGATCGACCGTCTGGAGAAGGCACACCAGAAGCTGCTGAGCGGCATGGACGCCTTCAAGCTGAACGATACCTTCGGCTTCCCGCTGGATCTGACCAAGGAGATCGCCGCCGAGCAGGGTCTGGAGATCGACGAGGACGGCTTCCATGCAGAGATGAAGAAGCAGAAGGAGCGCGCCCGCGCCGAGCGTCTGAAGAAGAACATCTCCGGCTGGAGCGAGGATCTGTTCGGCGCACTGGAAGCCGAGCCCACCGTCTTTACCGGCTACGACACCCTGACCGACAAGGGCACTGTTGTGGCGCTGAGCGATGAAGAGACCCTGACCGATGCCATTGCCACCGACGAGGAGGCAAAGGACGGCGTGCTGGTGGTGCTGGATAAGACCCCCTTCTACGCTGAGATGGGCGGTCAGGCTGCTGACCACGGCGTGCTGAACGGTGCCGAGTGCAGCCTGCGTGTGCTGGACGTGAAAAAGACCCCCAAGGGCTACTACGTCCACACCTGCGTGCTGGAAAGCGGCATTGTGAAGGTGGGCGATGTGCTGACCGCACAGGTGGACAAGGGCTACCGCATGGCCATTGCCCGCAACCACACCGCTACCCACCTGCTGCAGGCTGCCCTGCGTGAGGTGCTGGGCGACCATGTGCATCAGGCAGGTTCCTATCAGGATGCCTCCATCACCCACTTCGACTTTACCCACTTCAGCGCCGTGACCCCCGAGGAACTGGCACGGGTGCAGAAGATCGTCAATGATAAGATCTTCGACTCCATGAACGTCACCGTGCAGGAGATGCCGGTGGAGGAAGCCAAGAAGCTGGGCGCAATGGCTCTGTTTGGCGAAAAGTACGGCAAGGTGGTCCGCGTGGTGGACATCGAGGGCTGGTCTACCGAGTTCTGCGGCGGCACCCATGTCAAGAACACCGCCCAGATCGGCGGCTTCAAGATCGTCAGCGAGTCCTCTGTGGCTGCCGGCATCCGCCG
>OGOL01003396.1_pt1 | contig 10857 bp, 7 predicted proteins | sample 1552641 | NCBI WGS metagenome assembly OGOL01 (sample SAMEA2580140, study PRJEB22360) | human gut metagenome | biome: human gut; feature: human-associated habitat; material: faeces | place: Denmark | collected 2008/2010 | reverse complement strand
TCCCGACAGTACCATTGCCGGTTTCAGTCACACGCATTTGTCGGGGACAGGGGCCGGTGATTTGTACGACATTTCCTACATGCCTGTCACCCTTCCTTATCGTGAAGCTGAAGCGCCTTTGGGCATTCATTCCAAGTTCCGGCATTCGGATGAAGAGGCTTCTGCAGGATATTACCGTGTATTGCTGAAAGATTATAATATAAATGTGGAGTTGACTGCCACGGAGCGTTGTGGCATTCAGCGTTACACTTTCCCAAAAGCGCAGTCTGCCGTATTCCTGAATTTGAAGAAGGCGATGAACTGGGATTTCACACAAGACTCCCATATCGAGGTGGTGGACTCATGCACCATACAGGGATATCGGTTCTCTGACGGTTGGGCACGTGGACAGCGTGTTTTCTTCCGTACCCGTTTTTCCAAACCGTTCCGGTCTTCCGAAATAGATACTACCGCCATCATACAGGATGGCAAGACCATAGGTACTGCATACGTGGCACGTTTCAACTTTGATACGACCGATGGGGAAGAGATAGTGTTGTGTACGGCTCTTTCGGGAGTAAGCATGGAAGGGGCAGCTGGAAACCTGGCGGCTGAGGCTCCTCATAATGACTTTGATAAGTATGTGGCGGAGACCAAAGAGAATTGGAACCGTCAGCTTGGGAAGATAGAGGTCAGGGGCATCTGTGACTTGGATGACAAGGTGAATTTCTATACGGCTTTGTATCGCACCATGATAGCGCCCACTGTCTTTAGTGATGTGGACGGTTCGTATTATGGACCTGATAAGAAAATACATAAAGCCGATGGCTGGGTGAACTATGGCACTTTTTCTTTATGGGATACTTATCGTGCCGCCCATCCGCTTCTTACTTATACCGAGCCTGTCCGCACCAATGACATGATAAAGTCTTTTCTTGCTTTTTATGACCAAAACGGCCGGCTTCCGGTTTGGAACTTTTGGGGCAGTGAGACTGATATGATGATTGGCTATCATGCTGTTCCCGTCATTGTGGATGCTTATTTGAAAGGAATAGGTGACTTTGATGCAGAGAAAGCATTGAAGGCCTGTGTCGCCACTGCCAACTTGGACAATTATCGGGGAATCGGGCTTTATAAGAAGCTCGGTTATATTCCTTATAATATAAAAGATGAGTATAATGCCGACAATTGGTCGCTTTCCAAAACACTGGAGTATGCTTTTGATGATTATTGCATTGCAGAGATGGCGCGCAAGATGGGAAAGACGGAACTGGCGGAAGAGTTTTACAAGCGTTCTCAAAACTACAAGAATGTATTCAATCCCGCTACAGGGTTTATGCAGCCCGTTGATGACAAGGGTGTTTTTATCCGGCCTTTCTGTCCCGATGACTATACAGCCCATATTTGCGAGAGTAACGGATGGCAGTATTTATGGTCTGTGCCTCAGGATATTCGCGGACTGATAACTTTGGTCGGAGGAAAAGACCGCTTTGCAGAGAAGCTCGATAGTATGTTTACGTATATCCCTGCCGGGAAGGAGGATTTGCCTATTTTCAGCACCGGTATGATTGGGCAGTATGCTCATGGCAATGAGCCGAGCCATCATGTCATTTATTTGTATAATAAAGTACGTCAGCCGTGGAAGACTCAGAAGTATGTGGCACAGGTGATGCATCATCTTTATTTCAATGCACCTGCCGGACTGTGCGGCAATGAAGATTGCGGTCAGATGTCTGCCTGGTATGTATTCAGTGCCATGGGCTTTTATCCGGTCAATCCGGTAAGTGGTGAATATGAAATAGGGACTCCGTTATTTCCCGAAATGCGTATGCATCTTGACAACGGGAAGACTTTTACAGTGCTGGCACCGGCTGTCAACCGTGAGAATATCTATATCCGGTCGGTCAAGTTGAACGGAAAGCCATACGATAAGAGTTATATCACCCATCAACAGATAATGGACGGGGCTACTGTGGAATTCGAGATGAGTTCCGAACCGGGAGAGATTTGGTATCGATAATCCGTTTCATCGGAAATAAAATAACATCAAATAGAAAACAATGAAATTCAATAGACTCGTAAGCGGTTGTTTGGTAGGATTATTATGTTTGAGTGCATGTTCTACCCAAACAACGGAAATGAAAGAATACACCGGTTATGTCAATCCTTTCATCGGAACGGGAGGACACGGACATACGCATCCGGGTGCCATGTTGCCTCACGGAATGATTCAACCGGGTCCTGATACGCGTATCGATGGCTGGGACTCCTGTTCGGGCTACTATTACGAAGATTCCACCATCAATGGTTTTGCCCACACACGCCTTAGCGGTACGGGCTGTGCCGATTTCGGTGATTTTCTTTTGATGCCTACCGTAGGTGAGCAGAAGGTGGAATATCTTGGGAAAGAGAGTCAGCAGCGTCCTTTCGCTTCTGCTTTTTCGCACAGGAACGAGTATGCCGAACCGGGATATTATTCGGTTTTCTTGGATACTTACGGTGTGAAAGCCGAGCTGACGGCCACTGAGCGTGCCGCCATGCACCGTTATACGTTTCCTGAAAGCAAGGAATCGGGTTTCATTCTGGATATGGACTATAATATTCAGCAGCAAACCAATCAGGTCATGGAGGTGGAGGCTGTCAATGATACCGTGCTTTGCGGATACAAGCGCAGTGCTTATTGGGCTTGGCAACAAGATCTTTATTTTTATGCTGTTTTCTCAAAGCCTTTTACCCATACTCTTTATACCGATACCATCGAGGAAGGCGGACAGCAGATTCCTGTCTGCAAAATGTTGCTCCGTTTTGATACGGCTGAAGATGAACAGGTAATGGTTCGTTTCTCCATCTCGTCTGTCGATGGTGAAGGAGCCAGGCAGAATCTGTTGGCTGAGTTGCCCGACTGGGATTTTGACAAGGTGCGTGCCGATGCCCGAAAGACTTGGAATGATTGTCTTTCAAAGATAGAGGTGAAAACGGAAGACCCCGACCAACTTGCCATTTTCTATACTGCCATGTATCATGCATTCTTGAGTCCGAACTTGTTTACCGATGTAGACGGGCGTTATTTGGGGATGGATTTAAAAGTGCACACCACCGATAAGGAAGATCCTGTTTACACCACTTTTTCTATTTGGGACACATTTCGTGCGTTGCATCCTTTGCTCACCATCATAGACCCTCATACCAACGAAAGCTATATCCGTTCATTGTTGAAGAAACAGCGTGAGGGAGGTGTTTTCCCGAAATGGGATTGTGCTGCCAACTACACGGGAACGATGATTGGCTATCATGCTGCCTCTATCATCACCGATGCATACGTGAAGGGCTATCGCGATTTCGATGTTCGCGAAGCCTACCAAGCCTGTCTCCGTACTGCCGAATACGACACGACCGGCATTGTCGGTCCGAAGTGGCTGGTTCCTTTTGTGATGCCCCGTGCCCGTTATTACAAGGATGCGCTGGGCTATATTCCTTGCGACCTCGAAAACGAATCGGTGGCAAAGGCATTGGAATATGCATACGATGATTGGTGTATATCCGTATTGGCAGATAGTTTGGGAGATGTGGAAACAAGAGATAAATATGCTCGTTTTGCCGGGGCATATAAGTCTTACTTCGACCCCGAAACCCGTTTTATGCGCGGGCGGGACAGTAAGGGGAAATGGCGTACTCCGTTCAATCCTCGTTCGTCTACCCATCGCAGTGACGATTATTGCGAAGGTACGGCTTGGCAGTGGACTTGGTTTGTGCCTCACGATGTGCCCGGTCTGGTTGGCTTGATGGGAGGAGAGGAGGCTTTTGCCGGTAAGCTGGATTCCCTGTTCACTGTTTCTTCCGAGCTTGAAGGGGAGACGGTTTCGGCAGATATTTCCGGTCTTATCGGGCAATATGCTCACGGCAACGAGCCGAGTCATCACATCATCCATCTGTATAACTATGTCAATCGTCCGTGGCGGACACAGGAATTGGTAGACAGTGTGCTGCATAGTCAGTACCGCAATGCTCCCGACGGTCTTTCGGGCAATGAGGATTGTGGTCAGATGTCAGCCTGGTATATTCTGAATGCGATGGGTTTCTATCAGGTGTGTCCCGGTGAGCCGGTTTACTCCATTGGCCGTCCCTTGTTCGAGGAAGTGACCATTCACCTGCCCGGTCAAAAGGATTTTGTGATTCGCACGAAGAACAACTCAAAAGAAAACAAATATGTTCAGTCCATTCTGTTGAACGGGAAACCGCTTGAACAGCCTTTCTTCACGCACAGCGACCTGACGGCGGGGGGAGTGATGGAAATCAGTATGGGAGCCGAACCTTTTAAACCGTAAATAAACCAGGCAACACGATGATAAAGAAACTTTTCCTGTCAGTTGTATTCTTTTGCTTCACTTTATGGGTGCAGGCAAAGGACTATGCCGATTATGTGAGTCCGTTGGTGGGAACTCAGTCCTCTTTCGAACTTTCCACCGGCAATACTTATCCTGCGACTGCCCGTCCGTGGGGAATGAATTTTTGGACACCACAAACCGGAAAGATGGGTGACGGATGGCAATACGTCTATACGGCCAACAAGATTCGCGGCTTTAAGCAGACTCACCAACCCAGTCCGTGGATTAACGATTACGGTCAGTTTTCTCTGATGCCCGTTACCGGGAAGCCGGAGTTTGATGAAGACAAGCGTGCCAGTTGGTTTTCCCATAAGGCCGAACTGTCGCGTCCTTATTATTATAAGGTGTATCTGGCGGAACATGATGTAGTGACCGAGCTTACACCGACCGAACGTGCGGTGATGTTTCGCTTCACTTTTCCTGAAAATGATTCATATATTGTGGTCGATGCTTTCGACTGTGGCTCTTTCATCAGGGTTATTCCCGAAGAGAATAAGATTATAGGCTATACCACACGCAACAGTGGCGGCGTGCCCGATAACTTCAAGAACTATTTTGTCGTTGAGTTCGACAAGCCGTTTACTTATCGGGCCACCTTCTCCAATGATGAGAAGCCTAAAAGGAAAAAGGATGAGGTTTCCCTTTCTTTAAAGAGAGACGTCATGGAGCAGAATGCTTTTCACACAGGAGCCGTTATCGGCTTCAAGACCCGTAAAGGGGAAGTGGTGCATGCACGGGTCGCCTCTTCGTTTATCAGTCCCGAACAGGCGGAAGCGAATCTGTGCGAACTGGGTGCCGATGATTTCGATACGCTGGTGCGAAAAGGCAAGGATGCCTGGAACCGGGTGTTGGGCAAGATAGAGGTGGAAGGCGGAACAGACGAACAATATCGCACCTTCTATTCCTGTCTCTACCGTTCGTTGCTTTTTCCGCGTAAGTTTTATGAAATGGATGCGAAAGGACAGCCGATACATTACAGTCCTTATAATGGCAAGGTGCTGTCCGGTTATCTATATACCGATACCGGCTTTTGGGATACATTCCGCTGCCTGTTTCCATTGCTCAACCTGATGTATCCGTCCGTCAACAAGGAAATTCAGGAAGGTCTGATAAATACTTATAAAGAAAGCGGTTTCTTTCCCGAATGGGCGAGTCCGGGGCATCGCGGTTGTATGGTGGGTAATAACTCGGCCTCCGTTTTAGTGGATGCTTATATGAAAGGTGTGCGTGTGGAAGAGGTGGAAAGTTTGTATAAAGGGTTGCTGCACGGAACCGAAAATGTGCATCCCGAAGTATCCTCCACCGGGCGATTGGGCTATAAATACTATAACCGTTTGGGTTATATCCCATACGATGTGAACATCAACGAGAATGCTGCCCGCACACTGGAGTATGCATACGATGACTGGTGCATTTACCGTCTGGCAAAGGAATTGAAACGGCCGCAGGAAGAAATTACTCTCTTTGCCAAACGTGCCTTGAACTATAAGAATCTTTTCGACACCGAAAGTAAGCTGATGCGCGGCAAGAACCGGAACGGAGAATTCCAAAAACCGTTCTCTCCGTTGAAGTGGGGAGATGCATTTACCGAGGGAAACAGTTGGCATTATTCCTGGTCGGTTTTTCATGATCCGCAGGGGCTGATAAACCTGATGGGAGGTAAAGAAATGTTTGTCACGATGCTTGACTCGGTGTTTGCCGTTCCTCCTGTTTTCGATGACAGCTATTACGGGCAGGTGATTCACGAAATACGTGAGATGACGGTAATGAACATGGGGAACTATGCACATGGCAACCAACCCATTCAACACATGATTTACCTTTACGACTATGCCGGACAACCCTGGAAAGCGCAATATTGGTTGCGTGAAGTGATGAATCGTATGTATACTTCGGCTCCCGACGGATATTGCGGAGACGAGGACAATGGCCAGACTTCGGCTTGGTATGTGTTCTCGGCATTGGGCTTTTATCCGGTATGTCCCGGAACGGATGAATATGTTCTCGGTGCACCGCTTTTCCGCAAGGCAACCCTTCACTTTGAAAACGGCAACGACTGGGTACTCTCTGCTCCCGAAAATAGTGAAGTAAACCGTTATATCGACCAAATGCTGGTCAACGGCCGGGTCTATACGGCAAACTTTCTCAAGCATGGTGAGATGTTGAAGGGCGGTAAGGCAGAGTTTCGTATGTCTGCCCACCCCAACTTGCAGCGCGGAATACAGGAGGCGGATTTGCCTTATTCTTTTTCAGTAGATGGAGTGTGACAGATATATGATGGAAAGTGTTAGTCGTCATCATCGTCATCATCCCAATCGTCATCGTCACGATCATGCCATTTGGGGTGTTTATGGCGTTTATGCTTTTTATAGTGTTTGTGATGATGTTTATTGTGATGATCGCAATAGGAACAATAATGTTCATGCCAACAGTTGCTATGATAATGAATCCTGTCATAGAACGGGTTATAATATGTTGAACCGGGTTTGATACCTATTTCTACCAGAATACGATTCCAGCCATATCGGTGATAACGTTTATAGTAATCACATACATCCCGCATGTGTTTGCCGGAAGTTCTGGCTATTTCAAGAGCCAAGCCAACATTTCCCCAATCGCTTCCACATCGCCTATAATAGTCATCCAATGAACGGTTGGACACATTATATTCTACACATAAACGCTTCCGGTAATCAGATAACTCTACAGAAGCGTATTTATTTGCTCTGCCTATAAACAGCGACAACCTATCCTGTGCGAACATGGAACAAGATATGGCAATGAATAATAACAGAATTTGAAATCGTCTCATAATGTTATAAAATTATTCGTTGAGTAAAATCATTAGAGCCACAAATATAGATATTAAATATACAACAAGCAATCTTTTCTTGGAACTTCAGCGTAAGATTTAATTATTGCTTGATAGAAGCTTTTAATTATCAGTAGGATACGAAATATTTTGTGTCTTGAGGTATGGCGTTTTGAATAATGGGTATGGTTTTTATTGATTATATATGGTATCTTTGCAATTTCAAAATGTTCGGTTATTTAAGGATATAAAAGAATATATCAGACAAATTATTGAGACAAGACAATATGCGCAGTTGGAATGTGTTTACACATTTATAATTCGACAGAGATAAGTTGATTGATTTTTATTTGTAAAACGAAGAAAAATATGAATTGGTTGTTATTGAATGCAGCTCCGGGCAGTAAGCTTGAGCAAGCGTTGGAAAAGTTGGTAGATTTTGGAATGGATGCAGGTAAGGATATATTTGTTGCCATTCTGATATATTCCATTGGTCGTTTTATCATCAGGCAGATAAGTATATTAATTGCCAAAGTTCTTGAAAAAAGGAAGATAGAGGTTAGTGTGCAGACTTTTTTGAAGAGTCTGGTGAAAATTTTACTGAATATGGTACTTGCTTTTGCCATAATTAGCAAGTTGGGAGTTGAAACTACCAGTTTTGCTGCACTTTTGGCATCAGCCGGTGTAGCTGTAGGTATGGCGCTTTCCGGCAATCTTTCTAATTTTGCAGGTGGTTTGATTATACTTGTTTTTAAACCGTTCAAAGTGGGCGATTATATAGATGGTCCCGGAGTGAGCGGTACCATAAAGGAAATACAGATTTTTCACACCATACTTTCTACTCTTGACAATCGAATGATCTATGTTCCCAATGGAATGCTTAGCGGAAACGCTGTGACTAATTATAGTAAACAGGAAATGCGTCGTGTTGAATGGGTATTTGGGGTAGAATATGGAGAAGATGTGAAAAGGGTCAGAGCTGTATTGCAACGTATTATCAATGCGGATAGCCGTATTTTGGATACTCCCGCTCCCATAATCGTTTTGGGGTCGTTAAGTGCAAGCAGTGTGGATATTACCGTTCGTGTCTGGGTAAAAAGTGCTGATTATTGGAGTGTTTTGTATGATATCAATGAAATTGTTTATACGACATTTAATGAAGAAGGCATCGGGTTCCCTTTCCCACAACTCACTGTACATCAGGCAAAAGATTAATAAGGTATAAATTTAACTTCTTAAATAAGTGATAATGAAAAAACTAATTTGTTTATTTACTATTTTGGCATTTCTTGGAGTAGCCAACAGTATGGCTCAAGGATTGCATTTTGGTTTAAAAGCCGGTGTGCTTGGTAATAAAGCAAATGTCAGCGGTATGCGTAATCAGTTTAAGGAAGAGAGTTTGACCGGATTCCAAGTAGGACCTATGTTGCAATATCAAACAGGGTTTCATGGCATTGCTTTGGATTTTTCTTTGTTGTATGTACAACGCGGAGTGAAGCTTACCAATACTTCTAATGGGCGTAGCACTGATATCAGAACACAAAGTATTGATATTCCTATAGAGCTGAAATGGGAAATGGGGATATCAGATGATTTTGATTTATTTTTGGGAGCAGGTCCTTCTTTCTCTTTTTTGGTGGATGAGGATAATTGGGGACGTAAACTTGCTCATATTGCTGTAGATGCGATAGATAAGGATCTTTCATCTATGGGGTGGCGCTCTACTGAAGTTGGATTGAACTTGGGAGGCGGTGTGAAGATTGTGAAGCATCTGATGGTAAGCTGTTACTATAATATAGGATTGACTCAGTCTGCCAAACATAATATAGGAGGTAATAAGCATGACGTCATAGATCAGATATTTGATGGTGATGTATTTGAAAGTAAAAATAGGTACTGGCAGTTATCACTTGCTTATGTATTTTAATTTAGGCAAGTATAAACGATAGCGGTTTGGTATGTTTCTTATGGGAGTGTATCAAAAACTCAACCGGTCTATCCCATCGTCGGCGGTAGGGCTTGCCTGCCCGAATACACGAAGCAAACTGTTTTCGGGCGAGCAAACCTCGCCCCTACGAACTAAACGACAGTATTATCCACGTTTTGACAACCCCAATTTTGTTTATGGAAAGATATTTAATCAACAAGTATGATAAAAAATGAAACTATATATTCTGATACAACGTTTGTTGAAAAGGCAATGGGTTCGATGTTTTGTTCTTTTCTTTATTTTGATTTCAATTATAGCAGTTATTGCAAGTTCATTTGAGGAAATGTCTGAATACAAAGTAACATTATTCGGAATAACCTATATATCTTCTTTTGTTTTTTTGGTTGAATATACAGCCCGCATTTTATCTGCCCCCGCGCTCTATCCTGATATGAAAGCAGCAAAAGCACGTCTGAAATATACATTTTCCTTCTATGGTTTTGTTGATTTTATAGCAGTGATTCCTTGTATTCTTACTTATGTATATTGGAATACAGAAGTGGTGCATATTATTATTTTGCCCTATATTTTTATTATTTTTAAATTGATACGGCATTCGCGCTCTTTCCGGGTTATCGGCAAAGCTCTTGCTTCCGTTAAGGAGGAGCTTGAGACAGCCTACACTGCCAGCTTTATTACGATTTGTTTTTCTGCCATTCTTATGTATTATATTGAAAGGAGTGCTCAACCCGAGGTTTTTGAAAACATTGGCGACGGGATTTGGTGGGCTATCATTACATTTGCAACGGTAGGGTATGGCGATATTTATCCAATTACGCCTTTGGGAAAATTATTGGGGTGCATCATTTGTTTGGTGGGAGTAGCAATGGTGGCTATTCCGACCGGTATCATCAGTTCTTCTTTTATCAATATCGTACAAAAAAAAGAGAAGAAACAAGGAGAGGACTGCAATAACGAAAGTGATAAGCAGTAAATTGCTGTGATACAGTGGTGTGCGTGGTTAAAGTTTGTTTGTGGCGACAACGAACTTATTTCTTGTTTTTGGCAGAATAGAAGAAGGCAGTACACTTCGAGAAAAGGTTATGGCTTTTTTGAGAAAATTTTAAGTTCATCGTTGAACTAATTGGAACTTTCCGGCAAGCATTGGGTATTTCGCATTAAGACTATTTTATGTTTGTTAGTAATTGACAGTCAGAATAAAAAGAAATCCCATTTAATGCTTAATTGCTTCATAATGTGGAAAGTATATTTGGAAGAATAAGAAGAAAAAAAGTGTATCTCTTAGTAAGAGATACACTTTTCGCTGCAAATTTACACAAAGTTTTGATAATTAAAACTTTTTGAGAAGAAAAATCACGAGCCAAGTGCAAAAATATCTTTAGTCTTAAGTTTTAGGACACTTTTTTATAGGTTTAAACAACTCATAATAAAGTAATTATGTGCGTCCGGTGTATCTCTTACTAAGAGATGCATCGGACGCAACTCTTTTTTAAGGGTTTGAAAGATGTGTATTTATTTGAAATAGAGACGATAAAAAGAGAGTACAATGGACTATCTATTCCTACACCGCGATAAGCGTACCTTTACTTCCGAAAGGCAGAAGAATCTGCTTTTCCGGGCTGCCCGGATTTATTGGGAGCAGAAGTTCGCAAACTGTGAGCCGGAGAAAGCAAGAAAAGTCGATTGTGAGCTATATAAATATGTATTGTATTATTTGGAAGTGCGCCAAG
>OGOL01003390.1_pt1 | contig 10867 bp, 11 predicted proteins | sample 1552641 | NCBI WGS metagenome assembly OGOL01 (sample SAMEA2580140, study PRJEB22360) | human gut metagenome | biome: human gut; feature: human-associated habitat; material: faeces | place: Denmark | collected 2008/2010 | reverse complement strand
CCATTCCACGGCGTCGTCGAAACGGCGCTCGTCGAGCAGCTTCGGGATGACGCCGGCAATACAGGCCGACGAGCCGATGATGCCGTGGCCGTACTTCTGCAGCATGGAGAAGGTGGTGCGCGGCTTGTAGTAGAAGTTGTCCACGTGAGACTCGCTGACGAGTTTCAGCAGGTTATGGTAGCCCTCGTTGTTCTTCGCCAGAAGCAGCAGGTGGTACAGCTTCGGCTTCACGTCCTTGCGCAGCGACTCGTCGGGGGTGAAGTACACCTCGCAGCCGAAGATGGGCTTCACGCGCTTGCCCGTCTCCTTCTCGATGGCGTCGCAGGCGTCGGAGAGTTCCACCATGCCGGACATGACGCCGTGGTCGGTGACGGCCACCGCCGGCATGTCCAGCTCGGCGGCGCGGCGCACCATGTCCTTGATATGGGTGAGCCCGTCGAGCAGCGAGTATTCCGTATGGTTGTGCAAATGGACAAATGCCATCGTCAGCCCCTTCGATAAGGTCGGCGGCGCACGGATTTCAGTTGTGGTGTGGCTATGCGCAAAGTTTCGTCGTTTTCTCGGCTGTCATGATACCAGCCTGTCGCCCCACGGTGTGCGAACAAACAGTGAGTTTTGCATGGAATGCCCTCCGCGCGGAGGGCGCAGGCGACCACCTAGCCGCAGAAACGGTAAGTTGCCCGCTCGTCCTCCGCTTTGTTGATGCAGTCGTCCATGAATACGAAGGCCGCTAGCAGGGAAAGCAGCAACTGGGACTCCAGCTCACCGGAGGACGACGCGCGAACCATCACTCTATCGTGAAGGGCTTTGCAGAGCCCCTTCGAGTGATAGGACGAATCGGCCTCCTTCTCGAAACCGACCTCGTAGGCGATGAACGCCTCGAAGTCGCGAAGCTCGAGAGGCACGTCCGGGCGCTCTCGGAACGCCCAATTCCTGAGAGTCCTCCACTGCTCGTCTCGCACCGCAACGCTCGCCTCTCGAGCTCGCTCCGTGAAGGGCATTGCCGTCTGCATGATCTCGTGACGCATGAGCCGATCGGTCGAGAAGAGCGGCCGAGACCGACCGCCCTGTTCATAGGCGTCCCAGGCCGTCCACGCACGGTCGCCCTTCCCCCAGCCCGGAGCCGCGTAGCTCGGTGCCAGCAGATCGGTCACACAACGGGTCTCGGCGTTCCGGGCAAGCAGCACCTCGTCGTAGGCAAATCCTTCACCTCGGATCGTCAATTCCGGCTGCAGGGTTCGCTCGCACCCGTACAGCTCTTTCAGCTCGATGGTCGCGTAGGCGAAATGCGGAAGAGCGCTATCGAAATCGAGGCCGCCCGCGAAACACTCCCCCGCAAAACCGAACAGCAGCGTAGCGCGCGACTGCACGGCGATCTCATTGAGTTCATTGAGCGCATCCGAAAAAACTGCTCCGCGCCATTCATGCAAATACGCATCCAACAGAGAATCGATGACGACGAGTCTGGGCCTCCCCGAAAACGCCCCGTCGAAACCAACCGCCTGCGTTATGGCGCGATGCAGGTTCCGTAAGAAACCCTTGGGGCGATCGTCAAACTCGATGAACTGCAGGTCCCATTTCTTGATTTTCCCGATCGCCTGATCGAGCATCCTCGCCTCTCCTTCGCTATACGCCCCGTCGAACAAGCTCGCGAAGGGCACATGCGAGATGGCCGATGCCAGAGCGAGCGCGACCTCAGGAGCGCTATTGCTCGTGCAATACAAGACCGACGCCCCCTCCACTGCGGCATTGCGGGCTATCGTGAGGAGCGCATCGGCAACGACTCCGCAGCGACCCACCACCCCTACGATCTCGCAATAGGGCAAATCGCCGAGCAGGTCGTCCAACGCCCCGAGCCCCGTTCGCAGGCCATCGGTCCCTATCGGCCTCGTCGTGGCCGATTGCTCCGGGACCACATCTTCGAGGACGTCACCGATATGCCCCGTAGAACCATTTCCGTTTTGCTGCTGCGACGCCATCAGCTCTCCTCACTGTACGATTCGCAGAGGAACGCCGTATTCCGTGCGGAGCTCCCCTATAAGACCGCCGATCGTTTGGGCGAACTCTTTATCCTCCCGAAGGTGCAACTCCACAGCAGAAACGCTATGGAGAACATTGAGACAGTCGCAATCGAACTGCTCCCCTACCTCGCAAGGGGAAAGCTGAGCAAACTCGACGCACAGGTAGATAGCTACTTGAAGAGCGCTAACTATGCTTGCCTCTTGCTGATGGTTCATCATTTCCTCGGGACGCACCCCGAACCGCTCCCCCACTGCTCCCACGATCGCGTCTGCGATATCGCATCTTTCGACGAACTCCATCAAAGCCTCCTTTGCATCTGGCTCGGTGCCTTAGAAGAATAGCCGCCCGAAAGCCCAAGCGTGAGTCATTGATGGGTCTCTGCCGCATTATGTCGAAGAGCGTTCTCTAAATTCCGTAGAGCGCGGCGATGTCACGCAGGTACGTGCGGTACTCATCCACAGCCTTTTTGGAGCCGAGCAGCTTGGCGTCGGCGCCCAACTGAAAGAGCCAACCATAGAACTGCGGGCTGAGCGGCGCTTTCGCGAACACTTTCGCCCAACCATCCTCGGCGAGATACAAGTCCGCATCGTCTCCGAACTTGTCTATCACGTTGCTCACGTAATGCTCTTTCGCCACCATGACGATTGGCTCTTGAGACGAGTCCCCGTAAACGCCGAAGGAAAGCCTCACGTCGTCGGCCATTTTCCATGAGGACACCTTCTTGCTGCGTGTGGCCGGTTCTGCGGAAATACCGACATCCACCATGCGATCGACACGGTAGGGCGTCATATCGTCGTAACGGTCATTGTAAGTGAGCAGGTAGTAAAGCCCCTCCGCATACACGAGACGCAACGGAGTGGCACGATAGAGGCGACCGTCGCGGTTCAGGACGCGCCGACCATCGATAGCAAAGCGAAAGTAGCGGAACTCAACTTTCTTTCCCTCGTGCATGGCTTCCTGAATGGTGTCGATATTCCAGAACACCTCGGAATTATCCATCTTCACGTACTCGCCCATGTCTAGCCGTTGATCGAGACGCGCTTCCTGGCTTTCAGAGGCAAACCGCTTTAGCTTTGCGATGAGGCCCAAGGTCATGCGCTCGGTGAGAAAACCTGCGCTTTGAACTGCGTCGACGAGCATCACGAGTTCCTCGGGCGCAAAGGGGCGCTCTCCCATGCGCCAGCGCTTGACCGAAGAATCGAAAAGTACATCAAAGCCGTAATCGCGCAGTACGTCGAAGTCGCGACTAACTGATTTGCGCTCGGCATCGATGCCGCGCGCCGCAAGCTCTCCGAGTATCTCGTTCATGGTCAGACCGTGACTCGCGTCGGTCTTTTTCATGAGTATTTCCATCAGGTAGAGCAGCTTGAGCTTTTGATTCGGCTGGTTGGCCACTGGTGTCTCCTATCGTACGGGTTTGGCGATGCCCGTAGTATACGTCCCAATATTGGGAGCGTGGGGCAAACTATTCATCCTATGATGATCGCGATTGATTTCCAGTAGCGAGCGCCCCGACATCCCGGCCCTCGGTCGCCAAACCCTAGACCTCCTGGTCCGTCCTTGTTGACGGCAATCCCGACTGGTACAATCAACGTTGCCAAACCCAGAAAAACCCCTCACGGGGTCATAGCGACAGCATTGGCTGAGTGCTTCGGTAGCAAGTCTCTAGACAGAAGGGCATCTGCTCGTTCAGGAGACTGCTACTGCATGTTTCTGGGTTTGGCGACCGAGGGTGGATGCTCTTCTTTCTTTAAAAAGCTAGGAGAGCCGCCCGCCGCCGCCAACCCGCGAGTAATGGAGGCTCAGCATGGCTATTCCCGAGATAGAGGTACAGGATGTGCTTGATGCCCTCAAGTACATTGATGAGAACAACGTTCCGTCCCACAACCAGAGCGTGTGGTACGAACTCGTCACCGATGACGGCAAGAAGTATCCACCGAAGTACGTGGTAGCAGTTGCCAATCACCTAGCCCATGGAGCCGATATCTCGACAGACACTTTCGGGCCAACGGAAGCGAATAGATACCTCGAAAATCTAGGGTTCGACATTCAAGATAGGAGGGGCGCAAAAGCATCAGGGTCCGCAGCGTTTCTCGTCAAAAAAACCGATAGCTACCTAGACGTCTGTTCTTCAGCCCTCTTGGCCTCAAAGAATCTGATTTTGCGAGGAGCACCTGGCACGGGAAAGTCTTATCTTGCGAAACAAATCGCAACCGACATTGTCAGCAACGGTTATCTCGACGATTACACTTCCTTAAGCGACGAGCAAAAGAGTCGGATAGAATTCGTTCAGTTCCATCCAAGCTACGACTACACCGATTTCGTGGAAGGATTGAGGCCCGTCATCAACAAGGACGGAAGCATGGGCTTCGAACTGAAAGACGGCGTTTTCAAACAATTCGTCACCCGTGCGCGCAGCAATTTCGAAAAATCCTGCGACCTAAACGAGGAGCCAGAAAACTACGTCTTCATTATCGACGAGATCAATCGTGGCGAGATGTCACGAATTCTGGGCGAGATGTTCTTCGCAATCGATCCGGGCTATCGCGGCAAAGCCGGCGAAGTGTCCACGCAGTATGCGAACTTGCACTCCAATCCGGAGGAGAAGTTCTTCATCCCGGAGAACGTCTACATCATCGGCACTATGAATGACATCGATCGCTCGGTAGACAGCTTCGATTTCGCAATTCGCCGACGCTTTCGATTCATCGAGATCAAGGCAGATGACCGCCTTGAAATGCTTAGCATGATCGGCGACAAAAAGCTTGAGGCCGAGGCCGTCAGGAGGATGAAAGCCCTCAATGCCGCCATAGCAGAAACCGAAGACTTGAACGAAAACTACCAGATTGGCGCATCGTACTTCCTCAAACTGAAAGAGATCGACTTCGATCAGCTGTGGACCGACCATCTTGAACCGCTTTTGCAAGATTACGTCCAGGGAATGTACGACGAAAAGGGCATCCTCGAGAAATTCGCCGAAGCATACGGCTACAAGAACTCCTTCGAAAGCAGCGCCTATGAACTGCCTCAGGATTAATGACAACTCGAAGGCACCGAAAAGCAATTTCTCCGCCATTCCAAACCTTGCCGAATGCCTTGCCGATAAAACCCTCGAGCAGCTGGACCGCGAAGGCGTTTTCATGCTCTCGAACGCTGTCCAAGACGCTGATGACGTGACGGAGGATCAAATGGTTCTTCAAAGCGTCAACGGCCAATACCAAACAGGCAACATAATGGGGTTCTTCGGCCTTGGCGATGAACGACTCACCGTTGCATCGCGTTTCTGTGAAGCCGATCTCTTCTTACAATATCTGCTCGCAAAGGTAATGGATTTCCCCACCATCCTGAACTCCCCTGCCGACGCGAGCCAGGACGATCGTCTCTTCGACTTCCTAATCTTCCTCTTCCCGAGCTACCTCAGGACGGCTTTGCGGAAAGGACCGTTCAAGAAATACGTCAACGTTCGCCACAATGACGATAGGCTTAGAGGCACCATTAATGTATCACGACACATCAGGGAAAACACCCCCTTTATTGGCACGGTCGCCTACGATCAAAGGGAGCTATCCTACGACAACGACCTGATGGAGCTCATTCGCCATACTGTCGAATACGTCAAGGGAAGGCAATACGGGAGATCGCTTCTTGCAAACGTGCGAGATGAGGTAAGGCTCGTCGTGGCTGCTACGCCCGGGTACCGACTCTCCGAAAGGCAAAAAGTCGTAGAGAAGAACGCCAAGAGCCCCGTTCGTCACGCCTATTACCGAGAATACCTCGCACTGCAGAAGCTCTGCCTTCTCATCCTCCGCCACAGAAGGCACCAGATCGGCAGCGGAGCTCATCAAATCTACGGCGTGCTCGTCGATGGTGCGTGGCTATGGGAGGAGTATCTCAACACGCTCATTGGGGAATGGTTCCACCACCCCAAAAACAAGAGCCGGCAAGGAGCCCAGTATCTGTTCTCTGGCAGCATTGGGCTGATATATCCCGACTTCATTGGTAGAGATGCGCAACATCGAATGATTGCGGATGCGAAATACAAGCCTGTGGGCAACATAAACGGCAGCGACTATCAGCAGGTTTTGGCCTACATGCTTCGATTCGATGCGAAGAGCGGTTTCTATCTTTACCCCGACAAAGACGGTGAAACAGCCAAGACGCTATGGGTGAATCAGGGATCGACCTACGAATCTGACATTCGACCCAGAGATGACCTTCGCATCGTCAAGCTCGGTTTGGCAATACCGCAGAATGCCGTGACCCACGGCGACTTCGCCGAGAAAATGGCCGAGAGCGAGCGACAGTTTCTTGCGGCTTTCCGCCAGTCGGTAGAACAGGCACCAATCTGAATCGCGCGTGACGACAATAGCCATGCCGCACCCGCAGGGAAGGAGCCCCATGGGCAAAAGCGAAGAGACCGTCGAGGCGCAAAAGCGCTTCTTCGGCAAACTTGCCGATAGCTTCACCTATCTTCGCAATGAAAGACGCGCAAAAAAGGAGCACAGAAGCAATGCCAAGGCGCTTGCCGCCGAAAAAGACCAGCTCCAAAAGGACGAGGAGACCTACAAGGACAATCTGCACATCCTCGCCAACCATGACGCCATTGTCACAGATCAGAGGATGAAGATTCAGAAGGCTCAGGGAAAGCGTGAGCAACTGCAAAGCGAGCTCGCAGTACTCGAAGCAGCGGCCATGGCCGCTGCAGCTACACTGCAACGGACGAAGAGCGAACGAGACAAGGAGATAGAACCCCATCAGGAGCGCTACGACGATATCTCGGAGAAGATCAGTGACATTGAGGACGATATTCGATCCCTTGAATCCGACAAGCGGAACCTCGAATCGGAGCGCCACGGAGCATCCGATTCTCAGCTGCGATCGCTCGATGCTCGCATCGACGCGATAGATGAGCGGATTAAAGACAAGGAGGAGCGCGTCGGGGATCTTAAGGATCAATTGCACGATATCGACGACTACATGCGAGAGATAGAAGACAAGCATGCCGGCGGCATTGCCACAGCCACCGCCGCAGCCACCGCTGCTAGCGCCAAAGTCGCCGATACCGCCAAACGTATCTCCGACGAAACGAAGAAGATCAAAAACGCACGCGCACGCATCGAGCGCTGCGGCTATGTCGTAAGTCACCCTGAAGAAACACCAGAGCTCAAACAGAAAATAGATCGGGACTCAGCCACAATCGTCGAACACGAATGCGAACTTGCCGCTTTGGAGGAACAGCTCTCAACGCTTGGCGCGGGTAGCAAGCTTGCCAAGCGATTCCTCTTAGTTTGCGCGGGAGCGCTCCTCGTCGCCATCGTCGCCATTTGCCTTGTGCTTTCTGGCGCATTAATGCCGTCAACAACATCTTCGGCGACTCACCCTTCCCGCTCATCTCAGCAGGCGGCAAGCCAAGCAAGCAGCAAGCCTTCTGCGAATTCGTCGGAAAGGACGGATCAGAAAACGAGTGATAGCGAAGATACCGCTAACCCGGCCGCCTCGCACGAAGCAGACGCGGACTCCGCCCCGGTTGACGTGGATACATCTTCCGGAGGTGCTGACGCTTCGAGCAGCGATGAGTACGTTCTCCCTGCAAGCGATAGCGAATACTACACCCGCGATCAACTCGAGGGCCTATCGGACTGGGAGCTCTACGTGGCCCGCAACGAGGTGTTTGCCCGCTATGGGCGACAATTCAAGAACGAGGATCTGGCTGATTACTTCTCCTCTCAACCGTGGTATAACGGTGAGTACTCGCCAGAGGATTTCGACGACTGGTTCAGCCCCAACGAATACGAGAAAGCAAACACGGACCTCATTATGGAGATCGAACATGAGCGCAACTCGCCTTATCTCAACTAAACGACCCTCGCTCGTCATCCTGGCAATATCGGTGGTCATGGCTTCAACGCTGCTTTTTGGGTGCACCGATGCAGCCGATGAGCGAGCCGAGGCGGATAAAGCAGCCGAAACGGAGCCTCGAAAGATAGAGGTCGAGCCCGTTCGCAATTTTCCTGACCCAACAAACGATCAGGACGAGGCCGAAGCGGATACGAGCGAACGGGCCCCCGGAACTGACGCCGAGACCGACGTCAGCGAAGCATCGGGCGCTGAGTCAGCCGCCGCCGACATCGCCATCGCAGAAGATTTCCGCGAAAGCTTCGACCATGGGCCCAAGGGAGCCGAGCACCAGAAGTATATCGTGCTGCACGATACCGAGGGCGAATCGGATGCGGCCTCCGTGATCGACTGGTGGGACTCCAACGGGAACCTCGTCGCTGCCCACTTCATCGTGAACAAAGACGGCAGCATTTGGCAATGCGTGCCCTTGGATCGTATTGCGCATCATGCCGGCTACGGCGACACGGGACACAACGAGCAATACGGCATCAGCGAAGACGGTCGCGATGACATGAAGGGCTCCTCCCCTATCGGGGGCGACTTCGCCGATTACGGTATGAACGCCTCATCCATCGGCATCGAGATGGTGCACGTGGGCGGAGAAGGCGATTACCCCGAAGCGCAGCTTGATGCCCTCGATGCGCTCATCGCCTACATTGACGACTACTACGGCTTCGAGAGCGAGATCATCGACCACAAGGCCTGGCGCAGCGGCAACTCCGACACCTCGCCTGAATTCGCCGATTACCTTGAGAGCTACCAGACAAAGCGCATACATCAATAGGAAGGCGCGCTATAGCAATTGCTCCCAGGTCTTCAGGGTCTGAATGCGGCAGAAGTCGATGAAGGGGACGAGCTCGCCCTCCTGGTGGAAGGCGTCCAGGGCGCCGAAATAGGCCAGGCGGTCGTCAGCGCTGATGGTGCAGGGAGCGCCGTTCAGCTTCAGGAGGACGTAGTTCATGAGCAGCCTCGCCGTGCGTCCGTTGCCATCGGCAAAGGGATGGATATCGACCAGCTGCGCATGAAGGTATGCGGCGATGGTCAGAGCATTTTTCTCGGCGCTTTCAGAGAGCAGGGCCTCCTGAACCTCGGCTGCCAATGCTTTAACAAGCCCGGGAACCTCCTCAGGCGCGGCTCCCACATCATCGGCGACGCGATAGTCGCCCTTCTTGAACGTTCCCGGCCGCTCGCCCTTGGCCCAACGGGCGTCATCGTAGGTGCCGCGCGTGAGAACGAGGTGCGCCGACAGGACAAGTTCCTCGTCGAGAGCCGCATCACTTGCAAGTGCATCCTCGAGCCAGATCCAGGCGTTCTTGAGGTTGTTGATCTCGTAGATGGTCCGCACATCCCCCGTGAAGTTCGACACGCCGTTTTCATCGAATATCTCGGCGGTATCGTGGTAAGTGATCTCGGGATTCTCGATGTTGCCGGAATTGAAGGAATAGGAGACCTTGAACCGATCGAGCAGCTGCGAGCGATGTCCCTTGTTCAACGCACGCCACGTGGCCACAAGACCCTCGTAGGCCGATTTCAGAAGTTCGTCGGTCATGAGCCGTTAGGCCTCCTCGAGGTAATCGGCGAGACGGGGACGCTCGCCGGGGCGCGTACGCGAGAGCTGTGGAGACTCGCTCACGAGGCGAATGTCGCCATATGCAAGCGTCGCCCCCAACGAACCGTAATGAGCGATATGGCGCAGCAGCTGCTCGTCGGTATAGAGGCGCCCCTCCCCGTCTTCCCAAAATCGCACGCTCGCCACTCGCCTTTCACGCTCGGCCTTTTCCACTTGCCTGATTCTAGCACGAAGTATTACGGACGATGAGGCCCAGCACTAATCTTGCAGTTCTAAAGGAATCAGTGAAGAAAGCCATCGCTTTCCTCAGCAAATCAGAACTCGATCTCGCCGTAGTCGAGGCCGTGCGTATCTCTCATCCATTGGAAGAACTCGTCGCAGTCCATGACGGGAACGAGGCCCTGGGGGAAATCGGACTGGTTGCGTGTGATGAGGGCATCGGCTCTAAGCGCCAGGGCGATTTCGTAAAGGAGGTAGTCCTCTGGGTCGTGCCACGAGGTGGCGAGCATCAGGTCGACCTCCCTCTCGCTCGCTGCGAACACATTGACGAAGGTGCGCAAGCCCCGCAGCTGCCCCATGACGGCATCCATCTCGCTCGTTCGTCCTCCGTTGGAAAGGATGTACACGAGGTCGGTCACCTGAGACGAAGAGATCCACAGCTCGAACTCCCCCACCCGACCGCCAATCATCAGCAGCCGAGCCTTCTCGTAGAACGGCTCGCACTCATTCAGGTAGTCCACAACCACGTTGGTGTCGAGAAGTAGCTTGGCTTGGGCCATGTCACACCAGCCCCTTGGCGGCGAGACGGTCAAGCTTGATCTCGGCCTTCGTCATATCGTCGAACCGTGTTGAGCGCTTGCGCGAGAGGCTGTCGACAAAGCGCGCCGCCGATGCCCACCGCTCGTCTGCGGACGCACCACCGTCTTGCAAAAGGAAGTCGGCGCTCCCCTCCTCGATCAGCCGGTCGAACAAGAGGTTCACCGCCTGAGAGGCGTTCATTCCATCTCGCTTGAGCACACGAAGCCCCTGCTGCTTCTTCCGCTCCGGCATCCGCCCCGTCACCATCGCATCGGTCACAATGACCTCCTTTCCGCTGTACAACATTTTGAGTACAACCTTTGAGAAAGTCAAGACTACTGTTTATCGCTCGTTCGGTCGACGAACTGCCTCGAAATCGCATGAAATCTCGAGTTGTTAGCGTCTCGGGAGTGTACCTGAATGGTGAGCTCGGAGCTATCTCTTGGGAGCAAGATCCTGACCTGGTGTTTTACGAGAGTGCATTTGGCACGCATCTTCCCGATCTTCTCGTGCAGTGACCCCCCAGACGCTAACAACTCGAGATTTCTTGCAAAAACGGGGGTGTTCGTTGACTGAGGG
>OGOL01003371.1_pt1 | contig 10951 bp, 12 predicted proteins | sample 1552641 | NCBI WGS metagenome assembly OGOL01 (sample SAMEA2580140, study PRJEB22360) | human gut metagenome | biome: human gut; feature: human-associated habitat; material: faeces | place: Denmark | collected 2008/2010 | reverse complement strand
GGCATTGCCGCGCGGATACAGATCGGCGACTACTCCGGCTTTGAAACGGCGGCCAGCATGTATGGCGGCGGTGCGGCTTTGGGATACATCGTCATCGGGCTGCTGGCGTTTTTACTCGGCGTGTGCGTGACCGTTCTGTGCTTCCGGCTGCGTCAGATGAACCGTGAGGACGGGCAGGACAAGGAAAGCGAGGATGCGCATGGAGCTGATTGAGAACCTGCTGCAACTGCTGGTCACGTTTGTCGGCGCGGTGCTTTCGGGTATCGCCTACCGCAAAAGCCGCAGGCAGGCGTACTTCCTGCTGCTGTGCTTCTACGGCTGCTTTGCCCTCGGTGCGCTCTACTGGACGCTGTACCTGCTGCTGTTCGACACCACGCCGCGGGTCTTTTATGTGTCGGAGTTCGGCTGGGTGGCCAGCGTCATTTTCCTGCGCATTTTGCAAGCAACGCTCACCAGTCAGGACGAGCGCAGCTTCCGCTGCCGCAGGGCATGGCTCGCGCCTGCGTTCGGCGTGCCGCTGCTGGCCGTGGGCGTGATCGTCTACGGATATGTCAACGACCGCCGCGCCAAGCAGATGCAGGCGGAGTTGATGGAGGAGGTTTCGCAGAGCGCCGCCGCCGACGAAGCCGCTGCGGAGTCCGTCGCCGAGTGACCCTTTCACAGCGGCAGGGAAGGGGACCAAACGAAAAAGAAAGAAACCCTATGGATTTAGTCTCATTGAAACAGCGCTTCGGCGTCATCGGCAATTCGGAGCTTCTGAATCGGGCGCTCGAAGTGGCCGTGCGCGTCGCACCGACCGATCTGTCGGTGCTGGTGACGGGCGAGAGCGGCGTGGGCAAGGAGTTCTTTCCGCAGGTCATCCACGCCTATTCGGCGCGCAAACACAATAAATATATAGCCGTCAACTGCGCGGCGATTCCCGAAGGTACCATCGATTCGGAACTCTTCGGGCATGAGAAAGGCTCCTTCACCGGGGCGCTCGAAGCCCGCAAGGGCTATTTCGAGGAGGCCGACGGGGGGACGATCTTCCTCGACGAAGTCGCCGAGTTGCCGCACCCGACCCAGGCGCGCCTGCTGCGCGTGTTGCAGACGGGCGAGTTCATCCGCGTCGGGTCGTCCAAGGTGCAGAAAACCGATGTCCGCGTCGTTGCCGCCACGAATATGAACCTCCAGCAGGCCATCGCTTCGGGGCGTTTCCGCGAGGACTTGTACTACCGCCTCAGCACGGTGCCGATCACGGTGCCTTCGCTGCGCGAGCGGCCGCAGGACATCCCGCTGCTGTTCCGCAAGTTCGCCGCCGACGTGGCCGCACAGTACCGTATGCCCGCCGTGACGCTCGATGCCGCAGCGCGCGAGATGCTGATGCATTATTACTGGCGGGGCAATATCCGCCAGCTGAAAAACGTGGCCGAGCAGATCTCGGCCATCGAACAGACCCGCCTTATCACGGCCGATGTGCTGTCCCGCTACCTTCCGCCGCAGGACGGCGGGACGCCCGCGCCGATGGGGGGCATGCGCGCGGATGACACGATGTCCACCGAACGCGAATTGCTCTACAAGGTGCTGTTCGACATGCGGGCCGACATCAACGACCTCAAGCGGATGATGTCCGAGTTGATGCATAACCCCCAGGCACCCTGCGGGCCTGTGCACGACGTCAAGGCGCTGCTGCCGACCACGGCACAGAGTTCCGCCTCGGCCTATGCCCCCGCGGCGGTCTATGCCGAGAGCGAGGATGTCACCGACGAGCCGCCGCGCGAGATGACTAAGGCCGACATGCAGCGCGAGCAGATCATCCGCGCCCTGCGCCGCAATAACGGGCGCCGCCGCGAGGCCGCCGCCGAATTGTTCATGTCCGAACGCACGCTCTACCGCAAGATCAAGGAGCTGGGCATCGAAGAGAATTGAATGGACATGTATTGCATGCAAGTTTAATAGATTTTATTTATGCTGCCACAAAAATATATCATTGCCGTTCTGGGTGATGCCTATGAAGGAAAAACAACGACAATCAATAAGACTTTCAATAAATTGGCAGGCAGTAAAATAATCTCTGGCGTTACATCGGTGTGGGGGCCTTTGCCGTCTCCTTCCAATGTGGTCGATTTTTCTCTTACGGGGATTACCAAATACGGGCTTACAGGATTTTTAAGCCAGGGAGACCAAATATGCTACACTTATGTAAATTTGGAAAAGTTAGTGCAGATGGGGTGTCAGGTGATTGTATGCGCTTGTAGGAAGCGTAATCCGGATACGTTCAATGCCGTAGCGAAAGTAGCGTGGGAATATGATTTTTCGATTATTTGGATTAAGTTTGATCGACCGAAAGATGTTTCTAAAGACGAATATACGGATGAATTATCCAACAAGATATTCTACTTATTCAAATAGTGTCATTATTTCGGCGAGCGGTTGTTTTGCTGAAAAAGAGCCGAATGACCTTCTGATGGTATTTTCGATGAATGAAGTTTAAATAAAAAAGAAGTGGCTTCCTTGCGGGTGCCAGAACAATCGATATGATTTTTAAGATGAAGATAAAACTTGCAATCACGGCCCTCTGTGCCGCCCTGCTGACCGGGTGCGGCGTGGCCATCAAATATTCGCTCTCGGGCGCCTCGATCCCGCCCGATGCCAGGACTTTCAGCGTGGCCTATTTCCCCAACAACGCCACGATGGTTGCGCCCATCCTCAGCTCGACGCTCACCGATGCACTCGTCGACATGTTCACCCGCCGTACCCGCCTGATGCAGGTCGAAGAGGGCGGCGACTTCGCTTTCGAAGGCGAGATCATCAACTATACCTCCACCACGGCGTCGGTGTCGAGCGACGATTACGCCCTGCTGAACCGCCTGACGATCACCATCAAGGTGCGTTTCACGAATGCCCTCGACGAGAAACAGTCCTGGAACAGGACTTTCACGGCCTACGAGGACTACGAATCCACGCGCCTGCTGACCGAAGTCGAGGGGGAGCTCATCCCGCAGATCGTCGACAAGCTGGTGACGGACATTTTCCAGGCTTCGGCTTCGAACTGGTAAACCTTCGCGGCAATGGCTGACCTGAAACAATATATCGCATCGTCCGGCGCGGGTGAACTTCCCGCAGAGGCGGAACTCGACGCGTTGCTCGCGCGCTGCGAGTGGTTCGACCTGGCGCGTATCGTGCGCGAAATCGCCACGGGCAGGCCCGATCCCCGGCTGGACGTGACCGCCCCGTGGCGTGCGCAGAGTTCGCTGCGCATGGCTGCGGTCGATGCCGATGCCCTGTGCCGGCTGTCGTCCGACGACATCATCGACCGTTTCCTGCGCGAGGAGGATCTGCGCATCGTGGCCGCCGACGGCGAACCCGAGGAGGAGGTGTGCACCGAGGCCGTGCTGGACGACGACGACCAGGTCGTGAGCGAGGAACTGGCGGAAATCTATCTTGCCCAGGGGCTTCGGGACAAAGCCATAGCGATTTATCGCAAATTAAGTTTGCGAAATCCCGAAAAAAGTATTTACTTTGCCGAGCTAATTGGCAAATTGGAAAACAATAATTAAATTTCAACGATATGTTATACACGATTTGCATTGCCTTGATACTCATTGCCAGCGTTCTGGTGATCCTTGCGGTATTGGTGCAGAACCCCAAGAGCGGCATGGCCGCCAATTTCGGCGCGTCCAACCAGGTCATGGGTGTGCGTGAAACTTCGGATTTCCTCGAGAAATTCACTTGGACGATGGCTATCGCTATCGTTGTGCTGAGCCTCGTGGCTACGCTCGCCATGGACAAGGGGCGCGTCGCAGAGAGCAACAGCGAAATTTCGAAGGACGCCAAGGCACTTCAGGAGCGTGTCCTTGAGACCGAGGCGCCCGCCACGATGCCCCAGGCCGAGATTCCGGCACAGGCTCCGGCCGAAACCCCTGCGGAGCAGCCCGCCGAATAGGGTAGTATCCCGGAGGCTGCCCCTGACGACGGGGAACAGAAGACAAAAGACTGCGGAAGCGATTCCGCGGTCTTTTTTTTGTATTGTGCATTTCCTGTATACATTTCCTGTCTTTTCTGCTTCCACCGCCTGTTCCCCGCGTTCCCGGTGTTCCCGGTGTTCCCGGTGTTCCCGGTGTTCCCGGTGTTCCCCGCATTTTCTCCGTTCTTCTCCGTTCTCTGCCCCATCTGCCCACCCCCATCCTCCTCTGCTTCTGCCTTTGGTTTTTTCGTCTGTCCCTGTCTGTCCCTGTTTGCTCCCTCCTTCCTTTCCGGCTTTGCCCTTGCAGCCTGTGCTTCTTGTTCCGCGTAACTTGTTCATGTGCGATCTTTCATTTTTTTGCTATCTTCGTTTGCCGTCCTACTACTGCATCCTCTTCGAGCCTCTTCCTGGGGCCTCCTCTTCCTGGGGGTGTCCACTTTTTGCTTCCTCTCCGCGTTCCACGCTTCTGCCCCTCCCCTTTTCCTCTGTGATAGCCTCGGAATCGTAATAAATGTTTTTAATGGCTTTGAATATTTGAAAATAACTTTATCTTTGGTGGGTTGTAAAATAATTTTTATCTTTGTAGGTCAAGAGTTTTAATCAATATATTGCGTATGTATGTATATTTATTTTAAATATATTTCTGAATGAAAACCAAAACTTATGTAAAAGGCGTTGCCGCATTGTGCGCCCTCGCGGCGGTCGCCTGCACGGGCGTCCAGCAATCCCGGGGCGATGTGGCCGACGAGTCGCAGCCGCTTGAAAAGCGTGTCGAGGACGCTCTTTCGCGCCTGACGCTCGAAGAGAAGGTCGGGTTGCTGCATGCGCAGTCTAAATTCTCATCGGCGGGCGTCCCGCGGCTGGGCATCCCCGAAGTCGTGCAGCTTTATATCGGCGACAAACTCTCGTCGCAGCCGCGTCCCGTGAAGGAGCTCAAGGGCTTGAAAAGGTACACCTCGCGCCCGGCCAGAGCCGAACCGTCACGTTCGAAATCGACCCCGGGATGCTCGCCTGTTACGACGATGCGAAAGGGGTCTGGGGCGCTGAACCCGGTGAATTCACCGCTTATGTCGGCGCCGCGTCGGACGACATCCGCGGAACCGTCGATTTCGTGCTGAAATAATCCCCGCTGCGTGGGCGTCGCGGAACCGGGCGCTGCGGAATGAATGCGTGCAGCGGAAAGGCGGCAGCCATTTTCCCGCGGGCAAGACCTCCGGGGGGGGACGCGTTCCCCGCTGCCCGGAATGGCAACAATCCCCGCAAACTCGATGGTTTGCGGGGGTTGTTGTTGCTGGCATCAGCAGCCCCGGGGTATTCCGCCGCAATGCGACTGCGGGCCTGCCCGTTAACGGAATCTATCCCTTGATTCCGATCCAGTAGAGCACATGCCGCCGCAGGGGATGTCCTTCCGGCAGGGTAGGGTGGTTGAACTGGGCCACGCACTCCATGCCGATTTTTTGCATGACCCGCTGCGAGCGCAGGTTGGCGACGGCGGTGAAAGCTATTATCTCCTCGATGCCGAGTTTTGCCGCGAGCGTAAGGCACGCCTGTGCGGCTTCCGGGGCGTAGCCGTTGCCCCAGGCGTCGGCACGCAGCCGCCAGATAACCTCGATCTGGCCGCACAGTCCGTCGAACGTCACGCGGTGCAGCCCCGTGTAGCCGAGCTGCGATCCGTCCGAAATCCTTTCCACGGCGTAAAGCCCGAACCCTTCCGTTTGGAACTCTTCGCGGATATGCCCGAAGAATGCTGCCGACTCTTCCCGGGTCAGCGGGGCGGGGAAATACTCCATCACGCGCGGGTCTGCGTTCATGGCCGCAAACGCGTCGAAATCATCCTCCCTCCATGCACGCAGTACGAGGCGGGATGTCTGTGCCGGAAAAATCATGGTTTTTAATCTTTATCATGTGAATGTTGCGTCTCGAATAGAGGCGGAACCGAGCGCAGACCCTGTACCGTCGTTTTGAGCCTGCCGGGATTTTGCCGTGCCGTCCGGTCGCTGTTTCCCGTTAGCGTCATCTGCCTGCCGTTATCCGGTTACCTACCGTTATCCGGTTACCTACCGTTATTTGGTCGCCGCAGCCGGGCTTTGTCGTCGCTTGCCGGATATTGGCCGGGTAATCCGACCGGGTTTGTATATCTTCCGCCGGCTTTGCCGCTGTTTTTGAGGCCCTGCTGCTTCTCCCCGGCTCCGGCCTTACTCGGCCACCTCTTTTTTCGAGCGCTTGCGGGTGTTGATCGTCAGGTAGCGTTGCAGGGTCTGTTGCAGGCGCACGGGGTCGATGTTGCGGCGGAGCTCCCCGCCCTGCGCGATCGAGATGCCGCCCGTCTCCTCCGAAACGACGATGATGATGGCGTCCGAGATTTCGCTCATGCCGATCGCGGCGCGGTGGCGGGTGCCGTAGGATTTCGGGACGTCGCTCTGCGTCACCGGCAGGATGCACTTTGCGGCCACGATGCGGTCGCCTTCGATCAGTACGGCGCCGTCGTGCAGGGGGGCGTTCTTGAAAAATATGTTTTTTAACAACGACGTCGAAACCTTGGCGTCGAGGGCGATGCCGCCCTCGGCGATCAGCCGCAGGTCGCTCTGCTGGCCGATGACGATCAGCGCACCGGTTTTCGTTTCCGACATTTCGCGGCAGGCCGTGACGATCGGCACTACGTTGGTCTGCACCGTATCGTCGCCCGTCGAGAAGATGCGGGTGATGAAGTTGAAGTGCTTCTGGCGCATCCCGATCACCTGCAGAAACCGCCGCAGTTCGGGCTGGAATACGATGATCAGCGCAATGGCCCCGACCGAGATCAGCTGTCCGAGTATCGTCGACAATAGTTCCATGTTGAGCGTCCGCACCACCACCCACAGCAGGTAGATGGCGATGATCCCCGAGAGGATATAGGGCGCGTTGGTACCTTTGGTCATGCGATAGATCCAGTACATGATCACGGCGACCAGGATGATGTCTATGAAATCGACGAATGTGAACGGAACGAAACCCATTGCTTGTGTGTTGCTGTTAGTTTGCCTGCAAATGTATAAAAAATTACGGACATTCCGCTTTTGCGCTCCGATTATGTCTCCCGGCTGCCCGCCGCCTGCGTACCACCGCCCGTTACTTGGTGTGCCTGCCGTCGCCCGTCGCAGCATGTTGCCTGCTCTGCCGCCCGAAAAAAAAAGCCGCCCCGGATCGGATCGGGACGGCTCGGCGGGGAGGGCAACGCACACTCCCTTATTTCTTGACGGCTTTCTTGTCCGCTGCGTAGAGCTCGTTGACCTTCGCAAGCACGGCGGGCGTGATGTCGAGCGTCGAATCGGCGTCGATCAGTGCCGTGGCGTTGATGATGAGCTTGTATTTCTTGTCGCCGTTGATCTCCTGCACGGCGCGGTGCAACAGATCCTGCGCACGGTTGGTGAACACGTAGTTCTCTTCGTCGAGCGCCTGGGCCTCTTTCTGTGCGGAACTCTGGTATGAAGCCACACGCTTTTCGATGCTCTGCTGCTGGGCCTGTGCATCGTTGGTGGTAATCAGCCCTTTCTGGTATTTTTCCTGCAACTGGGCGGCTTCGGCCTGCAGGTTTTGCTCTTTCTGAGCCCAGCTCTTCTGAGCTTTCTGGGTCTTTTCCTGCAGGGCTGCGCCTTCATTCAGGAAAAGGTCGCATTGTGCCAGTACGGCTTCGACCTGCACATAAGCGATATCGCTTGATCCGACTTCGCGAGCAACCTCCTCCTCGGCGGCCGTCTCGGTGGTTTTCGTACCGCAGGCTGTCATGGCGCAAGCCGCAACGAGCGCCGTAAAAAGCATTTTTTTCATGTCGTTTTTTATCTGTTTTAGTTAAATATTCGGCTTTTGAATCACAAAGGTAAAAAAAAATCTTTATTTTTGCCCCACGCCTTGTAAATTTTGAATTTCATGTACGAATACATCAGCGGAACGGTCGCCGAGGCGACCCCGGCATATGCGGTCATCGACGCCGGAGGTGTCGGTTACTACCTCCATATCTCGCTCGAAACATTTTCGGCCGTCGAACATGCGCAAAACGCCCGTCTGTACGTGCACTACATCGTGCGTGAAGACGCCCAGATCCTGTATGGTTTCGCGACGAAAGTCGAACGCGAATTCTTCCGCCATCTGATCAGCGTTTCGGGCGTGGGGGGCAATACGGCGCGTATGATTCTTTCGACCTATTCGCCGCGCGAGTTGCAGGGGATCATCACCTCGGGCAATGCCGTACTGCTCAAAAACGTCAAGGGTCTGGGGCTGAAAACCGCCCAGAAAATCATCGTCGAACTGAGCGGCAAGCTCACCGGACTGGCCGAGGGCGATACTCAGGCGATCCCGTCCGCAGGCGGGGAGGCGCTTGACGAGGCGCTTTCGGCGCTGGTCATGCTGGGATTCGCTAAGGCTCCGGCCGAGAAGGCGTTGCGCGGCATCATGCGTGATAATCCGGCCGTTTCGGTCGAGGATTTGGTGCGAATGGCCTTAAAAATCCTATGAAAAAGCTTTTTTTATCAATAAAAGTGTAAAAAATCCCCCCCCCACAATTTGGCAGGGCAGATTATTTGCTATACATTTGCGGCATCGTATTTTTATACGCCGTAATATTTGTTAAACTTGCTTGCTAAATGGAAGAGGCGCTCCCACTTGGATTTATTATCCTCTTGCTCTGCATCGTTTGTGGTGCCGTCGCCGTCGCAATAGGGATCTATGTACTGAAGCAACGGCGGCTCCAGCGGCTTAAAAACCCGCGGAAAGACTATTACCGCTGATTGCAGAAAGAGATTTATGACGGCTGAAGCCGTCTTTTTTTTGTCCCCGGCACGCTAACCGGGGCTTTTTTTACGTTTCATGCTTTGAAATCGGATTGTTTTTGTAAATTTGCACGATAATACGACGATGAAAAGACTATTGATCATATGCCTATCCGCTGCGCTCGTGTCGCTGGCCGGCTGTTCCGACGACGAAGACATCCAGCCCGCGCAGAAGGAGAAGATAGTCTCTTTCCTGACCGGGACGCACGCCCCCCGGCTCGTCGCCGAGGAGAACCTGGAGGAGGGCAGCAACCAGCCCTACTACACGGTTTCAGGCGATGCCGTATACCGCTACATTACCGATATCTACAATCCCGACCGGGTCAACTGGCCGGAGGTAACCCCGACCTCGACCGTGAAGATTACCTTCCGCGCCTATGTCTTCACCTATGCGAATATCGTGACGACGGGTTCGGAAAATAACTGGACCGTACCTTATTATACGAACGATGCCGCCCTGAAAAGTTTTCTGGAAGGGCGGGGGCTCAATACCGAATGGTGGACGTTCGAGCCGCTGACGGTGGATATGCGACACCCCGGTATAATAAAAGGGATGGCCGATGCGTTACTTGGTTGCCGCGAGGGCGATGCCGTCGAGGTGTATATGACATACAATATGGCCTATGGCGACGACTATTTCGGCATTATCCCGAAGGAGAGTCCCATAGCCTGGTTTTTTACGGTGGATGCAGTGGATCCGGTCGACCCGGTCGACCCGGAGAATCCGGGCGGCCCCGTGGAACCGGCGAATTAAATGTTGAGTAAAATACAAACCGAACATATGAAATTTATCGCTCGTTTTCTGTACGTGCCGCTCGCCGGCCTACTGGTGCTGACGTCCTGCGCGAAAGAAGAAACGGAATCTTACGACAAATTCGAGAACCAGGCGCTCGAGGCATGGATGACCCAGCACCGCAGCGACCTGGTGGAGAACCTCCAGTCCGAAGGGCTGTACTATATCGACCTGCTCGATGCGGGCGACCTTGCGTCCGATCCGATCAACACCGAGGACATCTGGGTGTCTTTCGATTTTTCGGGGCGCGATTTGAGCGGCAACATCATCCTCACGCGCAATGCCGACGATGCCGTGCTGGCCGGGTCTTTCTCCAAGTATACCCACTATGTGCCTTTCTACCGCTACTGCGGCTCGGAAAACTCAGGACTGATGGAAGGGACGTGGCTGGCCATGCGCCGTACGCTGACGCTCGGCGATACCTATTTCCGGAATAACAAAGACCGGCTGGGCATCACCTCCCCCGAGGTGACGCTGCGCTACGGCTCGAAAATCCGACTCTACATGCCTTCGTCGGTGGTCGGCAACGGCGTCGAGGGTACGGGCGGATATGAGGGGCAGGAAGGTTATTCGCTCAGTTCCAAACGCCCGTTCATCGTGACCATGGAGATTCGCGACACGGTCAGCAACCCGCTCGAACGCGAGGGTACCGATGTGGATGATTTCTGCGAACTGAACGGCGGCCTGCAGATTTACAGTAAGGGCGACGACGACACGCCCGCCACGGAGGTGCCGGAAGACCCCGAGGATCCCGAACACCCCTACAGCGAGACTTCCAAGCGCTGGGTCAGCGCCTGCGACTCGATCCCCCAGGTCTATGTCAACGTGCGCTACAACCCGGCCGAGCCCGGGGATCAGCTCTCCTTCCCTGCGCCTTACCACGTGGGCTACGAGCCCTATGTCAGCGAAGCTTCGGTCAGGGATATCGACATGCAGATCGCCGAGGCACTCAAAAAACGTTTCCACGGCGAGGGTGACGATTACGAGAAGTATGAGGGGGTCAAGACGCTCGAAGCCGACTCCGTGACGCTCGAAGGCACGGCCAAAATCTGGTATATCGGCCGTTTCCTCGACGGGTTCATCTTCGACACGAACATCGACGAGGTGAAGAAGATCATCTACGGCGAGGTCGCGCAAACGGGTACGGCGCTCGAATACACCCCGTCGAGCGGCGGGATGATCCAGGCGTTCTACTACGCCATCCCCAACCTCAAGTTCGGCCAGTGGGCGGAGCTCATCACCACGTCGACCAACGCCTACGGTTCGTCGGGCAAGAGCGGCTCGTCGAGTTCGTCCACTTCGGGGTCGAGCGGTTATTCGTCGAGCTACCTCGATTATCTCAACTACCTCAATTACGCCAATAGCTACTACGGCAGCGGCGGCATACACCGCCGGGGAATAAAAACG
>OGOL01003368.1_pt1 | contig 10971 bp, 10 predicted proteins | sample 1552641 | NCBI WGS metagenome assembly OGOL01 (sample SAMEA2580140, study PRJEB22360) | human gut metagenome | biome: human gut; feature: human-associated habitat; material: faeces | place: Denmark | collected 2008/2010 | reverse complement strand
ATTTTCGATGCGGACACGCTGACCACCGAGCTGGCCGAGCTGCTGATCGACCGGGTGCTGGTATATCCCGATAAGCGCATCGAGATCGCATACAAAATCCAGGACATTTTTGATTGAGGTGGCAGTCATGAAAATCGCTTTCTATTGCAGAGTGGACGGACAGGGCTTTGGCTTTGTCCTCCCCGATGAAGCTGACAAGCTCCGCGAGTTTTTCGCCGAGCATCAGGATAAGCCTGCGCTTGAAAATCCATCAAGCGCAAGCTAAAAATTTTTGTCGTGTGCTTGACATACGGGTGACGCAGATCGTGAAAGCGCATCCGGCGCAAACCGTGACTCTCCAGAAATTTCGGAAATGCGTTGGTCAGGTATTCCACCCGCATCCGCTCGCCCAACTCATCCACGAATACAAAGCCATCGTATTCATAGTTGTAGCAGTTGCCGCAGACCTGCTTGTTCAGTTCCTGCGCCTCTTTCACCTGCATAAAGTATTCCCGGAAGCTGCCGATGAGCGGCAGGGTGCGCAGACTGGACTTGGTCTTGGCGGACTGCTGTTCAATTTCCGCCTGCTTGCCATCAAGAGTAATGGTCGTAACGGTTCGTATGACTGAAATCGTTCCACGCTCAAAGTCGATGGCGTCCCACTTCAATCCCAACACTTCACCCCGACGGAATCCATAAAAAGCGGCCACCAGCACCGGCAGCTCCAGCTTGGTGCCCCGGAGAGCTTCAAACATCTTCTGCATTTCCTCTGCCGAAAGGAAAACCGGCTGAAAGCTGTTTTTTCTGGGCCGGTCCACTTTGTCCGCCACATTCTGGATCAGCATATCGGTCTTGACCGCATATTTCAGCGCCGAGTGGATAATCGCGTGATAGTGGATGACCGTATTCGGTTTTACCTTTCTGAGCATTTCGGAATAAAACATCTGCAAGTGTCTGGCTTCCAGCTCCCGCAAGGTCAGATTCCTCTGGCGGAAGTACGGTCCGACTGGCATCTTGATCATTGCGGCGTAAGAACTGTATGTTGCCACAGCCAGCCGCCCTTTGGCAATTTCCAGCCATTCCAGCAGATAATCGGCAAACAGCATATCGCTGCTCAGGTCGCCCACCTCTTTGGGCGGCTCAAACTCCGCCCGGAGCTTTGCAAGCTCGGCTTCGGCTTTGCGCTTGTTGCCCTTTTCGGGAAGCCCCAGTGCGATCCATTTCGTTTTCCGCTGCCCTCCGGCGTTTCTATAGTTCAGCACGGCGTAATACCTGCCGTTTTTCAATGTCAGATGTCCTGCTACCAATTTCATCTCCTCCTGTCCTTTGTATTTGCAGAACAGAACTCCAAACCGACAGCATCAGTATACCATCGGTTTGGGGTTCTCTCTATTCTGCGATTTGTTTGATTACAGCCGCATCAATACGAATCAGCGGGCATCCCGGTTCCGTTCTCTCTGCCGCTTCAGTAATTCCAGCCCCTTGATGATGTCCCGGCGCATCTGCTCCTCGGTGTAGCCGGAGGGGAAGTATTTCCGCAGCTCCTCCCGTTTGAATTTCAGCTGCTCCTGCTGGTTGGGCTTCGTCTCCGCCAGCACGGCGTAGACTATCTGGTCATCCAGCAAGCCCTCCTGCGCCAGCTTTTTCAGGCGGATGCTCTGGGCGTGGGACGGGGTGCAGTCGTTCAGCGCCATCGCGTCCAGCACCGCCCGCTGCTGATACGAGTCTAAGTAGGAAAGCTCCACCGCCGGGTTGAAGGCGATCTTGCCGTCGTCCACCATCGAAAGCAGTTCGGGAATCAGGTAGGTCAGGCGAATATATCTTTTAATTTGATTACGGCTTTCGCCGGCATCGTCAGCTACTTTTTCTACACTGAGCAGCTTCTGCCCAACTTGGGCAGAAGTGACACCTTGATGCTTGATGGCATCCAGCTTCATCTTGTAGGCGAACGCCTTTTCGCTGGGCAGGATGGTCTCCCGCTGCAAATTGGCGTCCACCATTGCGATCACCGCTTCATCGTCAGACAGCTCCCGGACGATGACGGGCATCGTCTCGACGCCCAACACCTGACACGCCGCCAGTCGCCGGTGGCCGGAGATCAGCTCGTAACCGCCGTCCGGCAGCGGCCTTGCCAGCGCCGGGGTAATAGCGCCCACCTTGCGGATGCTCTCGATCATCCGCTGCATCTCCTCGTTGTTCTGCACCTTGAAGGGGTGACCCTTGAACGGGTGCAGCTCGGCCAGCGGAATGTTCCGCACCCGCTCCAGCTTGGCATCGTCCCGCTCCGCCTGCGTGGAGAACAGGTCGTCCAGCGTGGGTAAAGTAAAATCCAATTTTCTCATTGTGTTGTCCTCACTTTCATAGTTTTTTCTTTCAGGGGTTTTAGGGCACGCCCTAACGAGTGTTTTTGCGCTCCGGCTCTGCCGGGAGTAAAAACGCACTGCTCGCTCAGATGACGCAGGCATCGGCGGCAGGGGCACTGTTTGGCTCCGACAGGAGTAAAAACAGTCTGCTCGCTTAGACTGCGCAGGCGTAATTCTCGCTTACTTTAATTCATTCAAAACTGCTTCCAGTCTGCTTATAATTTCCTCTTTCTGAAGCTGTGGGAGTTCCGCTTTCAGGCCGTTCAGCATCCGAAACAGGCGGTAATCCCGCTCCGTGATGGCCGCTTTGACCTCTTTTCCAAGCCCCAGCCGCCGCAAGTATTCCGACAGCGGCAGAGAACAGAACCGGGCATTTTCCAGCAGCTTCTGCTTCTCCTGCTCGGTCACACGGACATTGATCCCGTAGTTTTTGCTGCGCATTTGTTCACCCCCTTTCTTCGGTTTGTGACGGCAATGACGGTTGTGACGGGGATTTCCTTATATAGCGATCCCGGCGTCATTTGCGTCATCACCGTCACGGCGCAGAAATTTGATGAGTCGGCTTTTTCCCGTTCGCTTGGTGCGATACTCGATGCCCAGCGGCTCCAGCACCTCATAGGCAAACTGGCCGAGATACTTCGTGGCCATATTGGGCGTGACCTCCTGCTCCTTCATTTCGGTCAGCAGCTCCGTGGCCGTGCCTACCCATTCGGTGCGGTGCTCCATAAAGTCCACCACCCGAAACAGAAATTTCGGCAGTTCCGCCTTGTGAATGTCCTCGCTGTTCTTGCACTCCACCAGCTCCCAGACAAGGTCGTTAAACTGCAAGGTCAGCTCCTGATATTCCACATCCCGCCCACTGACCAGCAGCGTAGCGGCGTTTCCGCTGCGCTTACGGCGCAGGATGAAGTTGGTGTCCGCAGCGCCGATGATGCCGGTAGAGCCGCTGACATCGTTAAAGGGATCGTCGCTGTCTTGCAGCTTTCGCAGGTGATGCACCAGCAAAATGGCGATGTTGAAGCCATCGGCAATACGCTTGATGGAGGAAATGTCATCGTAGTCATTGCCGTACATCCCCGCCTTTCCGGCGCTGCCCTTGGAGTCCCGCACCTTTTGCAGCGTGTCGATGATGACCAGCTTGGTGGCGGGGTGCTCGGTCAGGAAATCCGTGATCTGCTCCTCCAGCCCGCCGCCGATCAGCCCGGAGGTCACGGCAAAATACAGGTTGTCCGGGGCGCTGTCGGTGAGGTTGTAGAGCCGGTCTTTGATACGGCGCTGCGTGTCCTCAAGGCTCAGATAGAGCACATCGCATTGCAGCGTGGGCAGGCCCCAAATGGAATTTCCCTGCGCCACCTGCAGCCCCAGCCACAGCATCAGCCAGCTTTTGCCGATCTTGCTGGCATCGCTGATGACATTGACGCCCTGCGAAATGAGTCCGTCCACGATGAACATCGTTTTGCTCATCGGCGTGGACAGCAGGGTCTCTGCGTCCACAGTTTTCAGTTTGTTGTCCATAGAATTCTCCTTTGTAGAATGTTAAAAGTAGATTTTGGCGGGGGCGAATGGAAACGGCCACCCACCCCCGCTCTGCTGTCCCAAAAGCCTTGGAATTCAAGGCCTTCTCGGCGCTTAATGTTCGACGCTGCGCCGCCGCCTGGCAGAGTCCGCCTTCTGATTGCGTCGGATGGAGTAGCCGCATCCCGGGCAGTATTTCTGCCGGTTGCTACTGGGTGCAAAGGGCTTTCCACACCGTTCGCAGGTCCGTGTACGCTGCCGGTAAATATCGGCGCAGAGTACCTTGTCGGCGGGCAGAACTGCCCACCGGAAGTACTTGCACAGCAGCGAATAGGAAATCATCTGCACGCACACGCAGCCCTCGCCGTCGTCCAGAGGCAGGCAGTTGCCACCGTCGTAGTTGGCGCACAGCCGCCGGATCAGCCGGTTGCAGCGTGCCCTTTGGGCGGGTGTCAGGCGTTTGATCTCATCCAACCTTCTTCACCTCTTTCTCCATTACATAGTTGATGACGCTGATTTTCGGGATCTTCAGCGTCGTGCCGATCTTCACGGCGTGGATGTACCCATAGTCGATCAGCTTGTAGGCCAGCTTGCGGCTGATGCCCAGCATCTCCCGAAGCTCTTTGACGGTCACGATGTCCGGGTATTCCGGAAACATCATCTGATAAAGCTCTCTGAGCTCTCCTTTCTTCATAGGCTTGAACCTCCTTTGTCTGTTCTGAAACCGCATTTCTGCGGTGATTTTTACTTGCTGCCGCTCATCCGCATCGTTCCTGCCCCGGAGTCTCACCACGGCGTATCGCTTCTTTAATGCGCTCGTTCCTTTTTCGGGAAGTCGTGGCGTCACTTGCCGGAAGCATATCCTTTGGAGGCGGCGATTCAATTTTCAAGGTACACAGGGAGACAGTCCCCTCAATAGGTAGCCAGCGAGAAGGCCTGTTTTTTAACCCCCTCACTAATCAACTGGGAAAAATTTTTCGATTTGTACGAAGGAATTTTGAAAATTTCCTTTGAAAGCCTATCTACTAACCAACTGGGAAATTTTTTCGGATTTGAACGAAAAAACTTTTGAGAATTTTTCTGCGAACCCCTCTACTACTTAATTGGGAATTTTTCCGGCAAAAATAAAAAGAATTTTGAAGAAAATTTTTAAGCGCCCCTCCCACTAATCAACTGGGAACTTTTCGGGCAAATAACAAATGGGTTTTAGAAAAATTTTTTTAAGTGCCCCTCCTACTAACCAACTGGGAAATTTTTTGAGATTTTGGCAAAGTAATTTGAAAAATTCTCTCAACTTTTCAAAAGGTCCCTCTACTTACTCTGAATAAGGGGTGCCATTTGGCAGGGTACTTTTCAAAATTCCCCACAAAAATATTTCTCCCTTCACTTACTCTGAATAAGGGGCGCCGTTTGTGGGGGTGTTTTCGAGAAATTTCTCAAATATTTTTTATCTGAACGCAAAAAGAGGCGCAGCCTCCGGATTTCTCCGAAGGCTACGCCTCTAAATATACTATTCGGTTTTCAGCAGTTATACTGATTCGCTATTTCTGTTCGCAATGTCCATTCTATCTTATTGCTGATAATGATGTGCGTTGCGTGAAGCCGTGGCTATCTGTTTCTCCAAAAAGTTAGATACATCTGAGCAACCGATTCAAGCAACACCCCAAGAATATGCATAATGGCAAAGATGCATACTGCAGCAACATATTTCAATGCCTGTAAAGGAATAATTGGCCGTATGAGAGCAATTCCTATGAGAATAACTAAGTAAATAATTTCAACAATGACATTGTATGCAATGTTGGAAAGCAAAATTTGGAATAGAGACAGCTGTTTTCCGCCAACAGGCTTATATTGAGTAGAGTCAGCCATTTCCTCCTTTAGACTTTTGGTGTTTGCATTGTCTGCTGTAACCAGTATAGAAATAATTGCAACAGAAAATGAAACAAGGATGGCAACGACATTAATTTGGACATTCACAAATTCGGAAAAAGTTGACCGGATGGTTTCCTCGTTGCCGATGTTAAATATGAGTGCACCTGCCAATGCCAAAAGCCCCAAAACTACCGGAATCAAATATTTTACCCATATTCGTTTTCTGGATTGATAATAGTCCCTAAGTGGAACAAGTAATATTGTCTTCATATTCTACCACCCATTGAGGCAATGAACTCCTGAGCCTTCACAAAAAAATCTGAGCTCTCCACTTCGTTTGTGACGCTTTCACCCTTCACCTTTAAGAAATGCTTCATTCCCGTGATATTAGTATCCACTTCAAAACTTCCGGCGTCATTTGTCCCTATAATCTTAATACGCTTAATCTTGCCCTTAGCTTTGTCTTGCGAATCCTTAAAATATTCCTTAATTAAGTTTTCAGGAAAGCATTTATATCCTTTAGGACGCTTCAAGCAAATATCGACTTCGTCAGCGATGTCAGTTCTTCCCGCAAACCGCATAAAGCCATCCTTAATATCGTCTTTGTATACTGTCAACTTGAGGACTGACATTGTTTTGGCTCTTTTGATTGAAGACAGGAAATCTTCTCCCGGCATAATCTGACTTTCAATGGTGTAGTGGTACGGGTCATTTCCGTCTTCATTGAACTTCTTGAATTGTTCATTCAAGTAGTCGATAATACACTTTAGAGTTATGCCATAGTGATTGCTTTCGTGAACTGCAAGAAACCTGTTTTCGCCTTTTGCAAGGCGAATGCATAGATGTGTCTTTTCTTCGTCTCCATCCTGAGGTCTCTTTCGTCGTCCTCGCTCCTGCATAGTTTCAGTGTCGATTTCATTCCGAACGTGGTTGTATTTTGCCGACTTGAAAATCACATCATAATTTCCGTTTTTCAAATCCTCGTAAGAATCTAACCACACGACCTTTTCTGACGATGTAATGTCTTTCTTGCGTTCAGAAAGTCCTTTTGTCATTATATATTCCAGCAATTGGGAAAAAGCGATGATAATCTGATCCGTACTGTAAGCCGAATCATCTTTTGCATCTTTATGCTTAGAGATAGAAAGGTAGTAGAAATAGATAGGCACTTTTTTCCACAGTTCTTGCTCTCTCATATTCCGCCTCCTTAAAGCACTTCCGAAAGCAGTTGCCAGTTTTCATCGTGGATATTGTCTGAGTACTTGTCTACGCAAATGCATAGTTCTCCACTTTGTTTATCCTGTCTGACAATGCCACCCTGTAGGTTGTATCCATCAAGGTATTTTCTCAAAACGCCGAATTTCTTTGCAGTGAAGCGATCAATATCTTCACTGCTTCCTGACTTTGTAAAACCACCTTTTGTTTCTATAATCCAGATATCGCCACCATTTGTGCCAACCACATAATCGGGGTAAAAGGATTTTTGTTTTCCAAAGTTATCCGTATAAACAATCGAGAAATACTCTGAGCCCTTATCTCCGTTCTTATAGAACCACTTCACTTTGCCACTACCTTCGCAAAAACGCTCAAACAGCTTCTCCGGCATAGATCTCTTTTCCGCAGAAGATAAATACCCTGTATAGACATTCTTGGTGTATTCCATCTGTGACTTTGATGTTCCGTCATATGTGAAAATCATTTCAAGAGGAAACCCCACTGGTTTTTCTGTTATCCGGGGAATTGCAAGCGTTAGCTGCAAAGACTCATCAGCCATAGCATCACGGACATCTTCTATAAGCCTTCGCTCGTTGTTGATAATAAATGCATATAGGTTTCGTGTTTCCAGACGAAGAATTTTTGCGTCGCACCGAACTCCTTTTAGGAACAGCTTACGCATAATGGTATTAGTGCTGCTATAGTCCAAATTGGCTTTGTATCCAATCTCAGCGACACAGTGATGATACTCTTTGCCGTGTTTATGCGTATTCAATGGCTCGTGAATCGAGATGTCATTTAATTCTGTGATTTGGTCTTTGCTCAGTACGCTGACGGAACCAGATTTGGTAAAATCCACAATATCTTCGTCGAAAGAATAGCCATAAGCTTCTAACTGACTTTGGTTTTTATCGAGGTCCGTAGCGGTATGGTATTTTTTCTCAAAGAACTTCCAAATAACTTTGAGTGCAAACTTAGCATCGCGTGGAAATGGAATATCAGTTTTAAATTGGCTGATAAGCGTAAAGGAACGATATTCCGGCTTCAAGAACACTTTATAAGCATCTAATGCTCCCGTGCCCAAACTCAATTTAACGCTTTCCGTAAATTTCTCATCCAGAGTATAAAGATAACAGCAATCTAAAAGATCTTCACCATAATGCTTTGCTTCCGGCATCCGGCGAATCCTTCCAATCGTCTGAATTTCAAATACCTCGCTCATATTGTCACGGAGCTTCACGAGAATCTGCGCTCTTGGGCAATCCCAACCGGTAGCAACCGCCTGTTTGATAATTACAGCTATTGGAGTAGCGTCATTATCTTCAATATCCTCAAGGTTCTGTTTCTTATCAGACAACCATACCGATAGAAGGTTATTCTCGTAAGTAATGCCTTTGCTTTCGAAGTACTCTTCGACACGGTCAAGCAGTGCATCTGATTTATTCGGTAATTGGACGATAATCAATGGATTTACGCCAGAATCTTTCTTGGCGTATGCGGCTCGTAAGTCTCGTTGTTTCTCGAGGGCTTTATCCAGCAGGTAGGATATCTGATCTTCAACGCTAATATGCTGTTCAAAATTTTCATTGATTATCAGGAGCTTTTTTATCAGGCCTTCAGCAATAACATCTTCTTCTGGAATCTCTATCAGCAGAGCATTCTTGTAGTTTTTAGGTGTAGCGGAACAACGGATAATCTTATTCGCATTGAACAGAGCAAGAATGTCATCTGCTTTGATCGTATCATTCTGATGTGACTCGTCAACAATTATGGTAAAAGTCAAACCGTTGTCAATTGCATTCTGAATATGTTCGACAAAGTTTGTTCGCTCACTATCCTTAAGTGCATTGTTCCCTTTCTTAGTAAGCTTTTCCCAGTTGATGAAACAGGCATCATTTTCTTCAAAGCCAGAAGACATTATATCGGATAAGAGTTTTGTGTTGCTGCCGTGAATGTATTTATCCATTTTGGCTTTACTCTGTAATTCAAGATTACCTTTTCCGGGGGTAAGCCAAACAAACACTGCTTTGTTTGTGCTCTTCAGATACTCATCCATAAAGTGTGTAAGGATAATGGTTTTGCCGCTACCAGTACAACTCTTCAGGATAATATCCCTATTGGGCTCTCCCATAGCTTCCATAAGGGCCTCAATGGCTTTAAGTTGAAAATTTGCAAGCGTGATCCCCATATTTATCCCTCCAATTCTTTGTAGTAATAATCCGGAATAACATTCACTGCAATGTTATATTCCTGCAGCGCTTGCGCTTGCTGAGCGTCCAGCAATACATCGTGCCCCATATAGAGCTTTCGGCATCTCTTACAGATACCTTCATCATCCAAAAATATCTCTAACTCCTCATCCGTCAGCACGATGGCAATTTCCTCGTTGCCCGTAAAATTGATGCCGTTTTCCAGCTCCACCAGCTCCCGGATGTGCCGCAGCAGCTCATCGGCATACTCATAGTACATACGATCCGAAATAGGTACATAGCCAACTTTATAATATTTCAGACTGGCAGCATAGTCTTCTTTATCAATGACACGGCGGATGCGTTCGTAGGTCACATCCCGACAAATGCCGTTTTCGTTGTTGGTGCAGAGGATAAAGCGGCGGGTTCCACCATCCTCTGCGTTGAGCTTCATAACAGCGTGACCTGTTGTACCAGAGCCTGCAAAGAAGTCAAGTACGGTAGCATCTGTTCGTGATATCAATCGTAGTGTGCGTTCAATTAAACTTGTAGGCTTAGGGGTTCCAAATGCGCTCGAACCAAAGATTTCTTTGATTTCACTCATTGCGCTTCGGGTTGTTCCAACATCTTTTCCAAACCAAATTGTTTCTGGCGTTCGTCCTTCTAATGTATCCAAATATATCTTCCTAATAATACGGGTCTCATCTTTGCTAAAAATAATTTCACCGCTTTTAATCTTTTCTTCTACCGTTTCTTTACTCCAACGCCATCCATTAGCACAGGGTTTAATCACATTTCCGGACGGAGAAATAATGTCGTAAATTAGGTTAGGTCGATATAATGCATTGCGTACATCACCACTCCTCCATCTTCCCCGAGGATCGTTATCTGGATTTGCATAGGCCTTATTGTCTTCATCTGTGCGAGGCAAAGAGTTCAAAACAAACTGAGCTGTCTTCTGATAGCACAAAATATAGTTATGATGCACCGAAAACGTCCCTGAATATCCTTTAGGCTGAATGCTATGTTGCCATATAATACTCGCAAGGAAGTTTTCTTCCCCAAACAATTGATCGCACAGTAGCTTTAATGCAGCTTGCTCATTATCATCTATGGCAATAAATATTACGCCATCGTTTTTTAGCAATCTCCGTGCTACCAATAACCGCTCGCTCATGAATGAGACCCATTTGCTGTGACGGAATGTATCTGTCAAATCAACACGAGAATCATCATATCCGAAATCTCCGTTTCTTGTGTTATACGGAGGATCAATAAAAATTAAATCTATATTTCCCCGATGCGTCTTTTCCAACAGTTTCAGTGCGGCAAGGTTATCCCCTTCAAGCAGGAAATTCATCTGCCCGCCGTGGTCAATAAACAGATCTGCATCCTCGGTCAGCACCGGCGTATGGGTATCCAACACCTCATCGATTTCCTCCCGATGCTCCTCGAACACGAGACCGTACTTTTTCCCGTTCACATCTTTTTCGAGTTCGGACAGGTAGGAGAGCAGGTTGCCCGTATTCTCATCCTGCGGTGCTGCGGCGATAAAGGCACGAATCTGCTTGATTTTGTCCAGCAGATCGTCCCGCTTCTTTTTCGAAATATTGGTGCTCATCGTGCATCCTCCAATATGGTTTAATTCATAATTTCTGCCCCAAAGTGCCAATTTGGCACTTTGGAACCACCGTGTTGGCACTTTGGGATTTCACCAAAGTATCAATTTGATACTTTGGAAGCTGAAAGCTGATACTTTGGAATTCTCACTCCTCATCCAACTGCCACTTCGACCTTTTTACCGCTGAAGGCCACGCCGTATTTATAAATCGTCC
>OGOL01003365.1_pt1 | contig 10980 bp, 9 predicted proteins | sample 1552641 | NCBI WGS metagenome assembly OGOL01 (sample SAMEA2580140, study PRJEB22360) | human gut metagenome | biome: human gut; feature: human-associated habitat; material: faeces | place: Denmark | collected 2008/2010 | reverse complement strand
GTCCGACAGAGATGTGTCTTTGGGCGTATCGGAATCTTGTAGATGCAGCACTATGGAAGACTACCATCGAGCCATTGATGTTGTTGAACGCTGCTTTTCTTGGTGTTCTACACTTGCGCAAACTCAAGGGTACTCTTCGGCCCTGACTGCTTACAAGAAGGTTCTAATCCCTCTTTGGGATAGGTTGAAAAACCAACATGAGGGCTTTTGCTACAACGATCGCATGAAGCTTGTTGGTAAAGACCCGGATACTCTGTCTTCGGGCTTTGCTCTTGAGGAATGCAGGAATAGCGCTGTTGCTGACGGCAACGGCACGCCCCAAGTATCGGTTGTTATCCCTATTTACAATGCTGAGCAATATGCGAAAGAATGCTTGGATTCGGTTTTTGCCCAGAAGAACATTTCGTTTGAGGTCATTTGCGTCAACGATGGGTCAACCGATTCATCCCTCGAATTGCTCGATGCATACCGGTCTTCGCATTCGAATCTTCGTGTTGTTTCCAAGGTAAACGGAGGCGCAGCGAGTGCGCGAAATGTGGGCATGTCTATCGCTTGCGGTGAATACGTTGCGTTTATCGACCCTGATGACTTCTTTCCCTCTGAATATACGTTGTCTCATTTGCATGATGCCGCTGTTGCTAATGGGGCATGTGTTTGCGGTGGATCGTTTAGCTGTCTAAATCCTGATGGTTCGCTAGAAGCCAAATTTGATCTTGAGTCTTCCGCCTACGAAGTGAAGCAGGAGGGCTATAGGTCTTTTGAGGATGATGCGTTTGATTATGGTTGGATCCGTTTTATCTACAAAAGGTCATTTCTCGTCGAGCACGAAATTAAGTTTCCCAGTCTACGATGGTATGAAGACCCTGTCTTTTTCGTTGATGTAATGAGCTGTGTGGGTCAGTATTATTTGATTCCTGAGGTGGTCTACTGTTATCGCGTTGACTATAAAGAACCCGATTGGACTGCCAGAAAGACGCGCGACATTCTCAAGGGGATTGCCCACAATATCGCCTTCGCGGAAGAGCGGAGGATGGGGCTCTTATATACGCGTTTGGTCAATAGGGTCGAAGGCGATTATCTTGCTGCAATCGAGCAAAACCTTGACGATGAAGAAGTAATGTTAGAGTTGACCAAGATGCAATCGAGTCTTGATCCGTCTCTGATTTCGTTCGATAAGGAAAATGGGAACGCTGTTCATTTTCTGACTCCGCTGAAAACGCTCATGGAGGGTGGTCGACCTACCGCTGTTGTGCGTCTTGCGAAAAAAGCGGAATCGTCTCGTTTCTACAAGTCTGTTCAGCATGTTCGTGAAAAATTCAATTAACCGTAAAAAATCTGGCGTGCTTAAGTGGTTCTGGTTGTTGGTTGGCTAGTCCATGCGCCGGGTTGCTTTGTCTGCCAAGTGCCAAGAATGCGATTTTGGCACCGATAAATTCCAGCTTTAGATCGAAGGGAGGCTGTATATGTGGGGGAGCTTTGTGCTTGCCGCCATGTTTGCTCTGATTTTGCTCTATCTTCCAGGCTATTTGCTCGGTAGGGTTTATTTTTCCTCTTCGGCAAACTCGCTTGCTTTTGCCCCTGTACTTACGATCGCCCTCCTGGTTTTGCTGGGCGTAATAGCTTTCCCCTTGAGCCTTTCCTGGTTTGTCCTTCCTTCTCTTGCGCTATTGGTAAGTATCATCATTTTTTTGATATTCCGTAAGCCTTTAGCGCGAGAGACTCGAAGGAGTTGGCTCGGTTTCGGCGCTTATGTTTTGATGGGCACTCTGGTAACAGTTGTTGTTTATTTGGCGAACATAGATGGGGCAACTTCGTTTTCTGTTCAGACTGACACCACCTTCCATCTCCAATGCGCTCAGGCAATGCTGCAGTCTGGGCATTATTCCGTACTGTCTGCATCTGTGTATCCCGACGTAATCGCTAATGGGAAGGGCGGTTTTTATCCTGCAGCTTGGCATATTGTTACAGCATTGATTTCGGAGGCAACCTCCGTCCCGGTCACTGTTGCCTATAACGCTATAAATTTTGTGATTTGCGCGGTGTCTTTCCCTTTGTCGTCGTGGTTATTTATGTCCCGGCTGTTTGCGAATGACGAAGCAAGCATGCTAGCCGGAGCCATAGTGTGTAATCTATTTGCATGCTTTCCCTGGAATTTTTTGGTTTATGGGCAATATGATGCAAATCTGCTTTCATTTGCTTTGGTTCCCTCCTTTCTTTATTTGGTGCTCTGCGTTCTTGATTCGCAAAGCGAAAGGCTTCCCGTTCTTGGTTCGGTGGCTATGCTCGTGGTTGCCGGTTTCTGCCTTGCGGTATGCCAGACAAATGCGTTGTTTACCGCTGGCGTTCTTTGCATCCCTCTTTTGTTCCAGTTCGCTTGGCGGAAGGCAATTTGCAATGGGGTCGTTTGTGGGGTGCTTGTATCTCTCGCTGTATGCTTTGCGATAGCAGCAGCGTGGTATTTCGCCTACTCCCTTCCATTTATGCAATCAGTTGTGCAGTGTCAGCGCGATGTTTGCGCAACGCATTTCCAAGGGCTTATTAACATTCTCCTGCTTTCGTTTGGTTCGGGAGCATTCGCGCCACAACCGGTTTTAGCTGCTTTGGTTTTTGTTGGTGCGTTATTAATCATTTTTAGAAAGAGATCCTATTTATGGATCCTTTTCTCGTATTTGATCATCTGCTTCCTTTACTATGTGTGCGCTTCTGTTGACGGCCCGATAAGACAGTTATTATGCGGCTTCTGGTATGTAGGGGCGAACAGAATAGGAGGTATGGCGATACTCGCCGCAATGCCTATCGCCGCAGTTTCCCTCGGCTGGGTAGTCTTGCTCTTGACGAAACGCTCCTCAATTTCGGCATTGAAAGCCGGATGCTTTTTATGCGCATCGCTGCTTGTGCTCGGTATCCTCTCAGACGCTATCCTTGGCCAATTTGGCTTGAAATCGGGTATGAGGTCTGTCTCGGATAAGATTGACGCGGATTACAAGTATTCAAATCCCGTTGCATTTGACCAGGCGGAACGTGATTTTATTGAGAGGGTAAAGCCATATGTTGGCGACGATCTAGTGGTTAACATTCCGTCGGACGGGAGTGTGTGGCTGTATGGTATGGAAGGCATCAACACTCAATGCCGCACCTTCTACGGTTCTCCTAGCGATGAGTATTGCTTGTTTAAAACATCTCTGAACCAAGTTGCGACAAATCAAGATGTTGAGCGGGCTGTGAAGGAATCTGGTGCAAAATGGTTGCTATATCTTGATGAGTCTGTTCATGCAGGTTCGTTTGATGTTGACGAATGGGAAGGGATTCTGTCCGTAACCGATGATACTCCTGGTTTTGAGGCGGTATTGGCCGATGGCGACATGCGGTTGTATAGGATAGTGGGGTAGACTCTCTTGTGATATCAAGCGAACGGCAGGCTGCAATATCGCTCGAGACCCCTTATCTTGGTTAGTGAATACGAAAGAACCTTAAGGCCATTGAGGATTAGCAGAAACAATATGAAAGACGATGACTATGGACATTGCTAGATATTCTGAATCGTTACGGTCGTATGATTTCGATGGCCTGAAGAAAATAAAGCAAGAGTCTATTCCTAAGAAATTGTATAAGTATGTTCCCCTTGGATTGTCTCCATCGGAGGATGAAAAAAGATTCAAGACGTTGGAATCAACCTCGCTCTGGTTTTCTCCGGTCTCGGAATACAACGATACGAATGAGTTTCAGGGTTTGTACGTAAGCGATAGAAAGCTTGCTGAGGAAGGCTGGAGTCCTGATCATATTTTCGGCATCCATGAAATTGTAGAGGCGATTGGTGGCAAAGCTTTGGTGTGTTGCCTTTCGGCGGTAGGTTATGACAATGAGCCTATGTGGGCTTACTATGCAAATAATTCAAGGGGCTATTGTATAGAATACAAGGTTGATGATCCTCGATACCTTCGTGAGGTCCAGTATGAATCATGCGCTCGCGAGATAACTCATACTGCAGCGAGTTTGTACTGCAATACTCTAAATAATCTGAAAACTCATAAGTTAACCAACGAGGATAGAGCTTCCTTGGAGCTGATTAGTATGCGTACCCAGATTAAGCATTCCTCTTGGAATCATGAAAAGGAGTATCGCTTTGTTATCCCTGTCGATCTCAGTGAAGGTGTTTCTATGACCATTTCAGAGTTGGGTCTATCGGTATGTTGCGTATACGCTGGAGTTGGATGCGAAGAGGGAGATTTTGACCGTATGAGAGGCATTGGGGAAGAGCTTGGCTTTCCGGTTGAGAAGCTTGAACCTTTCGATCTGGGTTTTCGCTCCTCCTGTCATTGATCTAGTATTGATACGGAATGAACCCGAACGCACGAAAACTATACAAGGCAGTCTCTTCCATCTCGAGAATATCGAGCGTTGTTAGGTGCTGCTTTATGCGTGTTTAATTCGAACAATGCTTTTGTGGTCGAGATTGTTCTCAGGATCTCGGGGGAAGAGAATGGCTCTTGGTCCCAATTGATGGATAGGACCTCTGGTTCGCTTGGAAAGGTTGTCCGGAAGGTTATCGAGCCCAAGTATGGCCCGGCAATACCGGATTTATTTTCCGATCTTGTGAATGATCGTAATCGTATAGCTTATAGCTTCCAGATAACGTGGGAACAGGGGGAGCAAATTCTTGCAACAAAGGGAAAAGAAAATGAAGGAGGGAATCAATTTGTTATCACGGAAGATTTTCTTCTTGAATTCATCAGTAAGAATGAAAAGTTAAGCTCTCTTCTTCATGAATGCAGGGCGTCCTAAGTTGTTTGATGGCTGAATGGTTCGAACGGGTGCCAGAAGGGCCTAGACTGCACCTCGTGGATGGTCTGGAAAAATGTTCGCACTCCAAAAGTGTAGGTCCATTTTTATGTGATAAAATCCATCTATTTATATTGCAGCTTCAGCTACGGAGGAACGATGAAGCTATCCGTGCGAAATATAGGGAAGTTAAAATCCGCTGAAATTGATATTGCTGGTATTACGGTTGTTGCAGGTGAGAATAATACCGGGAAAAGCACCCTCGGCAAAGCTTTGTTTGCTGTCTTTAACGGATTCCATGATCCTGAGAAGCAAGTAAAGGGCAGTAAAGAGAGAAGTATGGAAACAGCATTGGCTCCGTTGCGCCGTGCTTCTGACATTGGATTGGAATGGCATTCGCTTGGCGAGAGGGTTGCAAAGCAGATAGTTCGTTCGGGGGTCTCCTCTACATCGGATCTTGAGGCTCTTGTTAAAAATGAATTTATAGATTCGGGTTTTCCGATCGATGAGGGTTCTTTGTCTGAATCGATTTCTCTAATCCAGAAAAGGCTCGAGATCTCTGACGAAGAGGCGCTTGAGGCTTGCATGACTAAATGGTTTGAGGCGGAGTTTGGGTCGCAAGTTAACAATATCTACACTGATGAGCCTGGCATGATCTCTCTTGAGATTCAAGGAGAGAGAGCTGATATCGAGATTGAATCCGATGTGGTTAAAGCTATGACGAAGGTTTTTCATTTAGGGGCAAGCGCAACGTACCTAGATGATCCATTTGCGATAGATGAGCCAATGGGCCTCAGGAGATACCCAGCGGATAGCGCAGTTGATCATCGGGAAAAGCTAGTGCAGTCTCTTAGCGGGAGAACGCGACACCAAAATGTCTACGATGAAATTATTGTTTCTGATAAGTTGTCTGCCGTTGAGAGCCTCTTGAATAGCGTATGTGCTGGCGATGTAGTTCAAAAGGGTTTTCGTCTGGGCTATGTTGAGCCTGGTTCTTCGGATGCTCTCCAAATGGGTAATTTATCTGCAGGACTCAAGACCTTTGCTATCGTGAAACGCCTCCTTCAGAACGGTGTTCTAAAGGAGAACGGAACGATTATCCTTGATGAACCTGAGATTCATCTGCACCCAGAATGGCAGCTTCTTTTTGCTGAACTTATTGTCCTTCTTCAAAAAAAGTTCGGGATGCATATATTGCTTACGACTCATAGTCCGTATTTTCTTAATGCATTGGAAGTATATTCTGAAAAGCACGGAATCAATTCGAGCTGTCGCTATTATCTTGCGAAGAACAATGAGGGCGGCTCGTCTGAAGTTATCAACGTGACTGGCGATCTAGAACAAGTTTATTCTATGCTGGCCCGCCCGTTCCAAATTCTTGAGGATGAGATGTACTCATGAGCTATATAGCGCTTGATGGAAAGTATCAGAGGTGCATGTCTTCACTGAGGGATGCATCGCTGGATGACAACGCTCCAAATGTAAAGCACTATATGACGAAATCAAATTTGAGCGTCTATGATTTTGATATGGTCAAGGCCAGGTATTCGAATGGGTTGGGAGTCTCAGAACAGCCTAAATCTGTCGACGCCCTAGCTTCCTCGCTAAATGGTGATATCTATTTGATCGAGTTCAAAAATGGAGATATCTCTAATCGGAAAAAGGGATTGGAGATTCGGCGGAAGATATATGATTCGCTCATAATTCTCTACGATTTGCTAGGTAGTGGCCCTGCTCTATCAAGAAGTGAGGTCGTATTTGTTTTGGTCTATAACGAGCATAAAAATAAATGTGTAAACGGGATTGACCAGTCTGTTTCCTCGGAGAATTCCAGGATTAAAATAGCAGCCACTGTTAGTCGTAAGGCAGGTAAGCCATTTGTGCCCTTTGGATTAGGCGGTCTGCGCGATTTTTGTCTCAAAGACGTAAAAACTGTTACGGAAGCTGAGTTCGATAGGGATGTGATCCCTCTTCTTTGTGAGGTATAGGTGTTTTTTCTGGATAGGTGAAGCAAGAAATGGGCTTACCGTAGCGGATTCTCAAGTTGATCTGCTTTTTGAGGTTGCTTTTTTAACGCGAGGATGCGGGCAAAAATGAATTCGGCGTGCTACGCTGTCGGGGAACGCTCCAGTGGCTGAAGCTGCTCATGAGCTTGTTGACTTGCATCGTCGTTTCGAATACGCATGCTGTAGGGAGTTCGGGTTAAGTCTGAAGACCGTCGGCAAAGTGGGTGGTGAACCCGAGCCGTGCGAGGCCCAGAAGCGCATTTGCGAGCTTGAGATGGAGAACGTGTTCCTGGCCAAAGCTGCCGCCCTCTTCGCCAAAGACGGGGGTAGCCGCACGTTATCAGTTCGTGCTGGATGAGAAGGTCGAATTCTCTGTTAGGCTGATGGCCCGCGTGTTCGGCGTGAGCTTAACGGGCTTCTGTTCGTGGTTCGGCAACGGCTGCCCGCAGGGCGCCTGGACTGCCGGGCATGACGCTGCGATACGGGTGCCGCTGGAATCCGATAGATGCTTCAGCTCCAGGTCTTTCTGTCTGTACGGTGGTGGGGGTCGCTATATCCTGCAACGATCGGGTCTTCAATGCGCGAGCAGGCTGCGCTGCCGCGGACGTTTCCCCGCCCGTGCCGCTTAATTCATCCCCAACACTTTCCCAACAACGGCTTTCGCTCCGTACTTCTCAAGGAACCAGCCGGCTCGTAGGCGTATTGCTTGGGCATTGCTTACAGTGTCTCCGCTTAGGGCAACTTCCAGCAGCTTGTTGTCGCACTTCTTCAGCTGCAATGCACTGGTGCTTTCGTTGCCCCAGAACTCGCGGAAAATACGGGCATATTCGGGCAGCAGTTCATTGCGTACGCCTTCTGGCAAACAGAACAGTCCATATAGCACGAACTCGATGGACCAGCTTACAATCTCGGTGCTGTATTCATCCAGCCCAAAGCGCTTTTTCCAGGCACCGAAAATGCGCTGGGTCATGGGTAAGTGCTTGCGGCTTTTGGCCTCCAAATCGTCATTGGTTTTCGACGTAAGCGACCCTTCGCGTTCAATGCGATACTCGTACAACTTGTCGCTTATCAGCGCCGTTTTCCGTGAATTGGGGTAGATATCGAAGAAGAACACCTGGTCTTCGCCGAAGGGCAGAGCCTCTTCGAAGCGAATGCCGCATTCGTCCAAGAACGCTTTGCGGCAAGCAGTGCGAATGTAGGGAGTGCTCTGCTCTTCGAACATCAGCGCGGGCTTGAATCCGTCATACACCACATCCCTTGGGCTAAGCTTCAGCGTAATCCAAGGGGTTGCGGCTTCGGCGGGGTTGCAGTAACCGCCAAAGGTCACCACGTCGGCATCGGTTTCGGCAAATGCTTCGGCAATACGTTGGCAGGCATTGGGCGTGAAGCGGTCGTCCGCGTCAAGAAAGCCAATGTAGGTTCCGCATGCCGCATCAATTCCCGCGTTACGCGCAGAGGAAAGGCCGCCGTTTGGCTTGTCGACGATAACGATGCGTGTGTCTTCCTTCTGGCGCTTTGCCAGGATTTCACGTGAGCCATCGGGGCTACCATCGTTTACACAAACCATTTCGATATCGCCGAAGGTCTGTGCCTGCAGCGAATCAAGGCAGGCATCCAGATAGTCTTCCACGTTATATACGGGCACGATTATGGAAAGAACGGGGTGCTCGGGAGCGCCTTCGGCGCGGATGACCGTTGGTTCTTCGACCGCCATGGGCTATTTCGCCACCTTGTTTTTCAGTAGCTTTGCAATAAGAGGCAGGCCGCCAATGCGGTAATAGTGCTTGAAGGTGTTCAGCTTGCCGGGCGCTGCGTATTCGGTGCGGCACTTTGCAAAGGTTTCGGGCTTTTTAATAAGCGCGCGAAGGTCGGCTTCGGCCCAAGGCTCAAACAGCGCCAGATCAACGCGGTCGGCGTCCAAATCGGCCTTCAGCTCCTGCGCGGCGTGCTTCAAAAATTCGGCGCGCAGTTCGGCGGAAAGGCGATCGTAGTTCCACAGGTAGCTGTTGAATTTCATGCGCTCCAGCACGCCTTGCAGATGCTGCTTTTTTGCCGGGCGCGCATCAAGCCAGCGCTGCATTTCGGCGTACTCGTCGCACACGCAATACACCTTGCCGGGGGAATTTACCGATGAAGCTTCGTTGTCTTGGCGGTACTTCAAAATTTGAGTAGAGCTAAACGCAGCGCGTTCGGCGGCGGCCCATACCTTAAAGGCAAAGCCAGCATCCTGATACGATGCTCCTGGCGTCTCCAGGAAGCGAATGTCATTTTCCTGTAGGAAGGTGCGGTTGTACATGCCCGACCAAATAGATGGCTTTGCATAGAAAGGTTCAAACACTTCCTGAGGGTTAACCAGCTTGCCGCAGAGCCCTTCGCTAATTACATGGCAGGGCTCCAGCTTTTCGTTCTGGCTCCAGTAGAACCAGAAGTCAGCCTTTACCGCCTGTGCGTTGTGCGTGGTTGCCAGGTTGTACAGCACCTCCAACGCGTCGGGCGTGAACGCATCGTCCGATTCCAAGATGGCTACGTATTTGCCCGTTGCCGCATCAAGCCCTTGGTTCATGGATGCTCCATAGCCGGAATTGGCCTTGTCAATCACGCGAAAGCGGCCGTCCGCATCAAGGTATTCCTGCACAATGGCGCGGGAGCCATCGGTGCTGCCGTCGTTAATGCAGATTGCCTCGAAATCGGTGAAGCTTTGGGCCAGCACGGAATCCAGGCATTCGCGCAGGTATTTCTCCACGTTATAAATGGGTATAAGCAAGCTAATTGCGGGCACGGCGGATCCTTTCGCTATTGCTGCGTAGCGTGCGTTTTTGTTCAACATTTCTATGATAAAGGTTATGGCTCGGGTTGCCTGTTCCGCTGGTGCGTCTCTGGCAAAAAGAGATAAAACTGGATTGGGGCTAATGGGTGCCATGTGCCAGTGGCGTGTTTGGTGGATGTTGCTTTCTCTGTTGCCGCAAACGCTTTGTTGGTGACAGGATTCTGAAACTCGAGGTGAATAGCCCTGAAGGGGAGTAGACTTTCCGTGGCGGGAAAATAGGGACAGGTACCATTTTCCCGGTTTTCGGGTTGTTGCCTGCCTGCTCATGAGCGTGCGTGCAGGGTTCGGTGTCAGCCGCTATGCCATAATTGGGAAAATGGTACCTGTCCCTATTTTCCCAAAGCATCGGAGGTTGTTTTGGGGCAAAAAGGAGAATTGTTGGCAGAGAAAACGGGTTTTCCCGAGGTGAAAAACTGGTTCGTCCGCAACGTAAAACTACTGGTGGTGTGCTTTGCGGTAGGTATGGCTTGCCATGCGCAGATGTACCTGAACGGCCTTTCGAACCCCGATGCGGTTGTTTCTTTGAGCAACCCCAATGGATACGGAAGCTTTATTCCGCATGCTTGGGATATTAGCTTGGGGCGTTGGGGCTTGCTGTTTGCTGCCTGCGCTAAGTTTGGGCTGTGCTCGCCTATCCTTACTTCCGCAATCACCATTGCCCTATTTGCGCTGGGCATTGTTGCGCTGATAGACAAGCTTGGCATCAAGCGCGCTTGCTTGCGGTATGCTTCTTCGATTCTGTTCATCGCTTCGCCCTTCGTTTCCTGCTGCATCACGTACTACTACTGCTCGAATTCGTACGCGCTCTCGTTTTTATGCGCGGTGCTGGCCGCATGCCTGATCGGGCGCGTTGGGGCTGTTGGCAAGCCAGTTGCTCTTGTTGGGGCAGTTGCGTTGCTGGCGTTTTCGCTCGGTTGCTATCAAGCGAGCCTGGGCGTGTTTTGCGTTGCGGTGCTGTTGGTGATGGTTCGCTCGCTTATGGGCGGCGGCTCTGAATCGCTTGCGTCGCTGGCATGCGATGCTCGTGGTGAAGCTCAGAACCCCTACCGTGAAGAAGGCTGTAGCGCCGATTCGCTCAGCGCCAAGCAGCTTGCGGTGTTCTTCGGTGTTGCCATTGCGGTGTGCGCGGCTGGTGCCGTACTGTACTACGCGCTTACCGAGATTTCGCTGTTTGTGCTGGGCATTGGCCTTTCCGCTTATGGCGGAGCTTCCTCGGTTGGCGCTGGCAGCATTCTTGGTTCTTTGACGTCGTCTGTCCCCAGTGCATACGTTGCTTTTTCCGACGCATTGTTCAGCCACGGCATTTTCGGGAACCACTTTGCATGGGTGTATGTGGCGGCTGCCTGCATGATTGTTGCGGCGGTTGCG
>OGOL01003354.1_pt1 | contig 11014 bp, 9 predicted proteins | sample 1552641 | NCBI WGS metagenome assembly OGOL01 (sample SAMEA2580140, study PRJEB22360) | human gut metagenome | biome: human gut; feature: human-associated habitat; material: faeces | place: Denmark | collected 2008/2010 | reverse complement strand
TCTCGTTGGCAGAGATGCTGGTCACGATTCCTTTCACAATACTGCCTGCATGAACACGCTTTTCCTCGGATGCATTCAGCATCTCCTCAAAGCTCATGCTGTCATTGATTTCTGCGCTCATACTGTTAAGTACCTCCTCAATAATAGACGATGGCGTTGAAGCCCCGGCTGTCACGCCCGCCACTTTAACATCTGCAAACCATTCCGGCCGAAGTTCGCTCGCTGTCTCGACCGTTACGGCACGCGTGTGTTTTGCGGCGACCTGTACCAGCTTTTGGGTATTGGAAGAATGATGACCGCCAATGACAACAATGATGTCGCATTTTTGGCTGAGGTCTTCCGCTTCCTGTTGCCTCGCCCACGTCGCATTACATATTGTATCAAAAATTCGGGCGTTTGTATAGGCTTTTTTGAGAAACTCCGAACTTTCTTGCCATTTTGTAACCTGAAATGTGGTCTGTGCAACTGCAAACAGGGGTTTTTGCGGGTCAGAGGGGCCTTTCCATGCCTTCAACTCGGCCAGATCGGCAAAAACGAACACCTCTCCGCGGGTGTGGCCCACGATCCCCTGCACCTCCGGATGGGTCTTGTCGCCTGCCACCAGCAGCACCGCCCCCGCCTTTTCGGCCTCGGCGGCAATGCGCTGGATCTTCTGCACGAAGGGACAGGTGGCATCATGGTAGGTGATGCCGCGCGCATCCAGCTCGTCGTACACGGTGCGCGGCACGCCGTGACTGCGGATGACCACCTCGTACCCGGCGGGCACATCGGCGATGGCATCCGCCACAAGGGCACCCTTTTTCTGCATATCCTCCACAGCCTGCGGGTTATGGATCAGCGGGCCGAGGGTGGCCACCTTGCAGCCTTCGTTCAGCAGGCCATAGGTCAGGTCCACCGCCCGCTTGACACCAAAGCAGAACCCCGCCGTTTTGGCAACTCGGATCTCCATCTTTTACGCCCCCATCTTCTCCCACGCATCCAGCAGGGCCTGCTTGTTGGCACGCAGCTTTTTGGTGTCGCGGCGGCTCTCCATGGCAAACTGCTCTGCAGGCATCGGCTCGCCGTAGATCACCCGTACTTTGCAGAACAGGTGCATTTTTCCATCCGGCGTATCGTACAGGATGCGGCAGGGCACTACGTCCACCCCGGCCCCCGCCGCAATGACGAACAGTCCGCTCTTGGGCGGCAGAAGCTTCCCGTCCTTTTCGCGGGTGCCCTCCGGGAAGATGAGCAGTGTTTCGCCGTTTCTGCACTTTTCTACGGTCTGCTCAATGGCAGCCATTTCATCCTTTGTGCCGCGCACGCACACCGCGCCGCAGCAGCGGAAGAACCATGTGAGCAGGGCGTTGATCTCGAACAGTTCCTTCTTGGCGAACACGATCATCCGCCTGCTCCACCGGGTGACCACGATGAACACCGGGTCGATGGCGGAGACATGGGTGGGCGCAAGGATGCAGCCCTTTGTCTGCACCTTTTTCAGGTTTTCGCGGCCCTCTACATGGATGCGGAAGCCGATATGCCACAAAAGCCACGCAAAGGGCACTAAGATGTAATATAATATCATTTTATCGTTTTATTCACTTTCTCCGCAATGATCTTCTTCATTGCAGCAAGGCTCTGTTCAAAATCCAGCTCCGAAGTATCCAGCAGCACGGCATCGTCCGCCTGCTTCAGGGGTGCAGCGGCACGGTGGGTGTCCTGATAGTCCCGCTGCTTCACGTCGGCCAGCACCTCTTCATAGGGAGTATCGATGCCCTTGGCCTGATACTCTTTCCACCTGCGTGTGGCGCGGGCTTCCGGCGTGGCGGTAAGGAAGATCTTCACCGTGGCATCCGGCAGCACCACCGTGCCAATGTCGCGGCCGTCCATCAGCACGTCCTGTTTCTTTGCCATATGCCGCTGCAGTTCCAGCAGAAAGGCGCGCACAGCCGGGTTTGCGCCCACGGCAGAGGCAGCCATACCTGCGGCCTCGGTGCGGATGGCGGTGCTCACATCCTCTTCCTTTAAATAAATGTGCTGTTCGCCCTCAATGGAGGCCAGCCGCAGCTCGATCTGGGGAAGCAGCGCGTTCACTGCGTCGTTGTCCTTAGGGTCCTTGCCTGCGCGCAGGGCATACAGTCCGATGGCACGGTACATGGCACCGGTATCCACATAAATATAGCCCATTTCAGCCGCCAGACGGCGTGCCAGCGTAGATTTGCCTGCACCTGCAGGCCCGTCGATCGCAACAGATACCATGTTGTATCTCTCCTTTTTAAACTGAACGATTTAAAATGGCCTCCGCATTCGCTGTGGCCATCTTCAGCGGAAAATCATTTTAATATTTTTGCGCTCTGCGGAGCGCTCCAAACACATTTTCACCGGATGGGGTCGTAACGGAGAACTGCATTGCTGCTCGTTCCCTTCAGGAACAGTTGCGCAGCGGTCTGTGAGACTATCCCGGCAACAACTCTTTTTGTGAAAACGTATTTTGAAAACGACCGCAGTCGTTTTCAAAATACAAATCAAAAAAATCTATTCCTATAAATATGCCCAGAGCAGCGCGGAGGGCATTTAAAATTGTTTTATCTGTAATTACAGATGATTTGCAAATGCCTGTGCAGTGCAGAAGGCGATCTGCAGGTTGTAGCCGCCGGTATAGGCATCCACATCCAGCACCTCGCCCGCAAAGTAAAGGCCCAGCGCCTTTTTGCTCTGCATGGTTTTGGGGTCCACCTCCCGCACGGACACGCCGCCGCTGGTGATCACCGCGTGGGCCAGATCGCCCCGGGCATCAATGGACACCCGCCAGTGCTTCATCAGCTGCACCAGCTCTCTCTTCTGCTCCCGGGTGATCTGGTTTGCCCTGGTAGCCGGGTCGATGCCCCAGCGCGCCACCATCACCGGCTGCATACTGGACGGCAAAAGCTTTACCAGTGCGCCCTGCGCCGCGTGGTTTGCCAGCAGGGCAAAATCCCGCGTGATGCGGTCATAAAGCTGCTCCTCGCTGAGAGCGGGCTTGAGGTCGATCTCCGCATGATACTTGTGTTTTTTCATGTCGCCCAGATGGCTGGATGCGCTCAAAGTCAGCGGGCCGCTGATGCCAAAATGGGTGAACAGCATTTCGCCCTGCTCGTCAAAAATGGCCTTGCTGTCCTCGAACAGGGTCAGGGTGACGTTTTTCAGCGCCAAACCCATCATCTTTTTGCAGTCCGCGTCATGGCTCACAAGACTGACCAGACTGGGCACCGGCTCGATGAGGGTGTGCCCGGCCTGCTGGGCCAGTTGGTAGCCGTCGCCGGTAGAGCCGGTGGTGGGGTAGCTCACGCCGCCGGTGGCCACCAGCACGGCATCCGCCCGGTACTCCCGGCCGGAGGTGCCCCGCACACCGATGCACCGCAGTGCCGGGCCTGCCTTTTTCTTTTTGGGATGGCGCGGGTTTTCCGGTGCGGCGGGAGCTGCTTCCGGCTCCGGTGTTACCTCTTCCAATAGCAGCTTTTTCGCGCCGTCATGCACGAGTTCAGCATCCTGCGCATAGCGCAAAAGAGCCTGCCGGATCTCCTCAGCCTTGTCGGATACCGGGAACACCCGGCGTCCGCGCTCCACCTTCAGCTCCACGCCAAGGCCCTCGAACAGTTCCATGGTCTTTGCCGGTGGAAAGGCTCCCAGCGACGAATACAGAAAGCGCGGGTTCGTGCGCACATGGCGTAGAAATTCCTCTGCCGGGCAGTCGTTGGTCACATTGCAGCGGCCCTTGCCGGTGACAAGGATCTTCTGGCCGGGCTTGTCCATGTGTTCCAGCACCGTCACCTGATGCCCCTGCCGCACGGCGGTACCCGCCGCCATCAGTCCTGCCGCGCCTGCGCCGACGATCAATACTTTCGCCATCCTTTTTCTCTCCCATCGCCTAATAATACGAGTCTATCATACCAGAATCGACACACAAAAGCAATGTTCTGCCGTATTTCTACCAATTACAACAGCTGGGCAAGGATGCTGTTCTGCACGATGAGACCCGCCGGGGTCAGGGCAAGGGTGCGGCCGTCAAAGCTTGCATAGCCCGCCCGGACGCAGTTTTGCACAAAGGCCAGCTGTGCGGTGGAAAATTCTTTCCCGTAAATTTTTTTGTATGCATCCAGCGAAAGGCCTTTGCGCAGACGCAGCTGTAAAATAAGGTAGTCCTCTGCGCCGCAGCTGCCGTCCATCACCGGGGCAGCGGCATCGTTCAGGAAAGCGGCGGTGTCCGGCGGGTAGTAGAACCGTCTGCCGCCCATGCAGGAGTGCGCCGCCGGGCCAAGGCCCAGATAGTCGCCGCAGTCCCAGTAGATGAGGTTGTGTCTGCCCTCATAGCCGGGCTTTGCAAAGTTGGAGATCTCGTACTGTTTGTAGCCGTGGTGTTCCAGCTGTTCCACTGCATAAAGGTAAAAATCGGCGGCTTCATCGCCGGTGGGCAGGCCTTCGGGCGGATGTTTACCAAAGGCCGAATCCGGCTCGATCTTCAGCAGATATGCCGAAATATGGGTAGCCCCACCACCCTCGATCAGTTCCAGCGTTTCGTCAAACTCGGCTTCGGTGTAGTGCGGCAGTGCCAGCATGATGTCGCCGCTGATGTTCGCAAACCCTGCGCGCCGGGCGGCGGCAAAGGCAGCCCGCGCCTGCTTTGCCGTGTGCGGCCTGCCCAGTGTGCGCAGCTGGGTATCCCGGGCAGACTGCACCCCGAAAGAGATGCGGTTCACACCCGCCTCCCGGAAGCCTGCAAGGCTTTCTTCCGTCACCGTCTCCGGGTTTGCTTCCAGTGTGATCTCGGCCCCCGGCATCGGCCGGGCCGCATCGATGAGCCGTTTTGCCTGCTCCGGGCGCAGCAGGCTGGGGGTGCCGCCGCCAAAATAAAGGGTGTCCGGCTGCAGAGGTGCTTCCGGCGCAAAGCGGGAAAGCTCCCGCAAAAGAGCCTCCACATAGGCATCCGGCACGCCGCGCTCACCGGGATGGGAATAGAAATCGCAGTATCTGCATTTGGAAAAACAGTAGGGTATGTGTAAATAAAGCCCAAGAGACATACAATATCACAGCCTTTTTCATGAAACGTTCATTTCTATGCAGTATACTATATTCCGTAGACCGGAGCAAGGAAAAAGTGTTCCGGCAGAAAGAGACTGGAGGAGTCCCATATGGATTACAATTACAATGGTTACGATCGAGGCTACACGGAGCCTGCCATGACCTCGGCTGACTATATGAACCGCACCTATCGCTGGATGGCGGTAGGCCTGCTCATCACCTTTGCCGCGGCGTTCGTTACAGCCGCTACCCCGCTGCTGTACGTTGTCAACTCGCTGTATCTGGTGTTCACCATCGCAGAGCTGGTGCTGGTGTATGTGCTCAGCTCCCGCGTGCAGAACATGTCGGTGGGCGGTGCAAGAGCCGCCTTCTTTGCCTATGCACTGCTCAACGGCATGGTGCTGAGCTACTACTTCCTGGTATTTGATCTGGGCACTCTGGTGCTGGCCTTCCTTGCCACCTCGCTGTACTTCGGCCTGATGGCGGTCTACGGCACTACTACCCACAAGGATCTGTCCGGCTGGGGTCCCAAGCTGATGATGGGCCTGTTCGCGCTCATCATCACCGGCTTTGTGGGCATGCTGTTCGGCATGAGCTTCCTTACCACGGTGCTGTACAGCGCTGTCGGTCTGGTGGTGTTCATGCTGCTGACCGCCTACGACACCCAGAAGCTGAGCCAGATGTTCTCCTACTACGCCTATGACGGCGAGCTGGCCGAGAAGGCTTCCATCTACGGCGCACTGACGTTGTATCTGGACTTTATCAACATCTTCCTGTATGTTGTGCGCCTGCTGGGCATGAACAGCCGCCGCCGCAACTGATTTTTGATCCGCAAAGGCTCTCCCGAAAAGGGAGGGCCTTTTTATTTGGTAATATCATTTAGAATATCCTCCGCTTCGCTCTGGGTATCAACACAGAAGGCCACAGAGGGAAGATGCATTTTCCGGCTGCAGCCCTTCCCGTGAAATAGCATTTCCTCTAAATATGCCCAGAGCAACGCGGAGGGCATTTAAATAAAAGAATGCATAAAACCTGCCCTGCTGTCCCACACTAAGCCCAGAAGCAATGCGTACACAATGCAGCAGATGGGAGTAACGACAATGGAGCAGATCAAAAAGTTTTTGCGCAGCAGGGGCTTTACACTGGCACTGCTGGCCTGTCTCGTCGCAGCCGCAGCGGCGGGAGTGTGGGCAGTGCGCACCGTGCGGGATGAACTGAAAAAGAGCTACGACGACCTGACGACCCCGCAGGAAGAACCTGCACCGGAGCCGCAGCTCACCCTTGACCCACAGGAGGACGATGTATGGCAGCAGCCCGTGACCGACGCCGCAGAATCTGCGGCAAATGTACCCAAGCCCGCATCCTCTGCGTCCTCTTCTGGGGCGCAGTCTGGCTCTGGTTTGGTGCACGAACCCTCCGCACTGCAGGGCGCATCCTCGCCTGCCAGCAGTTCAGCTGCGCCTGCCTCCACGCAGCCCGTCTCAGGCAGGGTCTTGAACGCCTACAGCGGCGATGAGCTGGTGTACAGCAGCACCCTTGGCGACTGGCGCACCCACAACGGTGTGGACTACGCCTGTGCGCAGGATGCACAGGTGTGTGCTCCCGCCGCCGGTAAGGTGACCGCTGTGGACACCGATAGCCGCTGGGGCAGTGTGGTGTGCATCGAGGACAGCGCCGGGCACCTGTGGCGGGTGTGCGGCACCGCCGACCCCACGGTGCAGACCGGCGATGAAGTGAGTGTGGGCCAGATACTTGGCCGTACAGGCAGCATTCCCAACGAATGCGCCGAGGAGACGCATATCCATCTGGAAGTACTGCAGGGTGAGCAGTACCTTGACCCGGCAAAGCTGCTGAACTGATGCAGTTCGCCGTATCCCCTGCGTATTTTTCAGTAAAATATTCCAAGCAGCAAAAAATCGGAAAGGCCGTTCTGGTCTTTCCGATTTTTCATTCTATAGGATCGATGCAGGCTCAGGCATTTTCCAGCTCAACCACCGGCCAGCCCAGAAGGCGGATGGCTTCGCGGTCGTGGGTAGCCAGCAAGACAGGCTTTTCTCCGCAGCGCTCCCGCAGCAGCGCCGCAGCAGCGGCAAGGGTGTCCGGGTCCATTCCGGTAAAGGGTTCGTCTAACAGCAGCGTATCGCTGGCGGCCCACAAAGCCCGCAGCAGAGCCGTGCGTCGCTTCTGTCCACCGGAAAGCCGTGCGGCAGGCAGGGCCAGTGCGGCAGCATCCATGCCAAGCTGTTGAAAATCTTTTATGATTTGCTCCTTGTATTGTTCTGCACTGCCGGGCAATACCAGTGTCACGTTCTGCACAGCTGTCAGCTGCGGGCAGAGTCGGTCTTCCTGAAACACTGCTGCCACCCGGCCAACGCCCTGTACTATGCCAGAAGTGGGTTCTTCCAGCCCCATGAGGATGCGCAGCAATGTGGTCTTGCCCCAGCCGCTGGGTGCCCACAGCACCGCCGGGCCTTCCACCGTGAGGCAGAGATCTCGGAACAGCGTTTTCTCCCCGAACTGTTTTGTCAGATGCTCGATGGTCAGCATTGCGGCACCTCCCCGGTCACGGCGCGGGTCACGCAGTCCAGAAGCAGCAGGAACAGCTTTTCAAACCCGGCGCTGAGCAGGATGATCACAAACGTCCATGCGAACAGCTCCCCGGTGGAAAGGGTGATCTTGGCCCGGTAGAGTGCATCGCCGATGCTGCCATTGGGCAGGCCGATCACCTCAGCGGCAACGCCGCTCTTCCAGCAGATGCCAAGGGCCACGCTGCATCCCTGCCGGAAGGCCGGCAGCACCGCAGGCAGCCACACCGCCCGCAGCCGTCGGCCCAGCGGAAGGCGAAACACCTTCGTCATCTCCAACAGCTGTGGGTCTGCGCTCTGGATGCCGGTGCGCACCGCACCGTACAGCACGGGCAGCACCATTAAAAAGCTGATGAGCACCGAAAGCGATGCCCCCCGCACCCACACCAGCGCCAGAATGATAAAGCTTGCCACCGGCGTGGCTTTGACCAGCTGCAGCACCGGAGCAAGCAGCACATCTGCCGTGTGCCACGCCTGTGCGGCCACAGCCAGCACGATGCTTACGGCCACGCCCAGCCCAAAACCCAGCAGAATGCGCCCGGAGCTGAAACCCACCCGCTGCCAGAACTCTGCCTGCGGCAAAAGCTGCAAAAGAGTGCGCACCGCCTGCACCGGCGAAACAAGGAACACCTCCTGTCCCACCGCCATGGCGGCGCACTGCCACACCGCCAGCCAGAAGGCCGCAGCGCCCAGCCGCTGAAAAAGTTGTTTATGTCGCTTCATAAACTTACCTGCTCCTGATTACAAATAAATGCAGGACGGCAAGGTGTTTCGCCAGCGAATGATCCGAGGATAGGCCCCTGTTGCCATAAGGCAACAGGGCGGGAGCTGGAAGCCCCGAATTTCGCGGAGAAAGCGTCCTGATAGCCTGCTCAGTTCTACATTATACATTATAATACCACATCTTTTTCCAAACGCCAATGACCCGTGCATCATGATGCATAAGAGCTTATCATGCCTGTCATTACTTTTCTTCATGTTTTTCTTTCTTGACATGAAATGCATAAAACGATAAACTGAACTGTATAAATCACTGTCATCTTTGATGCAGGAAAGAAATGAGGTGTCTGTCCTATGCAGAAGCTTTCCGGCAAAAATCTGCTTCTGGTCGGCTTTACACTGTTTTCCATGTTTTTTGGTGCAGGCAATCTGATCTTCCCGCCGCATCTGGGCGCGCAGGCCGGTACCAGCCTCTGGCCTGCCTTTGCGGGCCTTGCCGTCAGCGCCGTCGGCCTGCCCATTGCGGGCGTGGTGGCTGTGGCACGGGCAGGTGGTCTGGATAAGCTTGCCGGCCGGGTGCATCCGGTGTTCGCCATGGTGTTCACCATTCTGGTGTATCTTTCCATCGGGCCCTGCCTTGCCATCCCCCGCACCGCCAGTACCTCCTTCCAGATGCTGGTGCCGCTGATAGGCGGCGGTACCGGGCTGCAGCTGGCCTACTCGGTGCTTTTTTTTGCAGCGGCCTTTCTGGTGGCGCTGCGGCCAGAAAAGCTTACCGACTGGCTGGGCCGCATCCTCTGCCCCTGCCTGATCGTGCTCATCGTGGTGCTGTTTGCCGGGTGTCTCATCCATCCGCTGGCGGCACACTACGGCACACCCAGCGCAGAGTACGCAGCCCTGCCCGCTGTGCAGGGCATCCTGTACGGCTACCAGACCATGGACACGCTGGCCGGGCTGAATTTTGGCGCGGTCATCGCCCTGAACATCCGCGCCCGGGGTGTCACAGAAAGCCGTGCCGTGGAGGGCGGCACCATCCGGGCCGGTTTTATTGCAGGCGGGCTGCTGCTGGCTGTTTATGCCATGCTGAGCCATGCCGGTGCCCAGACCGGCACGGTGTATCCGGGCCTTGCCACCGGTGCCGAAGTGCTCACCGCTCTGGCACAGCAGCTGTTTGGCCGGGCGGGCCTTGTGCTCATTGCGGCCATTTTTGTGATCGCATGCTTCAACACCTGCGTGGGCCTGATCGCCTGCGTGGGTCAGTATTTTCATCAGCTGCTGCCCCGCATCCCCTACCCTGCCATCGCAGCTTTTTTTGCTGTGGCCAGTATGCTGGTATCGAACCTCGGCCTTGCTGCCATCATCCGGCTGTCCACTCCGGTGCTGAACGCCATTTATCCCGCAGCCATCGTGCTGATCCTGCTTTCCTTTATGCCGGGCCTTGAAAAGCACCGGGCGGTGTATCCGCTGTGCATGGGCCTGACCGCCCTGCAGAGCATCGCCGCTGCGCTGCCGCTGGGGGCAGTATCTGCCGCCGCCAACGCTCTGCCGCTGGGCAGCATGGGCTTTGGCTGGGTGCTGCCTGCGCTGGCCGGGCTTGCAGGCGGGCTGCTTTTAAACAAATCTGATCTGCAATAAAATAACCTGAAAGGCCCGGTTCCCATGTTACAGGGAGCCGGGCCTTTGCTATTTACTGCAGTTTTTTGCGTTTTTCGTAGTCGTTCAGGGCGGCAAGTGCTTCCTTTGCCATGGGCACCAAGGCTATCATGTTGAAAATGGTCATCAGGCCAATGCCCACGTCGCCCAGATCCCACACCACCGTGTAGGCCTGCATACCGCCGATCACCAGCATGGCCAGCGCGATCAGCTTATACACGGTCTGGCTCCACCAGTTGTCGCCGCACAGATAGGCCACATTGCCGCGGGCATAGTACAAAACGCCCAGAAAGGTGGAAAAGCTGAACAGCGCCAGCGTGGCCGCAATGAACACGACACCAAAGCCGCCCAGATGGTACTGCAGGGCAGTCTGCAAAAGGTCCATGCCCGCAAGTCCTTCCGTGATCTCCTGCGGCACCAGCAGCATCAAAAAAGCCGTGCAGCTGCAGATCACCACCGTATCGATCAGCACGCCCAGTGCCTGCACAAAGCCCATCTTGACCGGGTCGTCGCACTCTGCGGCGGCAGCTGCACAGGGTGCCGAACCGCTGCCCGCTTCGTTGGAGAACAGGCCGCGCTTGACACCGTTCATCAGCACAGCACCAAAGCCGCCAGCCACGGCCTGCCGCAGACCGAACGCTTCCGCAAAGATGCGCCCGAACACCGCCGGGAGCTTGGGCAGGTTGAACAGCACGATGCCCACGGTGATGACAAAATAGCACACCGCCATGATGGGCACCATCACGTCCAGACTTTTCACGGTGGCATTCTTGCGCAGCACGATCACCGCCGCAATGGCCGTGAGCACCAGTGTGGTAGTAAGCGGCGGAATATGGAACGCATTTTCAAACGCAGAACTGACCGAGTTGGAGATCACTTGACTGATGCCGCACCAGCAGATGAGGCCAGACACCGCAAACAGCGCCGCTACCACAGAGCGTTTGAGCTTTTTGCCGCGCCTGCGCTCCGCCAGCACATGCAGATAGTAGGCCGGGCCGCCGCGCCAGCCGCCGTACAGC
>OGOL01003330.1_pt1 | contig 11077 bp, 10 predicted proteins | sample 1552641 | NCBI WGS metagenome assembly OGOL01 (sample SAMEA2580140, study PRJEB22360) | human gut metagenome | biome: human gut; feature: human-associated habitat; material: faeces | place: Denmark | collected 2008/2010 | reverse complement strand
TGGCAGATTATAGAAAAACCGGAGGCTTGTGTAAAAAGACACATGAGCCTCCGGTTTTTATTATCAGAAATTCTATTTTTGATGCAAAGTGTCCAACAAGTGATACGGATGATTTGCTTAGCTGTCTGAAAAAGCTGACCGCAATTTACTCATCTTTAAATCCTTCACCCACTACATCATTCGATTCCATGATTACAAGGAAGGATTTTGGATCAATCGTTTTGATCAGCTTGCGGATTCCGTACATCTGCTTATTGTTGCAGGCGCACATTATGATGTGCTTATCATCTTTGGAATAACTTCCCATACCATTTAAAATTGTAGAGCCGCGTCCGAGAACCTCATCGATTTTGAAGCAGATTTCAGTGCTGTGCTCGGGATCGGTTACGATCAGGGCAAGCTTTCCTTCATCAATTCCGTACATAACTTTATCCATAACAAGAGAGAGCAGATAGCTGACGATCAGACCGTAGATCAGACTGTCCACGTCACGGGATACAATTACGGTTCCGAGGATCACAATTACTGCATCCAGTGCAAATGCAATATTTCCAAGGGAAAGGTGAGGGTTCAGTGCTTTGATCGACATCATGATAAAGTCAGAGCCGCCGGTTGAAGAATCACGCATATAGATCATTGCATAACCAAGTCCGGAAAGGACACCGCAGCAGATGGCAGAAAGAAGTCTGTCACCCTGATAAACCGGGAACAGCGGTGCGATCACGTCCATGATTATGGAAGTAATAATGATCGTCCGGACTGAATTCAGGAAAAATCTGCGTCCCAGAAGCCGAAAACAACAGATGGCGATCGGGATGTTAAGGATCAAGGCAACAGTACCGATCGGCAGTCCAAACAACTGGTAAAAGATCAGGGCGATTCCGTTTACCCCTACCATCGGAAATTTTGCGGCGGCAGCAAAATTATAGACACCGACAGCGATCAGGATTCCTCCGATAATGTCAGTTGCGATATCTTTTGTAAGTTCCAAAGCTTTGTTCTGATTCATGATAATAACCTCCTTGATGTTGATGGAATGTGATTTATAAAAAGCAAAGGCTTGCCAGAAAGACCAAAAAAAACACCTGCTAATTATATCTGGATATAATCGCAAATGCTCTTCATTTCTTTAGTATACGCGCCATAGGATAAGGATGTCAACGGTTGTTTAGGTTGTATTCGTAAAATAAATTTGTTATGATAATGAACAGAAAAAGTTGCAAATTACAGTGATAAAGTGAGGAACAGATTATGAAAATAGTTTTTTTGGATGTAAAAACAATTGGAGAAGATATTGATCTTTCTGGATTTGACAGGTTAGGTGAAGTCGTAAAATACGATTTTTCTACATCAGAAGAAGTACCGGAAAGAGTTCAGGATGCAGATGTGATTATTTTAAATAAAGTACAGGTCAATGAGCAGACGATTGGAAAAGCAGAGAATTTAAAGCTGGTATGTGTGACGGCAACGGGGACCAACAATCTGGATAAAGAATATCTGGAAAAAAGAGGAGTTGCATGGAGAAATGTAGCTGGCTATTCGACAGAAACGGTGGCACAGCACACTTTTGCAATGCTTCTCTATCTGCTGGAAAAGATACGTTATTACGATGATTATGTAAAAGAAGAGCGTTACATCAATGATACAATATTTACGCATTTTGCAGAGCATTTTACGGAGATCAGTGGCAAAACGTGGGGGATCATAGGTCTGGGAACAATTGGACGGAGAGTTGCGGATATCGCAAAAGCATTTGGAGCACAGATTATTTATTACTCTGCATCAGGGCGTTCGGCGCAGGAAGGTTACGAACAGGTAGATCTGGATACAGTGCTTGCAAAATCTGACATTATATCCATTCATGCACCGTTAAATGAACATACAGAGGGCTTAATGGATAAAGCAGCATTTGCAAAAATGAAAAAAACCTGTATTTTCCTGAATCTTGGACGTGGTCCGATCGTAGTCGAGCAGGATCTGTATGAGGCACTGGAAAATGACGAGATAGCTGCAGCCGGACTTGATGTACTTTGTCAGGAGCCGATGAGTGAGACGAATCCGCTGCGAAAAATAAAAGACAGCAAAAAACTGCTGATTACACCACATGTAGCATGGGCGAGCGTGGAAGCAAGGACAAAGTTGATGGGAATTATACTGGGACAGATAAAAGAATATTTTCAAATTTAAGAAACCGGAGTTGTCGCATGGATTTTAGTGATATGCGGCAACTCCGGTTTTGCTTAAAATATTTGTTTACTTGTTAAATCGGATTAAAGACGAAAGACAACCCTTTACATCTCCGCGTATAATTTCACAAGCTCAACTGCGATATCCACAGCCTTGTCCATTCCTTCTGCCGTGATGTGTTCATATGGTCCATGGAATGCATGTCCCCCTGTTCCAAGGTTTGGGCAAGGAAGCCCCATAAAGCTGAGCTGGCATCCGTCTGTGCCGCCACGGATCGGAAGCACAAGCGGTGCAACACCCGCATTTTCACAGGCTTTCTTTGCATTCTCAATCAGATGCATGCATCCGGCAATAATCTCAGCCATATTCTGGTACTGGTCAGTAATCATAAGCTTCACAGTGCCTTCTCCCCATTTTTCATTGAGATTTTTTTCGATATGGCGAAGAGTTTCTTTTCTGGCTTCAAACAGATTCTTGTCGTGATCCCTTACAATGTAATGAAGCTTTGCTTGTGCCACATCTCCACTCATACCGGTCAGATGGTAGAATCCTTCATAATCCTCCGTTTCACGCGGGATTTCAAGTCCTGGAAGCATGTTATTGATTTCAGCGGCAACCAGGCACGCATTGATCATCGTATCCTTGCTGGAACCCGGATGCACAGCAAAGCCGGTAATTTCAAAATCTGCCTTGCATGCATTGAAGTTTTCATACTGAATTTCTCCTTCGGTATCGCCATCCAGAGTGTAGGCAAACTGTGCAGCAAATTTTTCTACGTTAAAATGATCAGTTCCACCACCGACTTCTTCATCTGGTGTAAAAGCGATTGAGATCGGTCCATGAGGAATATTTTCTTTGATCAGTGCTTCAGCCATGGTCATGATCTCGGCAACTCCGGCTTTATCATCGGCACCAAGAACAGTTGTACCGTCTGTTGTGATCAGGGTGCGTCCGGCAAGAGATGGAAGATGCGGGAAATCTTTTACGGTAAGGGTACGTCCACTTGTGCCAAGCGGCAGATCACCGCCATCGTAGTTCTTGTGTACGACCGGGATGATGTCATGGTCACAGTAATCGGAAACGGTATCCATGTGTGCGATAAATCCGATAGATGGTTTATTCTCATATCCTGGTGTGGCAGGAATCTTTCCATATACATAGCAGAATTCATCCAGACTTACGTCAGAAATCCCGAGGGCAGTCATCTCATCTGCCAGAATACGTGCCAGGTCGAACTGACACTGGGAAGAAGGAGAAGTCGTACTGTGTTCATCACTTGGAGTACGGACTACTACATAATTTAAAAGTCGTTCATATGCTCTCATAATCAAACCTCTTTTCATTAACATTTCTTATCCGAGTATAGCATTTTGCAGGTGAATATGCAATTGTGGCAGCAGGTTCTCTTTTGGGTGCGGCATTGCATAAAGGAACTTCTTTTCCGGTCGGAAAGGTAGAGTTTATGGATCTTTATCCATTGACATTTCAGGAATTTTTGTGCGCATTAGGAGAGGAACGCTTCGTAAATATTCTTCAGGGAACGGATACCGATATGGTGACAACATTCAAATCTAAATATATAGACCGATTACGCGAATATTATTATGTAGGTGGCATGCCGGAAGTAGTACAGACGTATGTAGAAACGAAGGATTTTAATCAGGTCAGAGAGATACAGAAGAACCTGTTGAATTATTATCAACAGGATTTTTCAAAACACGCCGAGACTTCATTGGTTCCAAGACTGAATCTTGTATGGAATTCGATTCCGATGCAGCTGGCGAAGAAAAATAAAAAATATATCTATGGACAGGTGAGAAAAGGATCAAGGGCAAAAGATTTTGAGCTGGCAATACAATGGCTTTTAGACTGTGGACTGATTCATAAGGTACAAAGAGCAGGGAAGAACTTCGATTATTCCGTTGGAAGTGAAAGCGGAGGAAAATTTGAGGGCAAAAAGCCTGAAAGCGTTCTGTGAAAAATATAAGCCTAAATATGCCGTAAGAACGTCAATGTCAGATTACCGGGAACAGGAATGGATGACAAATATTCCTTTGTATAATATCGACAGGATCAAAGAATATCTGGAACAATAAAAAGCTGAAAATATGAAAAATTATGGAAATCTATAAGAGATGAAAAATAAAAAAATTGCACAAAACAAAGAAAAAAGTTTGAAAAACAGCAAAAATATTGATCAAAAAAGATGTGATTTTGGTTAATCTTGATAATCCATGAGTGCTATAATACAGCTGTAACAAGGAAATAGGTACTTTACCAGAAGTCAGTGATTGGAGGAAAAGATAAATGAATACTTTAAAAGCTGAAAAAAGAAACATGCAGACAAAAGCCAAAAAACTCAGAAGAGAAGGTTATGTAACCGGCAATGTATTCGGACGTGAGATTGAAGGCTCCATTCCGGTACAGATGACACAGAAAGAAGCGGAAAAGTTCCTGAAAGCTAATGGCAAAGGAAGCCAGATCATGTTGGATTTGGACGGAGAGCAGATGGATGTGCTGGTAAAAGAAGTCGATTATGATTCTATGGGTTCAAAAGTACTTGAAATAGATTTTCAGGCACTGGTAAGTGGAGAAATGGTACATTCCGTAGCAGAAGTTGTGATCCACAATCAGTCAAAGGTTGTCACAGGTGTTGTAGAGGAACTGCTTGATGAAATTGAATACAAAGCACTTCCATCTGCACTTGTTGAAAAAGTAATTGTTGACGTTGGAGATTTGAAGGTTGGAGAAACCATTAAAGTCAAAGACCTTGACATCGCAAAGGATAAAGATGTCAAACTGATCACAGATCCGGAAGCAGATGTAGCAGGTGTGGCTGCCGTTCATAATGATGTTCCGGAAACAGATGAGGAAGAAGCAGCAGTTGAATAAAAAGATTTTGTAAAAAAGGCGGACGCTTTGCAGAAAGAACTGCAAAGTGCCCGTTTTTTGCTTCATAGAAAATCCCGAAGGAACTTCCTATGAAACAAAAGGCACTGCGTGCCGGAGATGCACATTCTTTCTATTTAATGAAATTCCTAATCCCATTTTTCAGCAGGAAATCATAACGGAATATTTACATAAAATCAGGAATCTTTATACAATCTTTATACTAAAAATACTATCATTGATTTACAAAACAGGAGAGGAAAAACAGTGAGAGGAAGGAAAGGTTATGTTCGAGATTGAGAGTATTATTTTATTTACAGGGATCCTGAGCTTTCTGCTGATCGCCGGATTGCATCTGATGCGTGAACTCGACATTTTTCTGAAGAAGGATAAAAAAGAGAGAGAGGAAGAAAGATATAGAGGAGAAAGGAAACGAAACAAATGACAGTAATATATAAAAAGATGACACAGACACAGATGATTGTTGTCGGGTATTTGTTGTTGATCCTTTTGGGAAGTATTCTCTTAATGCTTCCGGTTTCATCAAGGGATGGAAATATGACATCTTTTGCAGATGCATTATTTACCTCGACATCCGCATCCTGTGTGACTGGGCTGGTTGTACAGGATACATATCTGCACTGGTCTTTTTTTGGACAGCTTATCATTTTGATCCTGATCCAGATCGGCGGTATGGGATTTATGACAATTGGTGTCTGTGTGGCGATTCTGTTAAGAAGAAAGATAGGGCTTAAAGTCCGTGGAATTTTGCAGGAGAGTATCAATAGTATTCAAATTGGTGGAATTGTAAAGCTTACGAAGAAGATTATAAAAGGAACACTTTTTTTTGAAAGCATTGGAGCTGTATTGCTGATGATCCGGTTTATTCCGGAATTCGGAATAGGAAGAGGAATCTGGTACGGGATCTTTCATTCTATATCAGCCTTTTGCAACGCCGGGTTTGACCTTATGGGAGAAAATGGTGCCTATCAGTCACTGATCAGATATTCGGATGACTGGCTGGTAAATACAGTGATCATGCTGCTGATTATAATCGGTGGAATCGGTTTTTTAGTGTGGGATGATCTGTCTGTGAAAAAATTTCAATGGAAAAAATATCATCTGCATACAAAGATTGTATTATCAACAACAGGTTTTCTGATTATAGGAGGAGCAGTTTTATTCCTGATACTGGAAAAAAATAATGTACTGGCAGGGGTGCCTGTGACAGAATAGATACTCCCCTTTCTGATTCTTTATTTCACTCGGTGACAGCCAGAACGGCAGGATTTAATACAACCGATACAGGAGCATTGACGGAAGGCAGTAAACTTGTTACTATGATTCTGATGTTCATAGGAGGAAGCCCGGGATCTACAGCAGGTGGAATTAAGACGACAACCGTAGTGGTTCTTATTGTATTTGTGCGTGCAAATCTGATGGAAGCAGCCGGTTGTAATGTATTTAACAGAAGACTGGATGAAACTGCGATCAGAAAGGCCAGTGTTGTAATGTGTACGAATTTGTTCCTTATACTAACAGGAACGATCTTCATGGAAATTATGCAGCCGTTTTCTTTGTCGGATGTGATGTTTGAAGTCTTTTCTGCAATGGGAACAGTGGGAATGTCTGCGGGAATCACAAGAGATGTATGTATGGCATCAAGAATGGTGCTGGTATTTCTGATGTTTTGCGGAAGAATAGGAAGTCTGACATTTGCACTTTCACTGAAAGGGCACAGACATGGAGCACCGATCCGGAAACCGGTAGAAGAAATTACGATAGGATAGAACAAGGAGTAGAAAATGAAATCAGTATTGATTATAGGAATTGGAAGATTTGGCCATCATCTGTGTATTGATATGGCAAATCGGGGAAATGAGGTAATGATCATCGATAAAGATGAGAAAAAGACAACGGATTTGCTGGAATACGCAACAGCAGTACGGGTAGGGGACTGTACAAATGAAGAAGTATTAAGAAGTCTTGGAGTAGGAAATTTCGATCTTTGCTTTGTGTGCATCGGATCAAATTTCCAGAGCAGTCTGGAGATAACAAGCCTGGTAAAAGAGCTTGGAGCCAAACATGTTGTCAGTAAGGCAAACAGGGATATTCATGCAAAATTCTTATTGAGAAACGGAGCGGATGAAGTCTTTTATCCGGATCGGGATATTGCAGAACGACTGGCTGTAAAATACAGTGCAAATCATGTTTTTGACTATTTTGAACTCAGTAAGGATTATTCGATTTTTGAAATCCAGCCGAAGGCTGCATGGATCGGGCGGACGATAGAAGAAGCGGATATAAGGGCAAACTATCATATAAATGTATTTGGAATAAAGAAAAATACAGAGCTGGTGGTCCTTCCGAGAGCGGATTATGTGATGCATGAGAAGGATCATCTGCTTGTAGTAGGTCTTACAAAGGATATTGACCGTCTGCTTGCAAGTATAAAATGATGAATGATGGGGGAAAGAAAATGACAAAAGAGAGAGTAAAATATATGGTGCAGTCGATTGCGATCATGGCGATTGCAACATTTTTGTCTTTTTTTCTCCAGAGTTATGGAATTCGAAAAGAAAATATTCTGATGATCTATATTGTGGGTGTACTGGTCATAACAGTTACAACTACCGGTTATCTGTATGGAATGATGGCTTCTGTATGCAGTGTGCTGCTGTTTAATTATTTTTTTACAGTGCCGGTGCACACATTTGCGATGACGGATCAGAATGATGTGGTACTTCTTGTATTTTTCCTTATCGCAGGATTCATTTCCGCAAGTATTATGGTACGATTTCATAATCAGGTGCGTATTGCAGAGGAAACAAGGGCACAGATGGAAAGAGAAAAGCTGAAAAGCAATATGCTGAGAAGTATATCCCATGATTTCAGGACACCTTTGACCGGAATTATGGGAGCTGCAGGACTCTTAAAAGAGGCGGATGAGTTGGATGCCGGAGTCAGAAAGGAACTGGCAGGAGAGATACAGGAGCAGTCTGTATGGCTGATGCGCCTGATGGAAAATATTTTGAATATGACAAAGCTGGAAAGTGAAGAATTTGAGATCCGGAAAAACCAGGAAGTAGTGGATGATCTGATCTATGAAGCCGTATCACATATCATAGGACTCCGGGAAAAGAGGAGATTTGAAATTAAACTTCCGTCGGAGCTGATTGTTGTAAATGTAGATGGAAAACTGATGGTCCAGGTGCTGGTCAATCTTCTGGATAATGCGATGAAGCATACAGGGGAAAATGGATGGATCTGTATAGAAGCCAGATATGATGCAGGGAAAGTGTGGATCAGTGTAGAAGATGACGGAGACGGGATTCAGGAAGATCTGAAAGAAAATATTTTTGACGAATTTGTTACAAGGTCAGATGAAAAAGGGGACAGACAAAGAGGAATTGGACTGGGATTGGCTATATGTAAAGCGGTAGTAAATGCACATGGTGGAAATATTTGTGCAGAGAACAGAAAAGAAGGCGGAGCAAGGTTCATGTTCTGGTTGGAGGCAAGGCAGGTAAGTACAGATGGCAGATAAGCATAAAATTTTAATTGTGGAAGACGATAAATATATTATTAACTTTATCTCGATGAGTCTTAAGAAAGAAGACTATGATTATGTGATTGCGAAGACATGTGGAGAAGCAAATGCACTGTTCTATGCAAACAGACCAGATATGATCATTCTGGATCTTGGACTTCCGGATGGTGACGGGATTGAGATTATAAAAAATGTAAGAGAAATCTCAAAGATACCGATCATTGTGGTCAGTGCAAGACAGGAAGAGGAAGAAAAAATACAGGCACTGGATCTGGGGGCAGATGATTATGTGACAAAACCGTTTTATATGGGCGAACTGCTGGCCAGAATCCGTGTGGCGCTCAGAAAGAGTAACCAGATTCCGGAGGAAAAGAAAGAAAAAATCTTTCAGTGTGATTATCTGAAAGTGGACTGGGAAAAACATCAGGTATCGATAGATGGGAAAGAAGTTCATCTGACTCCGATGGAATATAAAATTTTGAAACTATTGATCGACAACAGGGGAAAGGTACTGACACATAATTATATTCTCGGTCAGATCTGGGGCAGTGCACAGGGAGTAGAAGCAGCCAACCTGAGGGTATTTATGGCAGCACTGCGAAGGAAGATAGAAAAGGATCCCGGAAATTGCAGATTTATTCTGACAGAAGTCGGAGTAGGGTACCGGTTTAGAGAGACTGCGGAATAAAACAATTTGCAGGCGAGGAAATTAGTTAGAAAAAACGAATGTTATTCTTGAATGACTACCTACAGGACTGATATGATAATGATATAAATTATCAATAAATGGTTTTGCCAAAGGAGACAGATAGAGGAATGACATTAAAAGAATTACAAGTCGGAAAGACAGCTACGATTCTTTCCGTAGGAGGAAATGGTGCACTCAGGCAGCATTTTCTGGATATGGGATTGATCCAGGGAACAGAAGTAACGATTGTAAAGTATGCGCCGATGGGAGATCCGGTTGAGATCAGGATCCATGGTTATGAACTTACGATTCGTCTGGAGGATGCCGGACAGATTGAAATTACGCCGGCCCATGAGCCACATTATAAGAAGAAGGAAGGCAGACAACCGTTAGGAGATGCACAGCATCCGGGGTATGGAGAAGCAGGCATTTTTCATGAGAAGAAAACAGAGCATCCGTTACCGGAGAATACGACACTTACGTTTGCATTGGTTGGAAATCAGAATTGTGGAAAAACAACGCTGTTCAACCAGCTGACCGGATCGAATCAGCATGTGGGAAATTTCCCAGGTGTTACGGTTGACAGAAAAGACGGTGTGATCAAGGAACATCCCAATACCCGTATTACCGATCTTCCGGGAATTTATTCTATGTCTCCGTATAGCAGTGAGGAAATTGTTACAAGAGAATTTCTGCTTCAGGATAAACCGAAGGGAATCATCAATATTGTAGATGCAACCAATATTGAACGGAATATGTATCTGACGATGCAGCTTATGGAACTTGAGATCCCAATGGTTGTTGCGCTGAATATGATGGATGAGATGCGTGTGAACGGTGGCTCTGTGCGTGTGAATGAGCTGGAAGCATTTCTCGGAGTACCGGTTGTACCAATCTCGGCAGCAAAGGGAGAAGGAATTGCGGAACTGGTAGAACATGCACTGCATGTCGCAAAATATCAGGAAGCACCGGAGGAAGTGGATTTCTGCTCTGCTGAAGGTCAGGAAAGTGCGGTTCACAGATGCATTCATGCGATCATGCATCTGATTGAAGATCATGCAAAGGAAGCAGGGATCCCGGTCAGATTTGCAGCAAGCAAACTGGCAGAGAATGATGAGCTTGTCCTGGAAAAATTAAAGCTGAGCCAGAATGAAAAGGAACTTCTGGAACATATCAATCTGCAGATGGAAGAAGAATGCAAGGTAGACCGTTCATCAGCAGTAGCGGGAATGCGTTTTAACTATATCCAGCGTGCCTGTGAAGATACGGTCTTAAAGCCACATGAGAGCAGGGAGCGGGTGCGAAGCAGGAAGATTGATCAGGTTCTGACAGGAAAATATACCGGGATTCCGGCATTTATCGCAATTATGGGACTGGTATTCTGGCTCACATTTAATGTGATCGGAGCATTTTTGCAGGATCTTCTGCAACAGGGAATTGACCAGGTGATTGTAGCCTGCAGTCAGGCACTGGATGCGGCAGGAGTCAATGGCGTATTAAAGTCACTGATTGTAGATGGAATCTTTCAGGGGGTTGGAAGCGTGCTGAGTTTCCTGCCGATCATTGTTACACTGTTCTTTTTCCTTTCGATGCTGGAGGACAGTGGATATATGGCAAGGGTTGCGTTTATTATGGATAAACTTTTGCGAAAGATTGGTCTTTCCGGAAGAAGTATTGTACCGATGCTGATCGGATTTGGATGTACAGTACCGGGAGTTATGGCGAGCCGGACACTTTCTTCAGAGCGTGATCGTAAAATGACG
>OGOL01003319.1_pt1 | contig 11098 bp, 6 predicted proteins | sample 1552641 | NCBI WGS metagenome assembly OGOL01 (sample SAMEA2580140, study PRJEB22360) | human gut metagenome | biome: human gut; feature: human-associated habitat; material: faeces | place: Denmark | collected 2008/2010 | reverse complement strand
AGGTTTTTTATTAACAAATAAATAAGTAGTTTTAAACATAATAATTTTTAATAAGGGGAGGAAAAGAAAGTTATGAAGATAAAAATTAAGAAAATAATAGCAAGCGTACTTACATTTATGATGATTTTTACACAAATGCCTGTAAATGTATTTGCGGCAGATACTAATATTTCAAGTGATGGAAGTACGTATTATACAAGTACACCAGGAACATATAATTTGCCTGGAGGTACGTATTATACTAAGAAATATTCTACATGGGAAAATGCTGGTACAAAAGTTCGTGTACAATATAATAGCTCTAAAATAGGAACGATAGCTTTAAATATATTAGGCGATGTTATTAATAATCCTGATAAAAGTGGAAGGTTTGATTTTATTAGGACTGACAGAAATACTGATGTAACTATTAATATGAATGGTCATACATTTACTTATAGTGGAAATGATGTTTACAGTCTATGCGGATTTGTTGAAAATTCAGGAACAATGACAATCAATGGTAGTGGTGGAACGATTGTATCTGATGAAGTTGGACTTAACTCTAAAGAGGGAGTTTTGAATGTTAATGATGTCACAATTAAAGCAAATCGTATTGGTATTTACAATGAAGCGACAGTACTTAAACTAAAAAATGTAAAGTTTGATGAAAGTTGTGGAACAGATGTTCAACTTGGTAGTAATGGTACCATTGATCTTTCAGAATATAATGGAAATGCTATTACAATTGATATTGATTATAACATAAACGATGGAAAGAAACACAGAATATCTCCAAGAGGAGTAAGTAGAGATGATTTGAATAAAATAAATTTTGTAAGAAATAGTGACAAATTATACAGAGTTGATCTTAGATATGACGAAGAAGGTCAATATATATATTTAGCAAAACATGTTCACAAATGGAACTATGTACTTGATAACAGCGATGAAAGTGGAAAAACAATAAAAGGTTATTGTAGTGAAGAAGATAGAAAGAGTGAATGTGATTATCAGGATCCAGATACTACAACAGCGAAAATAGTATTAAAAACAAAAGATGGAGGGTATAAGAAAGGAGACAATGCTTGGGTTGAAAATGCCGCTGGTAATAATACCTCTAGTTTTCCAATATCAGGAGATTCATACCAATTAACATATTATCAAAATGGACAACAATTATCACAAAGACCAACAGAACCAGGAGATTATTCAGTAACTCTAACAATGAATCAAGTTTCAGTTTTTGGAGAATTCACAATTACGAAAGCAGAATATTATACAAATAAAATATATTTCAAAGATAAGAACTGGAAAGAACAAGATAATTGTGAATATACTTATCAAGGATATCAATCAGAATTTGGTCCATATGTAAAAGTCAATGATGGGTATGGTCATCTTATGGATCCAAATTATGTAGATTCAAATGCAGTTGTTTCTTATGAATACAAGAAATGTGATGATGACGACAGTACATATAAACCAATAAGTTCAGATAAGCTATTAGCTGAGTTAAATAGTCTAAAACCTGGTACTTATTTTATTAGAGGAGTAGTTTCTGAAACAAATCATTATTTGCGTTTAACAACAAAATCACTTAAATTTACTGTATTAAAAGCAAAACCTACTCCACCTAGCATTGTTAAATACACATGGGAATATGGAGAACAACCAGAACTTGTCCCTGAAAGTATGTTAGATAATTGTCAATATTCATATAAATATTATGATCGTGATACAAATGTTAAGGTCAATAAAGAATATCCAGACGTAGGAAAATATTATTTAAGTATATATAATTCGGGATCTGATCTTTATAAGTCTGGATCGTCTCCTCAAAAATTTATTACTATTACCCAAAGAACAGCAACTTTATCATGGAAACTAGATGGAACAAATACATTTAAAATTCCATATGATGGTAAACCACATGTTCCAACAGCAACTGTTACTAATACAGTTGGAGATGACAAATGTAACGTGACTGTTTCTGGTGAACAAACTGCAGTAGGTACATATACTGCAACTGCAACTGAATTGAGTGATTCAAATTATAAATTACCTGTACAAAATACAGTTACATTCGAAATTGTCAAAGCCCATAGAGAAGCACCGACATCTGTAACAGCCACAGGAACAACATATAAAGGTGGAACAGATGGTAAATTAAATAATGTTGATTCATCAATGGAATATAGAAAAGATGGTGAAAATGAATGGCATAGTATTTCTGGAGATACTGTAGAAGGATTATCTACCGGTAAGTATTATGTAAGATATAAAGATAGTAAAAACTATTATGCATCATCTGATAAAGAAGTATATGTAGCCAATGGACAAGAAATCAAAGTAAAAGTTCCAGCTAGTCAAGTTGGATATACTTTAAGTGTTAGTAATACAGTTGTTGATTATAATGAATCAAGTACTCTTACATTTGCCTTGAATAAAGGCTATTCAAAAACAGAAGATTTCGCTGTTAAGGTAAATGGTGAAACAGTTCAATTAGATAACAATAACCGATATAAAATTAAAAATATTCAAAAAGATACAAATATTACAGTTGAAGGAGTAGCTGATATAACAGCACCTGATACAGAAATAAAGGTATCCAATAAAACATGGAAAAGTATTTTAAATACAATTACATTCGGTTTATTCTTTAAAGAAACACAAAAAGCAGAAATTACAGCTACAGATGAAGGTAGTGGAGTTAATAAATACTATTATTATGTTGATAAATCAGGTAGTGAAAAATCACTAACAGAGAAACAATTACAAGCAGTAGATTGGAAAGAAGGAACATCTGTTACATTTAGTGAAGATAGTAATTATGTTATTTATGCCAAGGTAACAGACAAAGCAGGAAATATTAAATATGTTTCAACAGATGGTATCGTAATTGATACGATTGCACCACAAGTATCAGGTGTAGAAAACAATCAAACATATACGAAAACACAAACATTTACAGTAACTGATAACAATTTAGATACAGTAAAAGTAGATGACAAAGTTGTAACATCTTATACATTAGTTCCTAAAAAAGGAACATATACAATCGAAGTAACAGATAAATCAGGAAATAAAACAACATTAAATAATATTACAGTTAACTGGGAAAAAGTAAAAAAACCAACAGTAGAAAGCAAAGTATATACAGGACAAACATTAACTGCAAATATTTCAGAAAATGGTTTATACACAGTTAAAGAAAATAATGGTGGTATTGATGTAAATGAATATGATGTTCAATTGACTTTAAAAGATCCTACAAATTATAGATGGGAAGACGGTACTGTTGATACAACAGTAAAATTCAATATTACCCAAGCAACACCAGTTGTTACGAAACCAACAACAAAAACACTAACATATAATGGAAGTGAACAAGAATTAGTAAATGCAGCATCTACTAATGGAGGAACAGTAAAATATTCTTTAGACAATAAAAACTGGTCAACATCAATTCCAACAGGAAAAGATGCCAAAGAATATACAGTTTACTACAAAGTAGAAGGAAATAAAAACTTTAAAGATGTAGATGTACAAGAAATCACAAATAAAATCAATCCTAGAACAATTGATTTAAACTGGAACAAAGAATTAACTTACAATGGGAAAGAACAATTACCAACGGCTACAGTTAATAACTTAGTAGATGGTGATAAATGTGAAATTACTGTTGATGGAGATAAACATAAAAATGTAGGTACTTATGAAGCTAAAGCTACAAAAGTAAGTAATCCCAACTATAAATTACCTGAAAATGTAACAACAAGTTATACAATTAAACCAAAAGATATAACTGTTACAATAACACCTAATGGTGGTACTTATGGTGAAAAAATTACAGGTGCTACAGCTAAGTTAAATGATGTAGAAAATGGCAATCATCCAGAAGTAACATTAACTTACACAGGAACAGGGTATGATGGAACAAAAGTTAATGGAACAGAAGTTCCTAGTCATGCAGGTAAATATACTGTTACAGCAAGTATCGATGACAAAAACTATAATTTAACTGGTACAAATACAGCTGAATTTGTAGTAAAAGGTGCAGATGCTGGATTAAAAGTAAAAGAAGTGAATGATAAAAAATATGGTAATCAAGGATTTAAATTAGAAGTATCTCATAAAGGAAATGGAAAATTATCTTATTCAAGTAGTAATGAGGATGTAGCTACAGTAGATGATCAAGGTAATGTAACAATTCATAATGCTGGTACAACAAAATTAAAAGTTACATTAGGAGTTGATCATAACTATGATAGTGATAGTAAAGAAGTAACATTAACTGTTAATAAAATCAATCATGAATTAACAATTGATCAAAAAGATGTTGAAAAGACTTATGGTGATGAAGCATTTACAATTCATGCTCAAAGTAAAGATAATGAATCAGCTATTGAATATGCAAGTAGCGATGAAAAAGTAGCTACAGTAGATAGTGAAGGTAATGTAGTTATCAAAGGCGCAGGTAAAGTCATCATTACAGTAAGTCAAAAAGAAAGTAAGAATTATAAAAAAATATCTAAAGAAATAAATCTTACTGTTAAAGCTAAAAAGATTACAGTTACTGTAAATGATGCATCAAAGACATATGGAGATGAAGACTCTGAATTTACATATGTAAATGATAAACTTATTGGTAATGATAAATTAACAGGAATTATTCTTACAAGAGAAGAAGGAGAAGATGTAGGAACATATAAGATAAAAGTAAGTCAAAAAGAAGGATCAAATCCAAATTATGATATTACTTTTAAAGATGGAACATATACAATTAATCCATTATCGATTGATAAAGGAACAGTTGTATTAGGAAATGTCTTAAAATATACAGGAGAAAAACAAACACAAGAAGTAGAACAAGTTTTAGTCAATGGAAAAGCATTAAATAAAGAAGATTATGAAGTATTAGATAATCAAGCAACGAAAGAAGGAAAACATGTTCTAACAATCAAAGCTAAAGGAAATAACCATACAGGATCCTTTGAATATGCTTATGTTATTTTACCAAAAGATTCAGATAAGATAGGAACAGGATCATTTACTGTTAAAACAACAGGAGATGTAGAAATAAGTAGAGATGAAGTTATAGATCTCCTTATTGAAAATAAAAAAATAACAGCAAATGAATTAAGTGAAGTAGCAGAAGGTAAGAAAATAGAAATCGTATTAGAAGTAAAAGAAGCACAAGCAAATGAACTTATTGAAACAAGTACAAAAGGATATAAAGTAGGAAAATACTTAGATATTACACTTTATAAGAGTGTTAATGGAACAAATGAAAGTATACATGAACTTTCAAAAGTCATGAAAGTAACAATCAAAGTTCCAGAAGAACTAATCAATAAAGATAGTAAAACTAAAAGAGAATACTATATCGCAAGAAGTCATAATGGAAAAGTAGATATCTTAGAAACAAAATATGATGAAAAGACAAATAAACTTACATTTGAAACAGATAAGTTTAGTGATTATGCAATTATCTATAAAGATAAAAAAGAATTAAAAACAACGGTAACTACTTCAATAAATAAATCAAATACAAAACAAACAACGAAAGCTAAAACGGGAGATAATGCAAATATTATAGGATTAATGATGCTACTAGTAAGCAGTATGTTTGTGATAGTATTTGTAAGAAAAAAAGAAAATGAATAGAGAAATAGAAAAAGTCTTTAAGTTGATGCTTAAAGGCTTTTTCGCTGTTTTCAATTTTAAATACCTAACGACACTATTCAAAACTGAACGATCTTTCTTAACAAATACCAAGTATACTAAAATATTTATATGCTACTAATTTAAATTTTAAATCTAATGATAAATTTAATAGTCAAATATTAGTAAAATATAGAGAGGAAATAATCTACTGTTTTTGTTACTTTTTTTGTAACAAGATGTTTTATTAAATGGATTGTTTTTTTTATTAAAGAGTCTATAATTGTATACAACATGAATGGAGGATTGCCTATGCTAGTAGATGGACATATGCATTTAGAAAACGGACCACTTACTAAAGAATATGTAATGGAATTTATTAATGAAGCTTATAAACAAGGATTTGATCGTATTCAAATTTTAGATCATACACATCGTTTTAAAGAATTTGAAGTTATTTATCAAGGTGTTAAAGAAGCAAGTGATCAACAAAGAGAATGGCTTGCTAATAAGAAAATGAAATTTAAAGATACACTTTCTAGTTATGTGCGTTTAATTAATGAGGTAAAAGAGGAAGAACTTCCAATAGAAGTTTTATTTGGATTAGAAGTATGTTATGTTCCTGAATATAAAGAAGAAATAAGACATATTTTAGAACCCTATCAATTTGATTTTTTAGTAGGAGCTATTCATTCTATTGATGGACTTTTATATGATATGCCTTGGTCTAAAGAACTACTTTGGGAAAAATATAATGTAGATGATATTTATCATCGTTATTATGAATTGATTTTTGATTTAGTTAAAAGCGATTTATTTACGCAATTAGCTCATCCTGATACAATTAAAATGTTTGGTTATTATCCAACTTATGATTTAAAACCAACTTATCATGAACTTGCTGAATTATTAGTAGAACATCATGTTAAAGGGGAATGTAATACAGGGTGTTATTATCGTTATCATCATCCTGATAAAGGTTTGTCTAAAGAATTGTTGGATATTTTTAAAGAACATCATGTGGATATTATTACAGCGAGTGATGCACATAAACCAGCAGATGTAGGAACTTGCATCAAAGATATTTATAAGTTATGTCAGTATGATTAAGTTGTTCTTGATTGAACAACTTTTTTGCTTTATGATAGACAAAAAAAGAAAGGTTGTTAGAAATGAGAATTACAGAATTATTAGATATAAATTCGATAGATTTAAATCCACAAGTTTCTAATAAAGAAGAAGCAATCAATCATCTGGTTGATTTATTAGATCAAAGTGGAAAATTAAATGATAAAGAAATTTATAAAGAAAGTGTTTTAAATAGAGAAATGCAAAGTACAACAGGAATTGGTGATGGTGTTGCTATTCCTCATGGACAAAGTGAAGGTGTGAAAACAGCAGGATTATCTGCAATGGTTGTTAAAGAAGGATTAGATTTTAAATCTCTTGATGGACAACCTACTTATTTATTTTTTATGATTGGTGCTCCTAAAGATTCGGGAGGTGCTCATTTACAAGCTCTTGCACAGTTATCTACTTTATTAATGGAAGAAGATTTTAGAAATGCTTTAATTAATGCATCTTCTAAAGAAGAATTTTTACAATTAATAGATGCTAAGGAAAATAAAAAAGAAGAAGTGAAAGAAATTGTTCATCCTGCTGTTTTAGCAGTAACTGCGTGTCCTACAGGAATTGCTCATACTTTTATGGCGGCTAAAGCTTTAGAACAAGCGGGAGAAAAATTAAATATTTCTATTAAGGTAGAAACTAATGGGCAAGAAGGGGTTAAAAATCAATTAACACAAGATGATATTGATCATTGTACTTGTATTATAGTAGCTGCTGATAAAAAAGTAGAAATGCAAAGATTTGAAGCGAAAAAAGTAATTCAAGTTCCTGTAAGAGATGGGATTTCGAAAGCTGAAGAACTTGTTCAAAAAGCAAATAATGGCGATGGTGAAATATATCATCATGATACTAAAAAAGAAAAACAAAATATCATACGTTTATTTTACAAACATTTAATGAATGGTATTTCACATGCTTTACCATTCCTTGTTGCAAGTGGAGTTCTATATGGTATTTTATATCTTGTTAAAGATCAGGTATTATCAAATCAATCATTGACACTTATAAATTATGTTCAACAATTAATAACAATCATGATTATTCCAATTGTATCAGCCTATATTGCTGATAGTATTGCAGATCGACCTGCAATGGTTTCAGGTTTTGCTGGTGGATTAATTGTTTGTCAAGGAATTTCAATGTCATCAATTTCTGCTAATTCAACTTCTTTGCTTGCAGGAATTGTTGCTGGTTTTTTAGCAGGATTTGTTTCATTGATTTTAAAGAAATTATTTTCTTATTTACCACAATGTTTAAAAGGAATAGAAGCATCATTATTCCATCCTGTTTTATCAACTGTTATTGTTTTACTTGTGATGATTTATTTAAATGGTTATTTGTATATAGCACATAGCTATATTTTACAATATGTTTCACTTGTTGAATCTCAAATGTCAACAAAAATCTTATTTGGATTTGTTTTAGGAATGATGATGGCTATTGATAATGGTGGTCCTATTAATAAAACAGCCTATGTTTTTGGAATAGGAATGCTTATAAGTTATGATTATTATCCAATGGCTGCAGTCATGGCTGGAGGAATGATTCCACCATTTATAATTGCTTTAACAGCAACATTATCTAAAAATAGATTTTCTAATCGAAAAGATGCATTAATGAATTATATTAATGGTATATCTTTTATATCTGAAGGAGCTATTCCATTTATTCAACAAGAATCAACTGTCATTTTACCAGCATGTTGTTTAGCAGCAGGTCTTGCAGGAGCATTATCAATGTATTTTGAATGTTCAATTACTTCTCCTCATGGAGGATTATTCTTAATATGGATGGTCAATAATCCATTATATTATTTAGCGTTAATTGTTTTATCAACAGTTGTAGGAACATTGTTATTATTTATTTTTACAAAATTAAAAAATAACGTAAAATAGTATGCAAGTTAATATGAAATTTTTAAGAAGTCATTGTGACTTCTTTTTTTGGACAATCCGTCCAATGAATTAAAAGAAAAGAAAGTATATAATAATAACAGAAAAGAAATATTTGTGAATTAAATTTGAGATAAAACTGAGACAAATATGAAACAAATTTGAGACGAAATAGAGAAGGACATAGGCTACAATTTATTTGTAACAAATCTAGATAAGTTACCTCAAATCAAAAAGAAAGCAGGTAATAATAATTGATACTAACAAATAAATTAACACCCGATAGTGCCTGTCGTTCCTTCTTCAATAATGATATTTACTTTCTTAATACATTTTGAAAATGATAGTGCTGTAATAATCAATGATACAAAGAGTGCAGAAGATAAAAAAAGAAGAAGAGATATCATCGTTAGAGGTGATATCCATGGTGTTTATTGTTTTTTTGGAGTTGAACATCAAAGTACGATCAATCAAGAAATGGTGATTCGATGTGGAATCTATGAAATGACGGAGTATTTAAAACAGATAAAAAATGGAATGCCCCTTTAAAACTAAGTGATTATTTTGATATACCAGAAGAGTTAAAAGAATATGTTAATGATTGGAAAATCAAAGTTGTCGATGTCAAAGAAATAGATACCAGTAAGATCAAGGATGAACAAACAAGAAGCCATCCAAGAGATGTATAAAGGAAACTATGAAGGATTACACCGAAGAATAAAGATGAATAGAGATAACTTTATTTATGCAGCCATCATTACAGGAAGTTTAGATTTAATTAGAGACTTACCAGAAGGAGATGAAATCGATATGTGTGAAGGAATGGAAAGAAGGCGAAAAACGAGAAAAGAAAACTGTATTATCATTATTGAAAGTAAAATTAGGAAATGTATCAAATCAACTCGAACAAGCAATACAAAATAGTTCAATTGAAAAACTTAATACATTAACACTTTCAATTTTTGATATCACAAACGAAGATGACGTTTTAAAAATCATCCATTAAAAAGAGCCTGTTTGAATTAATTATTTCAAACAGGTTCTTTTGTATAAACAAATTATTTTTTATTTAATAACATTACACCTTGTGGTGGGTTTTCATTGATAGCACCTACAATTGGATGAGGGACATACCTTTCTTCAAGGTAAGCAAGATCTTCGTTTGTAAGTTTGATATTTAAGGCATCAACGGCATCATCAATATAAGACATTTTGGTTGCTCCAATAATTGGGGAAGAAATACCTTTAGCCCATTGCCAAGCAAGAGCGATTTGTGACATTTTACAATGATATTTTTTAGAGAGTTCATCCACTCTTTTAACGATTTCCATATCTTGTTTTTCCATTTGATCATATTTGCCATGTACTACACGGTCAGTTTGCCCTCTTAATGTTTGAGATTCCCACGTATTTCTAGCAAGATGTCCTCCAGCTAAAGGACTATAAGGCATTAAAGAAACATTCATTTGTTTACAAATAGGAATCAATTCTTTTTCATCTTCACGATAAAGTAAATTATAATGATTTTCCATTGTAGAAAATGGTGTCCATTGATTGTCTCTAGCAACAATTTGCATATTATGGAATTGATAACCATACATTGCTGATGCGCCAATAGCACGTACTTTACCGCATTTAACAAGCTCATGTAAAGCTTCCATTGTTTCTTCTATTGGTGTGTCATAGTCAAAACGATGAATAATATATAAGTCTAAATAATCAGTTCCTAAACGTTTTAAAGTACCATCGATTTCTCTAAAAATTGCTTCTTTAGAAAGTCTGCCTTCATTAAAATAAACTTTGGATGCAATTATAACATCTTCTCTTTTAACTCCTAAGTTTTTAAAAGCTTTTCCTAAATATTCTTCACTTGTTCCTTTAGAATAATTATTAGATGTATCAAAAAAGTTAATTCCTAGATCAAGAGCATGTTTGACCATTTCTTCTGTTTGTTTTTCATCTAAAGTCCAATCATGTAATGTTCCAGCTTTACCAAAGCTCATACATCCTAAACATACTTTAGAAACTTTAATATCAGTATTTCCTAATGTAGTATATTCCATTTCTATCACCTCTATCTTTATTATAAAAAGAATAAATGATTTGTCTAATACTTCAAAGCTATTATCTATGATGCTTAAAAACTATATGAATTATTTTCTATATTAGAAATGAAAAATAGAGTAGTTTGTGATAAAATATATTTTCAAGGAAGGGTGAAAATTATGATTTTTACATATGAACAAATTTCAAAACTTAATGATACAGAATTAATTGTTTATAATTATATTATAAAAAATATAAATCAAGTTCTTAAAATGAATATAAGAGAACTTGCCAGTGAAAGTCATGTATCAACAGCAACGATTACTCGTTTCTGCCATAAACTAGATTGCGATGGTTTTGTTGAATTTAAAATAGAGTTAAAAAGG
>OGOL01003315.1_pt1 | contig 11106 bp, 13 predicted proteins | sample 1552641 | NCBI WGS metagenome assembly OGOL01 (sample SAMEA2580140, study PRJEB22360) | human gut metagenome | biome: human gut; feature: human-associated habitat; material: faeces | place: Denmark | collected 2008/2010 | reverse complement strand
ATGGATAATTCCTTACTGGCTGTAAGGGATATTAACCATAAATATATTGTAGTAGGAAAGGAGCTTCTATGACTAAGGAAGAAATAAGTGGAATCATGATTTACTACTATTATGTGTGTAAAAAGAAATTATGGTATTATCTCCACGAAATAAGAATGGAAGCCGGAAATGAAAATGTGGAACTCGGAAAACTGCTTGATACATCTTCTTACGATCGAGACAACAAACACATCATGATCAACGGCGTAATCAATATTGATTTCCTGCGTGGCAATCATATATTACACGAGATTAAGAAGAGCAAAAGCATTGAAGAAGCAAGCATCATGCAGGTAAAATATTATTTATATTATCTGCATCAACGTGGAGTGACCGATATCAGTGCCAAAATTGATTATCCACTCTTAAAACAAAGTATCACTGTCGAACTGAATGATGAGGATTTTCCTATTATAGAAAATGTCTTAACTGATATATTAAATTATGCAGCTTCCGAACAAGCACCACCGAAAGAAGAGACTACGATATGCAAAAAATGTGCTTATCACGACCTTTGCTATATTTAATGAAAGGGGATATACATGGAAGAAACCTATTATATTTTTACACATGGAAGCCTTGCCAGAAAAGATAATACGTTACGTTTTATCTCAGAAGATGGAAAAAAACGGGATCTTCCGATTGAGAATATTTCAGATATTTACATTTTTTCGGAAATGAATCTGAATATCAGCTTGTTAAATTTACTGTCTAAAATGGGGATTTCCGTTCATTTTTTTAACTATTATCAGTACTATATTGGCAGTTTCTATCCAAAAGAGCAGAAACTTGCAGGTAAATTATTAACCCAGCAGGTAGAGCATTACTTAAATCCTGAAAAACGACTATTCCTTGCACAAGCGTTTATCAATTCTGCTTCCTACAACATCTTTCGAAATCTCAGATATTACAATGGACGCGGCAAAAATGTACAGCCTTACATGGATCAGATCGTTGAATACAGAAAATACATACCGAAATCAGAATCCATTACCGAACTGATGGGAATTGAGGGAAATATCAGGAAAACATATTATCAAGCTTGGAATACCATCATTGACCAGAATATTGATTTCAGCAAACGAGTGATGCACCCACCAGATAATATGATCAACAGCTTGATTTCATTTGTCAATTCACTGATATATACAAAGGTTTTAACAGAAATCTATAAAACGCAAATAAATCCAACGATTAGCTATTTGCATGAACCAGGTGCGAAACGATTTTCCCTTGCATTGGATATTTCAGAAATATTCAAGCCTTTGATTGGTGATCGATTAATCTTTTCGTTACTAAATCGAAACCAAATAACTGAACAAAGCTTTGTAAATGAACTTAATGGTTTACAGCTGAAAAAATCGGCTGTTCAAACGATTGTAGAAGAGTTAGATACTCGTCTGCAGACAACCATTAAACATCGCGATTTGAACAAGTATGTATCTTATCAATATTTAATGCGACTTGAAATTTTCAAGCTGATCAAACATTTGACCGGAGAGAAGGAGTACACCGGATTTGAAATATGGTGGTAGGAAAGGAGCGATTGCTCATGTATGTTATTCTTGTTTATGATATTGTCACAGATGATGCAGGAAAAAAGATTCTCCCGAAAGTATTTAAGATATGCAAAAAATATCTGACGCATATCCAGCATTCGGTGTTTGAGGGCAATATCAGTACGCCTAAAATAACAGCTCTGAAGAATGAATTGAAGCAGTTTATCCGCAAAGATGTGGATTCCGTTATTCTCTTTTCCTCCCATGATGAGCGATGGCTGAAAAAGGAATTTATTGGTCTTAATGATGATAAAACATCCCGTTTTATTTGATTTGTCGACCTGAAATATTGAAAAAAGTATTGCACATCGACAAAATACGCAATTACTTAGTTAATATAGAAATAGGGTCTGTATTTATTAGATTTATTTGATATACTAAATATGTATAATATCGAGGTCGACAAAAAGGTGGTGTTTTAGCCGCTGATATTAAGGTCCTGTGATTATACGGGTATAGATTTAACCAGAATGGAATGTAAATAAATCAATAGGAATTACCATAGGCTCTTTGTCTCTGTATAGATTTAACCAGAATGGAATGTAAATAGATGAAAGCGGATTCATCAAGCGGCGGTAAGAACGGTATAGATTTAACCAGAATGGAATGTAAATTATCAATTAGGTGTGTGGCTTACAGCGCACTGCCGAGTATAGATTTAACCAGAATGGAATGTAAATTTAGCAATTATGAGTATTCAACGGTGTCTAAAGTCAGTATAGATTTAACCAGAATGGAATGTAAATTATTTAGGCGCTCTTCAATGCCATCTAAACGATGAGTATAGATTTAACCAGAATGGAATGTAAATAAGTGTAGCATCAAACAACGACCAATCCTGCACACGTATAGATTTAACCAGAATGGAATGTAAATTTGGTAAGACCCTGCGCCAAGCTCTGTATCAGCTGAGTATAGATTTAACCAGAATGGAATGTAAATTTGCGCATTTCCACTCCCCAAGAGGATGCGCACACGGTATAGATTTAACCAGAATGGAATGTAAATACGATCGGGAGCATCCGGCAAGTCCTGCGCAATCTTGTATAGATTTAACCAGAATGGAATGTAAATGAACAACATAAAGATGGTGCTTGGCACTTTCACGCGGTATAGATTTAACCAGAATGGAATGTAAATTTTTACCGGGAATCATATATGGTTACCGAGAAAGAGTATAGATTTAACCAGAATGGAATGTAAATGCTTTTTCGCCTGCTCTGCATATTCATTCGCATTTAGTATAGATTTAACCAGAATGGAATGTAAATCGGCGATGAAGGCATATTTCGACATCAAAGAGTTTCGTATAGATTTAACCAGAATGGAATGTAAATCGGCGATGAAGGCATATTTCGACATCAAAGAGTTTCGTATAGATTTAACCAGAATGGAATGTAAATATCGTATATGAGGAAAACGGGAAATTAACATAATTCGTATAGATTTAACCAGAATGGAATGTAAATCTGGGATTAGCCCTGCAACAAAAAAGACCATCAACGTATAGATTTAACCAGAATGGAATGTAAATCGTTATCAGCAACAAAGCTGACCACCCACGACACAAGTATAGATTTAACCAGAATGGAATGTAAATGTTACAGGACTTCCGGCTAAGACATCCCATTTACCGTATAGATTTAACCAGAATGGAATGTAAATGCGGATGGTTGAGATCGTGAAGAAATATGGACTGAAGTATAGATTTAACCAGAATGGAATGTAAATTTCAACCAGTGCAGAAGCTAGCACTTAGAAGTCTTCGTATAGATTTAACCAGAATGGAATGTAAATAAGAAGATGCAGAAGAATATGCAGATCATAGCGGATTGTATAGATTTAACCAGAATGGAATGTAAATAAATCTTGTAAAGACAAGAAACAGAATGTCAGATGGTATAGATTTAACCAGAATGGAATGTAAATTTAATAGGCACACCGCCAAGAGAAAAAGATTCAGAAGTATAGATTTAACCAGAATGGAATGTAAATTGTGGACCGGTGCAGAATGGGAGGAAATCCCGCTTGGGTATAGATTTAACCAGAATGGAATGTAAATGATATCTTCTCAGCATCCGCAAGAAGTCGTTCCATTGTATAGATTTAACCAGAATGGAATGTAAATTAATCAGCATCAAGCACATAATTGATTTTTACATGTATAGATTTAACCAGAATGGAATGTAAATATACCGGCTGTGGATATAGACTGTCTCGTGTGTATAGATTTAACCAGAATGGAATGTAAATTTGCATACTTCATTACTTTTTCGTCTTTGATTACGAGTATAGATTTAACCAGAATGGAATGTAAATATATAAGTCTTTTTTGTAAAGAAGATGAACCAGCTAGTATAGATTTAACCAGAATGGAATGTAAATTCATCAATCAGAACATCCTTCACATGCGCTAAAGAGTATAGATTTAACCAGAATGGAATGTAAATATCAGCACCGCCGATCGGGTTCGTCTTGCTTTTCTGTATAGATTTAACCAGAATGGAATGTAAATCTTCAACTTGATATTGTGGAGCGGATCATCAACAGGTATAGATTTAACCAGAATGGAATGTAAATCAACGAGTAACCACACTCAAATCCTCTGAAATATACGGTATAGATTTAACCAGAATGGAATGTAAATTATCATATTTGAACATGTCAGCATCACTAAATACATGTATAGATTTAACCAGAATGGAATGTAAATACAAAACGGAGATTCCGTTGGGCGTGTTCTATGTGTATAGATTTAACCAGAATGGAATGTAAATTCATATTCGGGCATAGAGCAAGAGATTTGATCGTGCGTATAGATTTAACCAGAATGGAATGTAAATAAAGAACAATTTAATTTCATGCGTGAATTGCATGAGTATAGATTTAACCAGAATGGAATGTAAAGAAATCCATCCATGACAGATCGTGTATCAGATCTTCGGTATAGATTTAACCAGAGTGGAATATAAAGACAGGAATCAGACCCGCAACGAAGAACACCATAAGCGTATAGATTTAAACCACAATGGAATGTAAAGAACAAAGCTGACATATATGTGATTGATTATCTCTTCGTATAGATTTAACCAGAAAATAGATATAGCTACGGAAAGGGAATTTGAACCCTCGACACTATAAATTTAATCAGATTGGAATTATAATAACACAAAAGGAGCCCACCATGAAACTTTTCCACAAAAAATCACACACCACCTACAACCCAGCCGAGAAAACACCTGTCATCAAATGCAGCATCTGCACAGGAGAGCAGGTAGCTGGATTTCAGGGCAATGCCACTAAGGCATTTGAGGACATTATGCTGATACAAGATGCATCGGATCTTGCACATTTCCGGGAGATGTATGGTATAATCGGAGATATTAAGAAAATCTATTAAGAGTATTACAGAAACCGAAAGGATACACTATGTCATACATAACTACTTACACTGGAAAACATTTTGATCCGGTCAATCCGGATGCATTCCTTCTTTGCATCGAAGATATCGCGCATGCATTGTCGCTTTTGTGCCGCGGAAACGGCCACGTACAAACCTTCTTCTCGGTCGGACAGCATTGCATTGCCTGCGCGAAAGAAGCGCAGGCACGCGGGCTGTCGACACGTATGGTTCTTGCGTGTCTGATTCATGATGCAAGTGAATGTTATATGTCGGATGTTCCTCGTCCATTCAAGCAGACCTTGCCGGAATATAACCGGCTGGAAGATCAATTGCTTGATATGATTTATACGCATTTTCTTGGAAGTACATTAGATAATGCTGAACAGGAAATTCTGAAGGATATCGATAATGCAATGCTATGGTACGACCTTACATATCTGTTACACGAGAAACAGCCTTTACCGAAACCACAGGTTTATGATGAACCAGATTATACAGTCCGACCATTTACAGACGTAGAAGAGGAGTATTTACAGATCTATCGAACTTTTATCCAGAAACTTCATTAATATCTTATAAACACACCAAACTTCTGAAAAATAGCAAGAGCCTCCTATCATAATTAGATAAGCGGCTCTGATTATTCTTTACCACTTTTTTCTTCTCAAATGTTTTTCCCATGTTTGATTCTCCTTTGTTTGATTGTATATAGTTTCTTTGTTATCCTGATTAAACACAAGTATCTTAACATACATTTTCCCGGAAAGAATATCATAGCTTTGTGGTTATTTGCGAATAAATGGAACTGTTTTTTACATTTGAAATAAATGGCACATTCCCACGACAAATAATAAATCTACAGGTGGAATAGCAGAAGTCCCTCCATATGTTTGCTTATAAATTTGTTCGCAAAACTCAGGTTTTACGAAATTATCTATTGATTTATTACCAGAGTAGTGGTATCCTAGAAATATAGAGAAATCAACGCTTTACAGGCATTGGGAGGTTTTTATCGTATGGCTGATATTACTTATCATGAACAGGAAGAACAACACAATCTGGATTTGATTCGGAATGTGTGCAATGATCTTCCGGACTACGTCAAGCGGTTCGTCCGTGGTGTCCAACAGACAACGTCGCCGCGAACCAGATTGGGCTATGTACGTGACATCAAAATATTTTTCGAATATATATGTGAGGTCTATACCGAACATCCTTGTGATACGCCAAAGGATGTCTCTCTTGACGTCCTGTCGTCCATAGATACATTTTTCATCGAGGACTATCTGGATTACCTCCAAAAATACGAAAAGAACGGCCGTATCTACACAAACGGTAAATCTGCACTCAAACGCAAGCTCTGTGCCCTGAGTGTCCTCTTTAATTACCTGTATAAGCACGATATGCTACAGGAAAATATATTTGATAAGGTGGATCGTCCCAAACTGCCGGAAAAGGCAATTACACGTATGGATGCGGACGAAACGGCGAATTTCCTCGATACGGTTGAATATGGCACCAATCTGACTGACCGCCAGCTCAAATTTCACGAGAAATCCAAGGTACGTGACTTAGCAATCATGACGCTCATGTTATCCACGGGCATCCGTATCTCCGAATGTGTCGGTCTGGATCTGAACGATGTGGATTTTAAGAATACATGCATCCGTGTAACCCGAAAAGGTGGAAAGGAAGCAATCGTCTATTTCAGCGACGAGGCGGTTGAACCTTTACAGGAATATATAGAGGAACGCAAGAAACTCACGCCTGCCAAAGGCTCAGAAAATGCACTCTTCCTCTCCTCCCACCACAGTCGAATCAATGTTCGAACGATACAGAACATGGTGAAGAAATATTCACAGATTGCGGTCCCTCTGAAGCATATTACGCCACACAAGCTTCGTAGCACCTATGGTACCGCATTATATCAGGAAACCTCCGATATTTATCTGGTTGCCGATGTCTTAGGCCATTCTGACGTAAATACAACCAGAAAGCACTACGCGGACATGGATGATTACCGCAAGCGCCGCGCCAGAAATACCGTACAGCTCCGGGAACATAATACAGTCCCAGACACCAAATCTAAAAAATAGCCATATTGAAAATACCATCAACTTTTACTCAGCTGATGGTATTTTTCATTCATTTTATTTATTCAGATACTTACCTATCGTATGAATCACTTTATTCATTTCCAATGGCTTTGCCAGATGATCGTTCATTCCGGCATTCTTCACTGCCTGTACATCCTCTACAAATGCATTGGCAGTCATGGCTATGATTGGAATTGTCTTCGCGTCCTCACGTGCAAGTGCACGAATCTTCTGGGTTGCCTCGATACCATTCATCACCGGCATCATCACATCCATGAGAATCACATCATAGGTTCCCACAGGTGTATTCTGAAACTCACGAACTGCTGCATCGCCATTCATAACCGTTGTTACCTGTGCACCAGAATCGGTAAGCAGGTATTTTGCAATATCCAGATTCAGTTCATTATCTTCTACAAGCAGGATTTTGACATTATCCAGAGATACCTGCTCCTCATTTTCATTCTCATTGTTTGCGACCTCAGATTCCGGGGCAATCTCAAATGGAATGGTAACTGTAAATGTCGTACCGACACCAACTTCACTCCGTACCTCGATCTTTCCATGCATGCGGTCGATCAGGCTCTTTACGATCGGCATACCAAGCCCGGTTCCCTGATACAAGCTCATCTCGTTGTAATGCTCCTGTGAGAAAGGCTCAAACAGATGACGCATATACTTCTCGGACATACCGATTCCGGTATCCGTGACTGTACAGCGGTATACTGCCCGTTCCGCTTCCATCTCTACAAATTCCGCGCTGCAATGCACACTGCCACCCGGAACATTGTATTTCACTGCGTTATCCAAAATATTCAGTAATATCTGACGCACATGCAATGGACTGCCATATACATATGGATGGATCATGCTGTCCTTACAGTCACCATGCACCAGCGTGATACCGGCTTCTGCAGCTTTCATCGCTGTAATCGTAAGGATCTCATCTGCCAGTTCTGTAATATCAAATGCCTCGTGTGCAAGCTCGATCCGGCTCGAATCAATCTTGCTAAGCTCCAATATATCATTGATTAACGACAACAGATGGTTCGCTGCAATCTTTTCCTTCGCACGGTTTTGGCGCAACAGCTCCACATCGTCCGGATGACGCTCACCAATCTCCAGCAACCCGATAATACCATTTAATGGAGTCCGGATATCGTGGGACATGCGCGACAGGAAGGTCGTCTTCGCTGCATTCGCACGTTTTGCCTCCTGCAGAGCAATCTCAGCCGCCTGCATATTCTCTGTGACATCCTGATGATACCCCCACAGACGGGTTCCTGCCGTATAATTCTCATCCAGAGAACCGCCACATCGTGTGTAGATACGTCCCTTCTTCGGATGAATCCATGCATAGGTATTCTCTGATTTGCCCTGTTCGATCATCTCCTTGACACTTGCCTGCACGGAATCAATGGCAGAATCCACGATTCGCTTGTACCAGCGTTCGTAACATTCCTCCGGTGTCATATCCTCGTAAAATCCAGTGATCTCTCTTGCCACGTCATCGAAATACATTCTCGGCTCTTTGCCCTCATCCATTTCGATCGCCCAGAGTCCAATTTTCGCATTGGTCAAGATTTCGGACAGATCCTTCTGGAAATCCATATCGTTGTGTTTCCGCGTTTTATCATTCAGCGCCATGTTTGTCGTTCCTCTTGTCGTGATTATTTACATTATTTTACAAAAAAATATCCTTTATCATCATATCTGATAAAGGATATTTTTTCAAGATATTTCAAGCCTTTTCTACTTTATCTTATCTATGTAATCAATGATGAAATCGACAGTATCGTCTTCACTCATCAGACTACTATTGATAAATATATCATAGCTTTCCAGTGCACCCCATTTTTTTGAAGTGTAATAGTTATAATACGATGCACGCGCCTTATCTTCCTTTACAATCTGCGCCTTTGCTTTATCCGGAGTCAGATTAAAACGCTCGGAAACATTCTTAATACGTTCCTCCAATGGCGCATGTATAAAGATGCGAACCAGATTCGTATTGTGACGCAATGCGTAGTCCGCACAACGACCTACAAATACTGATGGTCCTTTATCTGCAAGTTTCTTAATCGTATCATATGTTGCCTGAAATGCCTGTTGGTTCAGATTTGTCTGATAGCCTGCACTTGTAAATCCATAGCTATATGGATCTGAAACAAGCGAATACAGAAAACTTCTCGTTGGTTTCTCATCCAGCGATTTCAGGAATTCCTCGCTCAACCCGCTTTCCTTAGCCGTCTCATTGATCAGTTCCTTGTCATAGAAGTTTGCGGAAATCTTTTCAGCAAGCTTTCTACCAATGTTACGACCATTACTGCCAAACTGTCTACCAATCGTGATAATTGTCTTTGCCATAGATAAGCCCCCTTTACACGCCTTGTACAAGTCACTTTTGACTTACTCTGATTATACATTTTTTTGTGCAAATTGTCAAAATATTTTATAAATTTTCGTACTTTTTAGCTATATTGTTGAACTTTTCAATGTTAGAATTCACACGATTCTCCATCGTTTTATATGTATAGTTCACACGCAGCTGCATCATGATATCGTTATAGTCATTCTGTGCCAGCACCGGCTCCATCCGGATATACAGATCATCCGGGTGGAATTTCGTCTTCAATGCACGAAGTGCATCCTTCTCGCCAAGCATCTGCCGGAACTCCTTCGCACGTCCGGTAAAATTCAATGTACCATCGATCAGATCCCCCAAATCATGGCTTGGATAGATTGTGATAAACTGAGCATCCAGCCATTTCTCCGTATTCAGAACCTTTCCTGCACGCATACCGATCACGATAAACTGACGGATTCCAAGATCATACAGCGGCTGAATCGGCTCATTGTCTAACAATCCCCCATCCCGGTACTTCTTCCCGTCGATTTCCACTGCCTCATACATAACAGGAAGTGCCGTAGACGCAAGCAGGATCTTCCGGATCGTATCCGCGTCATAGTCTTCGAGTCTGCGGTATTCTACCTGTTCCGGCTGCTGTGTCTCATTTAAGCGGCTGATTGATACATAGATATCACGGAAATCCGCTTTGATCTTCTCCATATCAATATATTTCTCGAACATCGCAAGCATTTCATTCCGTGAGAAATACATACGCTTTTCAGCAAGCATGTTCAGGTCGATATCAAAGACCGTATCCATATCGATCTCATTCCACGCCTGATACATCCGCTCCATATCGTTCATCGAATATAACATTGCATTGACTGCACCGATTGATGCACCCGATATCGCCGTCACATCCTCGAGCAATCCCTGTTCCTGTAACACCTTCAATACACCAACCTGATATGCACCCTTGCCGCCGCCACCGGCAAGCACCAGTCCAATTCCTTTTCCTTCACCCATATACACGTCCTCCATTTGCTACTTTTTCCAACCCATTTTCCAATCTATATCAATATTAGTTTACATAATACAATTATTGTTTACTATTATATAATACAACCTCTGGTTTGATGTCCGTTTCCTCGGTCATAATCGAATCTACGATCTGAATCGCATACCCGACCGCTGCAGTATGACAATCCGGATGTGCCGCCAGATACCGGTCATAATACCCGCCGCCATAGCCGATCCGGTCACAGCTTCTCGTGAAGACTGCCCCCGGCATCACGATCAGACAGGTGCCACCGGTCTTTTCCGGTTCTAACTGTACCATGCTGTCCGGTTCTAATATATGATATGCGCCCTCGACAAGCGCAGTCTGTTCATTATATGCGTAAAAATCCATGGTATTCCCGTTGACACGCGGCAGATAGATTTGCTTTCCATCCGCTCGGAATTCCGGGATATATTGAAATAAATCGACTTCTTTTTGAATCGGCACATAGAGACACAGTACCGATGCTTCTTTATACACCTCAAGCGCGCGCAGCTTCTCATAGATTTCCTGCGCAGCCTGCTTCTGATATTCTTCAGAAAGATTCCTGCGCTTTGCAAGAATCCCCTTCCGAAGTGCTTTCTTTGATTCTGAAATTG
>OGOL01003302.1_pt1 | contig 11148 bp, 11 predicted proteins | sample 1552641 | NCBI WGS metagenome assembly OGOL01 (sample SAMEA2580140, study PRJEB22360) | human gut metagenome | biome: human gut; feature: human-associated habitat; material: faeces | place: Denmark | collected 2008/2010 | reverse complement strand
ATACCCATGCCCATTATGACGATGAGGCTTTTGACGAGGATCGGTTTGAGATGCTTGAGAGTATGCAGGAGAACGGGATTGGGCATATTGTGGATGTGTGTGCTTCCGTGGGACATTTTGACCGGGTTTATGATCTGGTTGAGAAATATCCTTTTGTTTATGGCGCAGTGGGGGTTCATCCGGATGATGCGGATAAGGTAGATGCAGCTGTTCTGGATGAAATCCGAAAATATTGCGACATGGAAAAGACAGTAGCCGTAGGCGAGATCGGCCTGGATTATTACTGGCATAAGGAGAGGGAAGAGCACCTTCTTCAGCAGAAAGTATTCCGCCAGCAGATGGACATCGCCCGTGAAAAGAAGCTCCCATTTATGATCCATAGTCGGGATGCAGCGGAGGATACGCTGAATATTGTGAGAGAGTATATGAGGGATGGAATGTATGGAGGGATCATCCATTGCTTTTCCTATAGTAAGGAGATCGCAAGGGAATACCTGAATATGGAACTCTACCTGGGAATCGGTGGAGTGGTTACTTTTAAGAATTCACGGAAGCTGAAAGAAGTGGTGGAGTACGCACCCCTGAATCAGATCCTGCTTGAAACCGATTGCCCGTATATGGCACCTGTGCCAAACCGTGGAAAGAGAAACAGCTCCCTGTATCTGCCGGAGGTTGTGAAGACGATTGCGGAGATTAAGGGTATAAGCTGCGAGGAGGTTGTGGCTGTGACGGAGAGTAATGCGATGAAGGTGCTGGGGTTGATTTGACAGATATGAAATGAGGAAGGAGCCGTTGTGGGGGAGGTGAATAAATCATCTGTTTAACAACGACTCCTTTTAAAATGCCATCATAATTCAGGAAGTCTTGGGCGTAAAAAACGATTTGATTAGTTTTATCTTATGATTGTCAATCTGTGATATGGAAAAATTCCAGGAAGGTCGACAAAGCCTTTATTATAGGGGATATGGAAGAAATTAAAATTTATGAATGACGAGGTCGACAGAAAGTGATAAATTAAACCTTATACTATAGGGAGTTGTAGAGTACGGGGGAGATTAATAGGTACATTGTGGAATGTAAAATTATATATTTCTGCGCTGACCTTAATTCATTCCCTGTATTAATAGAACCACCATGAAAACCCACATCCCGCACAGAAAAACAATTAATCAAAAGATTTCCATGCGGGATGCGTGATTTTTACAAGGTCTTCAACACCTCCAAAAGTCGCCCATTATCCTCCGGCATCATAATACAGAACCGCACAAACTCTCCATCCAGGCACTGGAAGGAGGAGCAGTCTCGGATCATCAGGCCCTGTTTGATGCAGGCTTCAAAGACTTCGTAGGAAGTCAGTCCGTCTTTCTGGATTTTGAGGAGGATGAAGTTTGCGTAAGCTGGATAAACCTTATAGGTGTCTACATTCTTCAGCTCCTGGATCATCCGGTCACGTTCGGAGAGAATCAGATTTCTTGTTTCTTTGATATAATCTTCATCCTGGAGCATGATCTCTCCTGCAAAAGCACCAAGGCTGTTGAGGGACCATGGAGTCTGCTTCTCGCGCATTTTTGACAGGAAGTCCATGTTTCCGGTGATGCCGTAGCCCAGGCGCATTCCCGGGGCTGCGAAGAATTTGGATACGCCTCGGAGTACCATGAGATTGGTGAATTCACGTGTCAGTGGGACGGCGGTGATAGCGCTGATATCCGGGGCAAATTCTACGTAAGTTTCGTCGATCATTACGAAGATATTTTTTTTCGCACAGAAGCTGATGAGGCTGCGAAGATCTTCCTGAGTGATCGCAGAGGAAGTTGGGTTGTTGGGATTGCAGAGGATAAGGAAATCATAACCCTGTTCCAGTTTCTGACAGAGATCCGGGATGTCCGGTTCGAAATCGTTATTTTCCTGAAGATGATAGTATTCCTGCGTGCTTCCTGAGAAAGAAAGTTCTCTGGAATATTCGGAATAGGTAGGCCCAAGGATCAGGGTGTGTTTCGGGGCGCATTCCTGGATCAGAAGGGAGATCAGTTCGCTGGAGCCGTTTCCCGGAAGAATGAAATCAGCGGGAATATTGCAGTAGTTGGAAATTGTATTTCGAAGGGATGTGTATTCTCTGTCCGGGTAGGAGGAGAGAATATCCACATGTTCAGCGATGGCTTTGCTGGCTTTTGGGGACAGCCCTAGGGGATTGACATTTGCGCCGAATTTGACGATGTCTTCTTTTTTCAGATTGTAGTAGCTGCAGATCTTTTCTATATCACTTCCGTGAAAAACGGGTTTGGTATCCATTTTTTGTCACCTCGTATTTTATTTTTTTTGTAAAAAATTTACATCCAGTATACACCAGAATCCGGGACAAAGAAAGGCGGGATAAAAAGTTTCTGTGTTTTTCCGGAAGAATGCATGATCAGGAACAGATTTCTGGAAATACGAGGGATTATCTGGTAGGATAAACTGAAAAGCAGATTGAAAATATTCATTTGATCAAAAAGTTTTACTGCAGCAGGAAAGGAAGAGGACAAATATGAATACAGAAGAGAAAAAAATAGCAGTGATCGGCATCGGTGGTGTTGGTGGTTATATAGCCGGAATGCTTGCGAAAGCGTACCCTCATGTGACAATGGTGGCCCGGGGTGCCCGTGCGGAGAGCATCCGCAAAAACGGCCTGGTGCTTCACAGCGATTATAAAGGTGAGATTGTGGCAAGGCCGGAACGTGTGGCTTCAGTCCGGGAAATGGGACAGCAGGATTATATTTTTATCTGTGTAAAAAATTACTCGCTGGAAGATGTCTGCGAGAGTATCCGGGATATGGTTACAGAGGATACGGTGATCATTCCGGTAATGAATGGTGTGGACCCGGGAGAAAATATCCGCCGGCTGGTGGGAAAAGGTACCGTTGTGGATTCACTGATCTATACGGTGGCTTTTTCCAATGCAGATTTTTCTGTTTCTCAACAGGATACTTTTACCTGGCTTTGTATCGGAATCAAAGATGCGGATGAACGGCAGCAGGAGAAAGTTGCGGAAGTGGCTGAGATCCTGAAGGGGGCAGATATTGATTATAAAGATCAGGGCGATATTGAGGTGGAGATCTGGCGGAAGTATATTCTCAACTGTGCGTTTAATGTGATGACTGCTTTTTATGATAATACCATCGGGGAGCTGCGGAGTGATCCGGTGAAGGCACAGCAGTACGAGACTCTTGTATGGGAGGCTGCAAGTGTGGGCCGTGCAAAAGGGGTTGCGCTGACGGATGAACATATCAATGAGGTGATCCATAAATTCCGCCATGTACATGCAGATAATGCAACCAGTTCACTGCAGAGAGATTTCCGCATCCGTCGAAAACAAACGGAACTTGAGACATTCAGCGGGTATATTGTGAAAGAGGCGAAGCGGCTGGGCGTTTCTATTCCTCTTTCCGAAAAAATGTATCAGGGTTTGAAGGAGATGGCTGCAAAGTTTTAACCAAATCAGAAAAGTTCCCAGCCACGCTCTCTCTTGACAAAATTTCTCAACTTTGTTACAATGACGAAAATCAATTCCGTGAGGGAGTAATTCGCGTGTAAACGTGGTTTGTCAACATACTGGTGCATGCACCTGGCAAATCTTAAAGAATGAGACTCATGTATATTTTATTTCTATTATGGAGATAAAGTATACGTGGGTCTTTTTTTATGACTCCGGACCGGACACATATGCAAAGGAGAAGAAAGATGCTGCTATTTATGAAAGTGCTTTTTACCCAGTTCATTGCGGAAATGGGCGACAAAACACAGCTGATGCTGGTGGCAATGACTTCCAAGTTCAAGCTGAAGGATATCCTGCTTGGAACCGGTGTTGCGATCCTGGTGCTGAACGGACTTGCGGTTCTTGCCGGAGGCCTTGTCAGTACGGTAGTTCCTACGTGGCTGATCCGTCTGATTGCCGGTGCGGCGTTCCTGTTTTTTGCGGCAACAACGCTTAAGGGAGACGATGATGAGGAAGAGAATGTAAAGGACCGGAAAATTAAGTTTGCGCCGTTGTCTGTATTCTGTACATTTTTTGTTGCGGAGCTTGGTGATAAGACACAGCTTACTGCCATTACATTTGGAGCAAACGAAGGTTTAAGTGCAGCAGTTGTTGTATGGCTGGCCTGTTCATTGGGACTTTTTGCGGCAGATGTAATCGGCCTTCTGATCGGTTATCTTCTGAAAAGCAAAGCACCGGAGGGAATTCTCAATACAGTTGCGTTTTTTATTTTTTCCATTTTTGGAATTCTGACACTGAGACAGGGATTCGGGCTTCTGCTTGGAGCAGAATCTGCTATGATTCTTCCGCTGACAGTTGTGGTTACAGTAGCATTTGTGATCGTCTGTCTTGTGCTTTATAAGCAGTCAAAAAAATCTAAAGCATAAAATAAAATCTATTTACGGATGTTTTCCCGGTACTGTGTAGGTGTGGTTCCGGTGAGGAGCCGGAAATGCCGGGTGAAGTAAGAGGGGCTTGCGAAACCGCAGTTTAACGCAATGTCCGTCACTGGTGTGTCTGTGAGAGTAAGCTGTCTGGCGGCCATAAGAAGACGTCTCTGGCGTACATATGCCATAGGTGTGGAACTCAGATATCTTTGAAAAATACGCTGGCATTCTCTGGCACAGATGCTGGCAACTGCCGCAATATCTTTTACGGAGATATTTTTTTCCAGATTCTGATCGATCCATGCCAGCATTTGCTTCAGGCGTAGTTCCTGGATTTCGGGAAGCTGTGGGGCAGAAAGGCCGCGGTTCTTTTCCAGAATGATCAGAAGTATTTCGGAGAGGGCGTTGCGTACCTGAAATTCATAGCCGGGCAATTCATCGGCGCAGGCAGAAAAGGCGTTGTCAAATGCCTGAAAAAAATGTTTATCACAAGATCTCGGGACGATATCTCCCGGGATTTTTATGAAAGCGGCGCCTTTTTCCATAAGGGGACGGATATAGCGGATATCAAAAACACTGCCCGGGGCGCCGCTTATGATCGATGGATCAAACACAAAAGAACGGTACAGGCACGGGGAAGGGACAAGACCGATAAAAGAATGAAGAATGCCAGTATTGATAAAACAGCCTTCCCCTGCATGGACATCGTAAAAAGTATCACCGATCCCGATTCTGACGCTGCCTTCCATCAGCATAAAAATCTCCAGTTCATTATGCCAGTGTGCGGGAATATTTCCGGTAATGAATTTATGGATATCGCCTCTGTTTGCAACCAGATCGAAGAGATATCTTTCCTGTTCCGGGAATTCCTGTTGGTGGATATCGGTTTCCACCCAGTTTGCATTACGTATCATAAAAAATCTCCCTGTCGTTTTTGTTATAGTATACACCGCTATTTTTACAGCAGCAACTGTGTGTCGGATTGTATAATAAAAGAAAATACTGATGTCTGTTTTACAGACGGTGATTAAGAAGGATGTCAGTTGCCATATGGATCAGGGAGGAAAGTTATTATGGATCTGAAAAAGAAAAGTCAAACGATGGACATGACGAAGGGAAGTCCGACCTCGCTTTTGCTGCGTTTTGCCATGCCGCTTTTTCTTGGAAATCTGCTTCAGCAGTTTTATAATCTTGTAGATACCTCGATTGCGGGAAATCTGCTGGGGGATGGAGCGCTTGCACAGATTGGTGCTACTGCGGCGTTATATAGTCTGATCACGAATTTTGCGTTTGGAATGAATAATGGACTGGCTCTTGGAGTGAGCCGGAACTTCGGAGCAGGAGACCAGCAGGGAGTGAAGAAGTCGGTGTGCTGGATGACGTGTTTGTCCTGCTTTTGCTCAGTTGTGCTGACTGTCGCTTTTTTGATATTTCGAAAAGGACTGCTTCAGGTGATGCAGATCCCGGATGATGTGATGGACGGAGCTTTGCGCTATCTGACGATCATTCTGGCGGGAATTCCGCTGACTATGCTGTATAATCTGGAGGCGAGTCTTTTACAGGCTGTAGGAAACAGTGTGATGCCCCTTGTTTTTCTGCTTTTCAGCAGTGTCCTGAATGTGGGACTGGATTTCTGGTTTATGGGACCGTTGGGACTGGGAGTACAAGGTGCTGCGTCTGCGACAGTTCTGGCTCAGGGAATCAGCGCCGGGATCGGTTTGGGGTATATTGTGCGCTATTATCCGGAACTGAGATTTTCGAAAAATGAATTCAAAGTGAAGAAGAATTTTGTAATAGAGATGTTTTTCTCCGGTTTAAGTATGGGGATGATGAATGCTATTTATTGTATTGGCAGTGTGATCCTTCAGAGCAGTATCAATGCACTTGGAAGTGTTTATATTGCGGCGCAGGTTGGAGGCAGGAGGCTTGCGGAACTGTTTTATATTCCAGGACTGGCACTTGGAACCAGCACGGCGATCTATGCCAGCCAGAACTATGGGGCGGGCCTGGGAAAAAGAATCCGCAGAGGCTGTCGGACAGCAATTCTTCTGTATGGGATCTGGTGGATCATTGCACTTATGTTTACTTTTACCCTGGCACCGGCAGCGATCCGGCTTCTTACCGGAAGCAGCAACCCGGAGGTGATCTCTAACGGACTGCTTTATCTTCGGGTCAGCATCCCCATGATCCCGCCAATGGCAGTGCTGGTAATCTTACGAAACGCACTGCAGGGAATGCAGCACCTGAAAGCACCTTTGATATGCAGTACGTTGGAACTGATCGGTAAAGTTATCTTTGCCATCTGGCTCGTCCCGGTCTGGGGCTATATCGCCGTATGCATCTGCGAACCTGTGACATGGGTGATCTGCTGTGCGTTTATTGTCGGGGCTGCGGTGGTTTTCCGGAAGGAGTTTCAGACAGCAGAGTGACAGGGTACATACCTTTCAGATCTTTTGCATACACTGTAAAAAAGCGTCTTCGGGGGCTTGGCAGTGAAAGATTATATTGAGGAACGTGCAGTTGAGATCGCAGGATATATTGTGGAAACAAAGGCGACGGTGAGGCAGGCGGCGAAGAAGTTCGGGATCAGTAAGAGTACGGTACATAAGGATTGTGTGGAACGGCTGAAAGTGATCAATCCGGTACTTGCCATGGAAGTTCGGAAGGTACTGGATGTGAATAAGCAGGAGCGGCATATCCGGGGAGGACTTGCTACGAGGGAAAAATATCTGCATGCACATATGCGGTGAAAAATGTCTGAGTTATTCTCTGAATTACTTCAGTTGACATACCGGGTAAGATGTGCGAAGATTTACCATATAATAAAACAGCAAAACACATCACAGAGGAAAGAGAGGATTTTATCATGCTGAAACAGTTATCCATCTACGCAGAAAATAAAAAAGGTGTTATGCAGAACATTACCGGGATCCTGAAGAATGAGGACATCAACATTCTGGGATCAGTTACCAATGACAGTGCAGAGTACGGAATCGTGCGAATGGTAGTTTCTGATCCGGATAAGGCGAAGGAGGCACTGATCGCTGCCGGATATCTCTGTCACGTGATCGATGTGATCGGTGTGGAAGTTGAGGATAAAACCGGAAATCTGAATGATCTGCTTCTTACACTGAAGGACAGCAACGTGAGCGTGGATTATCTGTATCTCTCTTTTAATCGTGATTCCGGAAAACCGATCATGGTATTCCATACCGAGGACACCATGGAAGTAAGAGCCTGCCTGAAGTCCAGAGGATACACAGTTTTATAAAAGCAGAATTTTATCCGGACAGCAATGTTGTGCCCATCGGATCAATATTAAAAAGTTCTATATTATAAACATTAAATATTAATTTTACAAATGTATATGGTCATGCTATCATATAGCCATAATAGTTCTTAACCTGTAAACAGCCACCTCAGGATATGTGAATATCCTATATCATACAGGCCCGGAACTAAAAAAACTCATCACATAAAGTTAATAATTACACCCATGAAGGGATCTGTGGATCAGCGTACACAGATTCTTTCGAAGAAAGCTGTTACATCAGCGGAGTTTTCTGTGTCTCCAATGATGTGGCAGCTTTTTTCTTTGATCCTGAAAAAATTCGCAGTAATTTCACAAAAACATGATACATTATGAAGCGTGTTATAATCAGGTCTGTGAGAAATGACAGAATCATAAAAATATGGCAAATCGAAATACGAATATCTGCTTCAGCGAAAAAGCCGAAACTGTTTATTTCTGGCAGAACTCAAAATCCGACGGAAAAGAATCAGACAGAAGAGGAAAAAATGATGAGATTGATAAAAAAACAAAGTGTGGGAAAAAACATCAGGCGAAAGAACAGCAGTTGGGTCTATATCCTGGCCTTTCTGTTTCCTGTGATGATATTTGCGGCAGGTTTTGCAGTGAAAGGAGTTTATCCTTTTGGGGAAAATTCGGCGCTTGTTGTTGATGGTGTTCATCAGTATACAGCCTTTTATAAGGAACTTTTAAGCCAGCTGGAAAAAGGCGCAGGGTGGACGTATTCCACACATTCCATGGGTTATGATTTTTACGGCCTGTTCTGTTATTATCTCAGCAGTCCGTTCAGCCTTCTTGTGCTGCTGTTTATGAAATTCATGTATGTAAATGTAAATGATGCAGTAACAGCTGTGATCCTGATCAAGGTTGGGCTTTGCAGCGTGTCCATGGCCTGGTATTCCGGGAAAAAATATCCAGGCAGAGGGAGTATGGCGGTTTCTCTTGGATGCATGTATGCGTTGTCAAATTTTCTTATGGGATACTACAGTAACGTAATGTGGCTGGACTGTATCATGCTTCTTCCGGTATTGGCATACTTTATCGAGCAGCTGGTATATACCGGAAAATGGTACGGGTATTGCCTGGTGCTTGGGTGCTGTATTTTAACCAGTTATTATATGGGATTTATGTTATGTACCTTTTCGGCTCTCTATTATCTGGCAAATCTGGCTATCATAAAATCTGACCAGCGGCCGGAGAAAATATTGCATTCTCTGCTGAAATTTGCCGGGTCTTCCATTGCCAGTGCATGTCTTGCGGGAATTACTCTGATTCCTGGCATTGTGGCTGTATCCAGGACTGCAGCAGCAGAGGAAGCTGGAACAGGGCTTGCCGGTGTTTACGGAGATATCTGGAAGCAGCTGGGAGCGCTGATGGAGGATTCTCTGTCTTTTGTGAAATCCAGCGAACAGGGAGATGTGAATCTTTACTGTGGCTGTGCAGTGCTGCTTTTTGCAGGGATGTATTTTCTGAACAAAGAAATCCGTACCGTGGAAAAGATCATGACGGGAGCGTTGGTCATTTTTTACTTTGCGGGTTTTCATATCACAGCGTTAAATCTTCTGCTTCATGGAATGCATAAACCGGTGGGAATCCCCAACCGTTTTGCTTTTATCCTGATCTTTCTGCTTCTGAGGATGTCCTGCGATGCGTGGGGGAAAACAGAGAAGGTGAGTGAAAAGCGGCTGTTCGCGGGATTTGCTGCGGTGGAAATATTCTGCATGGTTGTGGGGATTAAAAGTGGAAAAGCAGGAGAGGTTCTGCTTACAGAAGGGATTCTTGCGGGAATGTTTCTTACAGTGTGGACGGGAAATTATTTTTGTGGAAAACTTTCAAGACATCCGTTTGGCTGTGTGGAAATCCGAAAAATCTGTGGAGGGGTACTGGCTGTTTTGATCCTGGCTGAGACAGGAATTCACGGAATTGTCAGCATTACAGATAACGGAACTGCAAATCGCGATATTTATGTGGAAAGTGAGCAGGAGATTGGTGGATTACTGGAGTCTGCCGGCGTGGATCAGGTGGATTACCGCACTGCGATCGTAAATCCCCTTGTGAGAAATGAAGAAATACTGTATCAGCTGAACGGGATGTCCATGTATTCTTCCACCAATACAGAGGAAATGTGGAATTTTGTGAAGAACATGGGGTTTGAAAATCTGGAAAATCGTTTTCAGTATGCAGGATCTACGGAAGTGATGGATATGCTTCTGGGGATACGATATCTGTTTTGCAGGAATACAAGAACCCTTCATACTGCTTATAAAAAGATTGCAGAAAGCCAGTCATTTGACCTGTATGAAAATCCACGGGCTCTGCGATCCGGATATATGGTCAGCTATTCTGTGCTGGATTATGCAATGGAAGGAACAGACCCGCTTGAAGTTCAGAACCGTCTGCTCAGTGGTATTGTAGGAAAAAGACTGTACAAAATGCAGACAGTCAATTCTGATACTGCCCTGATTGGAAACACAACTTTTAATATCCATCTGAAAAAAGGAGAACATGGATATCTTTATATTCCGGGAACAGAACCGGATACAGTGACGATTAATGGACAGGAGCAGAAGTCTGATTATTGGAATAATAATTTTCTGGATCTGGGAACTTATAATGTGGATACCATTGTGCAGGTAACTACGGGTACCGGTATGCACGAGGCTGTTCTGGGAACATACCAGGAATCTGAACTGGATTCCATTTATGAAGAACTTTCTTCTCAGCAAATGGATCTGAAGGATGGAAAAGGCAGTATATCTGTAAAAAAAGACGGAATTCTTATGCTCAGCGTATTCTATGACCCGGATATGAAGGTTTATGTGGACGGAGAAAAAGCCGATGTAAAAAGTATTCAGGGACTTACCGGCGTGAAACTTTCACAGGGAACGCATATAATTACCATGAAATATCAAACTCCGGGATTGAAAACAGGAGCAGTTCTTTCTATATTAATGGTGGGAATACTGGGAGCGATCTGCTTTGCCCGAAAATTCAGAAACAGGTAAATAACAGACAACGATATAAAAAGAGAAATGGGGAGTGTAAAATATGAAAATTGCCATGATAAACGGACAGAATCACAAAGGTTCTACCTATCATATAGGAAAAATGCTGGCAGATAAGCTGGCAGAAAAGATCCGCAGGAATTATGGCCATGTGAAACCAGGGCTGAAAACAAAAGCTTACTTCGAGGTTATGCGTAAGCTTGTAAAGAGCGGCTGGAATGAAGTGGATGTGGCTTACTGGAAGGAACATGGCTGGACAGAAAAGGCCAGACCGTGGAAGTAAAACTTCCATTTTCGCAGGGTTGTGACATCTATGAAGAAAACTGCGTTAAACCCCTGTAAAATCAGCAAAAATTCTTTATAAAACACCTTGACAAGCTCTGTATTTACGGTCTATAATGAGCAAGCGTGCGAATGAAACGTTATATTTTCGCA
>OGOL01003287.1_pt1 | contig 11192 bp, 19 predicted proteins | sample 1552641 | NCBI WGS metagenome assembly OGOL01 (sample SAMEA2580140, study PRJEB22360) | human gut metagenome | biome: human gut; feature: human-associated habitat; material: faeces | place: Denmark | collected 2008/2010 | reverse complement strand
GTATTTTAAGCAGGAAGACAGCAGACTAAAAAGAATTGGCTGGTCCTTGCTGGCAACACGAAGAAGGGTAAAGGAGATACAGAATGGAAATGCAGTTTAAGGTTCCGGGCCCACCAAAGGGAAAAGCAAGGGCGAGAACATTTTATAATCCAAAACTTGGGAGAATGCAGAGCATTACTCCCGAGGGAACTGTTCTCTATGAAAACCTGATAAAAACAAGTTATGTTCAGCAGGCAAAAGAGAACAGGTTTGAAGGGTATTTTAATAAAGAGCCTATTCACATGTACATTGAGGCAGTTTTCGAAATACCCAAAAGTACAAGCAAGAAAAGACGTTTGTTAATGGAAGCAAGAGAAGGACTTCCATGTAAGAAACCGGATGCGGATAATATAGCAAAGGTTATATGTGACGCATTAAATAAAGTAGCTTATGGAGACGATACACAGATTTGTGAACTGGAAGTACATAAAAGGTACACAGAGCAGAATGAAGAAGCTGGTGTGTTGGTAGGCATAGAGACTACGCAAGGAGACTAAGAGAATGGCAAGACCAATAAAAAAAGGTTTGGAATACTTTCCCTTTGATGTTGGTTTTTTCTCAGATAAAAAGGTGAAAATCTTGAAAAGCAGATATGGAGCAGATGGCATAGTTATATATCAATATCTGCTTTGCGAGATTTACAAGGAGAATGGTTACTTTCTAATTGTTGATGAAGATTTGGAATACATTATTTCAGATGATTTAAACATGGAAAGCAACAAGGTGAAGCAGGTATTAAACTTCTTATTGGAACGGTCACTGTTTGATAGCACACTTTTTCAGTCGGACAAGGTTCTTACCTCTGCCGGAATACAAAAAAGGTATCAGGAAGCTGTTAAGACAAGAGCCAGCAAAAAAGCAATTGTAGTTGATAATTATTGGCTTTTGAGTAAGGAAGAAACAGCATCCTATATTAAAGTTACCCTTTTTGAAGATAAATCTGAGATTAATAAGCATAAATCCGAGATTAATCCTAATTTGTCTGTAGAAAAAACACATAAAGTAAAGGAAAGTAAAATAAAGGAAAATAAAGAAAATAAAAGCAGTGGCTATTTTTCTGATAAAAAATTAAATGAATTATTCGAGCAATATCTGATAATGCGTGAGAAGAAAGGAAAACCGGTGGTTGGCTATCAGTTAAAGATTTTAATTGACCGCTTAAATCAGGTGGCAGCAAACACAAAAGAGAAGATAGAAGTTGTTAGTAATGCAATAGCAGGAGATTGGAACACATTTTATCCGATTAAACGCAACACAAAGAAAAACACCTTTGCTGCATTTGAGAAACGTGAATATGATCATGATGCATTGGAAAAGCAGGCACTGTTAAATAACCGGAAGATGTTTGACGATATGAAGAAAGGAAAAACTAATGAACAGATTTAATTCTAACGTGGTTGTAGAGATAAATAATAGAATTGCAGAACTGGACCGACAGGAGTTTATGATTCAAATGGCAGATTTTTTATCATACGAAGACAAAGAACAGTTGAGAGCAATCGCAAGGGAAAGAGCACAGCTGGAACTAAAAAGAAAACAGTTAGGCAACTAGCCAGCAGGAGGAACAGCGTTAGTGAGAAATACGGAAAAAGCATTTGGACACATATTAACGCATGAAGAAGATTTATTCGTTAATTTTGGAAGACCGAGAAGTTATGCTGTGAAAGCATTCAGGTCTAAACCATATGCAAATGAATTAAAAGTTGGAGGAAAGAAAAATGGCAAAAATATCAAAAGAGGAGCAGGCGAGACGTGAAGGAATGGCTTATGCTTTAAGGCTTGCCAAGGAAAAGGGAATAGATGCATTGGAAGAAGATTTGAAGATGCGAAATGCGATAGACCTACCTTTAAGGGTATCTAAGGCAGATTTAGATAAATTCAGTGATAATGTTAAGTACAATACAATTCTATACATAAAAATTCTAATGGCCGTAACAATGCATGATGAATTTGGTTTTGGTAACAAAAGAATTAAGCAGATGTTTAAAAGATTTGACCTAAAAGCTGAATGAATTGCAGAGGATTACAGCAATTGGGAAGAGCAGGTAAAAATAATTGCAGAAGAATGTGGAATTGATATGGAGACTGAAAGAAGAGTCTTAAGTACAATGATTAAATAGCAACAAAAAAGGAGTGTGACAGAAATGAAAAATACATTATCAGATTTGAATAACTATTTATTTGAAGCAATCGAAAGAATAAATGATGATGATTTATCTGATGAAGAATTGGATAAGGAAATTAAAAGAAGCGAATCAGTCAATAAGATTGCTAAAACAATCATTGACAATGGTAATTTGGCATTACAGGCTAAGAAACACCTTGATGAATATGGAAGAGGCGAGGATGTGGAAATGCCTATGCTTGGAATTACGAACAAATGAATATCAGAAGAAAATAAAGAGTTAAAGCAGCCTGTGAAAAATCTTCAAAAACGTGTTAAGAAAATGGAGGATTGGTAGTAATGCCTGGAATGAAATATACACATGAAATGAGACTGTTCATCCTGGAAAATTACAAAGGAAGATACAATCAGGAATTAGCTGATTTATTTAACAGAAAATTTCATACCCATGTAACAAGAGGGATGATGAAGTCTTATAAGGCAAACCATAAATTAAACTCAGGAATAAGTGGTGAATTTAAAAAGGGTTGTGTACCTCATAACAAGGGAAAGAAAATGCCCAAAGAAGTTTACGAGAAAGCAAAACACACCATGTTTTCAAAAGGTAATATCCCGGTAAATCATAGACCTGTAGGTAGTGAGAGAATATCAAAAGATGGATATGTAGAGGTTAAGGTTGAAGAGCCTAATAAGTGGAAACTAAAACAGAGAATTGTTTATGAAGAACTTAAGGGCAGAATTCCTGAAGGTTCTACAATAATATTTCTTGACGGAAACAAGTTGAATTTTGATATTAATAATTTGAAATGTGTATCCAGATCAGAACTGCTATATCTTAACCGCAACGGTTTGAACAACTCGAATGAAGTAACGGAAACAGGTATTCTAATGGCGAGATTAGACAGTGCTAAGAACAAACGCAAAAAGAAGTTAAGAGAGAAAAATGTTAAGAAATGTTAAGGAGTGAAACAAATACCAAAATATAAGTTGGAAGGAGATGTAGGATTATGTTGAAAATAAAAGATGATATAGATCTAAATGAACTTAGAAAGTTTGGCTTTAAAACAGGTAAGGAATGGGCAGATTCAGGAGAACGTTGTCTGCAAGGCGGTGGATTTGAGTATATGCACGGATGGTGGCATAAATTCCTGATGGATGAGGAAGATGAAAATAAGATAGTCTATATATCTGAAGCATATGATATTCCTAGTGTTCAAATATCCGTAAGGACAGATTTTCATAGAGATATATATGTAGATGTTGCTATAGAGGGAAGCTATCATTCTTCGGATTTAGATGTTGTAACGGAAACTATATATGAGTTAACTAAGGCAGGACTGCTAGAAATAAATTAGATGGTGGAACAGGTGAAATGCGGAAAGGAGAGTGATTAGAATGCGATTAATAGATGCAGATAAATTAATGGGAGAATTACATGAATCATTGAAAGGTGATTGCGATTTGAGAAAAGATTATGAATTTATGGGCATAGATGAGTTCATTGAAAATCAGCCAACAGCCTATGACGTGGATAAGGTTTTGGAACAATTAGAATATAGCAGAGTGCCTAATACTGGTATTGCAGGTTATCACAAAGTGGTCGAGATAGTGAAAGGCGGTGGAGTTAAATGATACACAAAATTAAAATACTTGAGCAGTTTGCTGATGAAATAATCAGGGGTAATAAAAACTTTGAGATAAGAAAAAACGATAGAGGTTATCAGAAAGGTGACCTTATCAGGTTTGAAGTTGCTGATGAATATGGGAACAGACTAGATGGAAGAAGGTACACAAAACACCCTTTACACGATAAGTTATATGAGATTACATATGTGCTTAGTGGATGGGAAATTGAAAAAGATTATGTTGTACTTGCAATTAAGCAGAAAGAAAGAAAGGAGAACGAATATGACAAGTTACGAATTTGAAAAGGCTGCAAAGAATGCAGTAATTAAAGTATTAAACGAAAATATTAACATTAGCGAATTAGACCTAGTGTGGTTTGCGCACGAATTAGGTTATAAGAAGTGTACTATTTGGGGACAGCCAATGGGTGACAGATATGCAGAAGTTACATACAACAGAGACAAGGATGAAATGTATGTTGATATTTACAAAAAGATTAGTAATACAAAAATTCAAAGAGAAGAATTTGACATGGAAGCGTGGTGATTAGAATGCGATTAATAGATGCAGATAACTTCAAAGGTAAAGTAATCGCAAGTCACTGTTACAGTGGAGTGAATAGGCTGAAAAGTATTAATGATGTACCGACCGCCTATGATGTGAATAAGGTGATAGAAGAACTAAAAGAAATGGGTAATAAATATTGTAAAAGTGTAGAGTGTAATGGTGAATGTGATTGTTGTGAACATGCAAGTATGATGCAAGGTGTAATAAAAATAGTGAAAGGCGGTGGAATAGATGGCGTGCATATTAGGAATTGAAGCACCCTGCGACGAATGCAGAATGTGCGAGAGTGTACAAGCTGGAAAGAGCGAAGAAGAATAGAAGCAACAGAACATTGACAATTGAATATTGGTAGGTGGAATGGTATAATTCAAGTATTATAAGAAATGAGGAGTACTATGTTAAAAAAGTTAGTAAGATGGTTGCTTTTTTCAGTAATTGTTGGCTTATTGCCGCTTTTTTTAAAATTACTAGTAACGAAAATGCTTAATATATCATGTGATGAATCAACATTATATTTAGAAATTTTTTCCTTCAACTTGGTATTATGTGTTGATGGATTAAAAACATTGAATGATGTAGATAACAGTAGAAAAGCTAAAGAATTATTGTATGCAAGTTTAATAATCAGTGTAATTATTATGTCATTTTTATATGGCATTTTATTACTAAATGATTATAAAAAACAAGGATTTAATTTAGAACCAGTACATATTTGCTCTATAATTTTTACGGCAATGATTGTAATAGTTGATTTTATAACACAATTTCTAGGAGGGGCAGATGATGAATGAGTTAATAAATAATGCTGCGATTGTGTCAACAATTGTTTCGGTAATTGTAGCTATAATTTCTGTGTATAATGCAATTAGGGAAATAAATAAAAGAAGAAATGAAGAAAGTATCGAATGTAGAATTGAGAAGAAGATTTTAGAGATGGAACTATTGAAAAATAAAATGAATCAGCTACAAAGAGAAATAGATGAAGAGATAGAACAGTTGGAAGGACAAGAAAAAGAATTAAGCAAAGAGTACGACAAATTAATAAAAAAATACAAAAAATAATAACAGACCAACTACCAATATTCGGTGGTTGGTTTTTTTATGCATAAATTTTGGAAAGGATGATGATAGTGACAAGGAAAGAATTGGAAGCCTACAAGGTTAATGAAAGATTAATTGAGCGTAACATGAAAAAGATAGAAGATGAAAAGTACAAAGATATTCCGACAGTGTATGGAAAAGTTAGAAGTTCAATGAATGAACATCCCTACATTGAAACACACATGGCAGTGCAAATGGAAGAACCTGTGGAATCAGATAAACGGATACATAAGCTGCAAAAATGGGAACAGGAAGTGAGTAAAGCAAGAAGTGACAATGCGAAAATAGAAGAGTTTATTGAAAGCATTGTAGATGTGACTGTGAAGGAAATTTTTACACTAAGATACATTGAAGGAAAGAAGGTTTCTGATGTTGCAAAGGAAGTTGGGTATACTCATGGACGAGTATCGCAAATAATATCAAAACAACTAAAAGATTAACCAAATTAACACAATTAACAGAAATAGTATGATACAATTACACTTGTAAAAGTAGGTTAATGTAAAGCTTATTTTTCATTTTTAAATTCATACTCCTCGAGAAATGAAACAGTTAAGGTAGTCGAAGGACTACCTTTTTCTGTTGAAAATTGTCATATTATGGGATATGATAAAAGAAAAGACTTGGAGAGAATGAAAAAGTGAACGAAAAGTATATTTTATCTACATTAAATGAATTTAATATACCAGAAATACCAAAAGAAATAAATTTTTGGATGATAAGGACGAAAAAAGGATATTTTTATGACGAATTTGTTGAAAATAAATTTGTTGCATTAGGATGGAATGCCATAAATAAAAATACAGACGTAAGTAAGAGCAGTCAGGAAACGTTAAAAGAATATTTGTCAAATACTTATGGAGAAAAGCGTCCTAAATTAGCAATAAATAAATGTAACAATTTCATTAACGAGATAAAAGAGGGAGACATTTTATTAATTCCAAATAAAGGAACTAGAAAAATAACTTTTGCGATAGCAGGTGAATATTATGAAGAGTGTTTTAGTGAAAAAGATGAGTTAAGTATAATTGAAAAAATAAATAATAGTGATGTTCAAGTTTATTCGGTTGAATGCCCATATAACAAAAGAAGAAGAATAAAGATATTGAAAACGGTGTATACTAAGAATATTAATATACATTTATATATGGCTTTGACTAATTATCATGGCTTGAGTAATTTGGCAGATTATGCAAAAAATATTTTGGATAGTGTGTATCCCATATACATATATAACAACATTTGTTCATTACAAGTTGGTATAAATAATCAAGATGAAATAGATGCTCATTCATTATCAATGTTGACCGCAGGGATTATTGATTGTTTACAGTTAATAACTGGTGAAAAGAAGATATGTACAACAATGAATCTTAATTCACCCGGGAAAATTTCGTGGTGGATTACTGATAAAAAACAACAGGATAATATTGAAAGAAAAGCCTTTGATTTCTTAAAAAAAGGTAGTAGCAAAGTGATATTATTAGCAATTATTATAGGGATAACAGGTGGTGAAATAAAAGCTGGAAATGTTGAAATATCTCTTCCCGGAATTGCTAAAGTTATTGAGGACATAAAAACGATTGATTCAACTGTGAAAAAGAAAGAAATTGAGGTTGAACAATTAGAAATTGAAAATTTTAATGATAAATAAATTTCTGTATCCAAATGGTGGATCAGAAACATATATCTTCAAATTAGGAGAATATTTAGAAAAACAGGGACACAAAGTAGAGTTCTTTGGAATGGAACATGAAGGAAGGTGTGTAGGAAACAATGTAGATGCGTATACATCTGATATGGACTTTCATGGTGGAAGTAAATTAGCAAAATTAACATATCCATTAAAAACAATCTATTCCAAAGAAGCAAGAACAAAGATTAGACAGGTACTGGATGATTTTCAGCCAGATGTGTGTCATATTAATAACTTCAACTATCAGTTGACACCAAGTATTATTGTAGAAATCCAGAAATGGAAAAAACAGACAGGAAAGAACTGTAGAATCGTATTTACAGCACATGACTATCAGCTTGTCTGTCCAAACCATATGTGTAACAATCCTAACACACATGAAAACTGTGAAAAATGTTTAGGTGGACATTTCTTAAATTGTACAAAAGGAAAATGTATCCATGGAAGCACCGCAAAGAGTGCAGTTGGAACTATGGAAGCTGAGTTTTGGAAATTAAAAGGAACTTATAAATATATTGATGCAATGATCTGTTGCAGTCATTTTATGAAAAAAAAGTTAGATAGTAATCCATTGTTTGCAAAGAAAACAATTGCAATGCATAATTTTATTGATAAAGTAGAATGGAAAAATACAGAGAAAAAAGACTATGTTCTATATTTTGGACGTTTTTCTGAAGAAAAGGGAATTGGGACATTAATTGATGTATGTAAGTTATTACCAGATGTTCCATTTATCTTTGCTGGAACTGGTCCGTTAGAAGATCAAATTGAAGGAATTCCAAACATTAAGAATGTCGGATTTCAGACAGGAGAAGACTTAGAAAAACTGATCAGAGAAGCAAGATTTTCTATTTATCCATCAGAATGGTATGAAAACTGCCCATTCTCAGTGATGGAATCACAGATGTATGGAACTCCAGTATTAGGAGCGAACATTGGTGGAATTCCAGAGCTGATTCAGGAAGGAAAAACAGGAGAATTATTTGAAAGTGCAGATACAGCGGATCTGAAAGAAAAAATCAAACATCTGTGGGAAGACAAGAAATTAACAGCTTCTTATACAGAAAATTGTAAAGATATCAGTTTTGATACAATTGATGAGTACTATGAGAAGTTGATGAAGATTTATACAGGAAGAGTTCGAGGAAATCGAGCAGCAAATAAACAAAAAGGGAAGTTGAGTGAGAAAAATATGAGTAAAGATAAGAAAGTTAAGAAGTTAAATGGTACAGTTATTGTTACATATCGTTGTAACGCAAGATGTAATATGTGTAATCGTTACAAGAAACCATCTACACCAGATGAAGAAATCAGCTTAGAAACAATTAAGAAGTTACCACCAATGTACTTTACAAACATTACTGGTGGAGAACCATTTATCCGTACAGACTTAAAAGATATTGTACGTGAATTACAGAAAAAATCCGATCGTATCGTTATTTCAACAAATGGTTTCTTTACAGATCGTATTGTAGATCTGTGTAAAGAGTTTCCTAATGTTGGAATTCGTATTTCTATCGAAGGATTAGAAGAAACAAATAATAAGATCCGTGGATTAGAAAATGGATTCCAGCGTGGATATACAACATTAAAGAAATTAAGACAGATGGGTATGAAAGACGTTGGATTTGGTATGACAGTACAGGATGCAAACTGTAAAGACTTAGTACCTCTTTATAAGATTTCAGATAAGATGGGAATGGAATTTGCAACGGCTTCCTTACATAACAGTTTTTACTTTGTAGAAGCAAAGAATATCATCAAAAACCGTCCAATGGTTGCAAAACAGTTTGAAAACTTAGTAAATGAACTGTTAAACAGCAATTCACCAAAGAAATGGTTCCGTGCTTACTTTAACCATGGACTGATCAACTATATCTATGGACAGAAAAGATTACTTCCATGTGATATGAGTTTTGATACATTCTTTATTGATCCATATGGTGATGTTATGCCATGTAATGGAACAAAAGATAAAGAAGTTATGGGTAACTTAAATAAACAAAGCTGGAATGAATTATGGAATAGTAAAGAAGCAGAAGAAGTTCGTAAGAAAGTTCGTTGCTGCGATCGTGACTGCTGGATGATCGGTTCTGTATCACCTGCTATGCATAAGTATATTTGGGTTCCTGCTCTTTGGGTTATGAAACATAAATTCTTACGTTTCTTTAAGAAGAAAAAATATAGCATGTATGAAAACAAGATTGTTCGTGATTATAAGAAGGGTATTGTTACGAAGGAAGAACTTGATAGGTGTTCTACCTGCGATATGTGTGCGACGATCAATGATGGATTGTCTGCGGCTTCTAAGGAGCAGTTAGTTGGTAAGAGTGGAGAAGAGATTGTGGATGCGGATATTGCGGCACAGATGGAGAAGTAGAAGATGGAAAAACAGTATAATATTGCAGTAGCAGGAACAGGGTATGTAGGATATAGCAACATTGTTGAGTCAAAATCATCATGTTACGGCTGTAGATATCGTGCCAGAAAAAGTTGATTTGATTAATCAAAGAAAATCACCAATACAAGATGAGTATATTGAAAAATATTTAAAAGAAAAAAATTTAAATTTAAAAGCAACATTGAATGCAGATGAAGCATATAAACAAGCAGACTTTGTTGTTATTGCAGCACCAACTAACTATGATAGTGCAACTCAGCATTTTGATACAAGTGCAGTGGAAGCAGTAATTAGTTTGGTTAAAAAAAATAATCCGGATGTAATTATGGTAATTAAATCTACGATTCCAGTAGGGTATACAGCAGAAATTAGAGAAAAAATGGATTGTGAAAATATCATTTTTAGTCCAGAATTTTTAAGAGAATCAAAGGCTTTATACGATAATTTGTATCCAAGTAGAATTATTGTAGGAACAGATTTAAATAACGAAAAATTAGTGAAAGCAGCACATGTATTTGCAGAGTTATTACAGGAAGGTGCAATAAAGGAAGATATTGATACTTTATTTATGGGATTTACAGAAGCGGAGGCGGTTAAGTTATTTGCCAATACATATCTAGCATTAAGGGTTAGTTACTTTAATGAATTAGATACTTATTGTGAAAGTAAGAATTTAGATACAAAGCAAATTATTAATGGGGTTTGCTTAGATCCTAGAATTGGAAATCATTATAATAATCCTTCATTTGGATATGGAGGCTACTGTTTGCCTAAGGATACAAAACAGCTTTTAGCTAATTATGCAGATGTACCACAGAATATGATGAGTGCAATTGTAGAAAGCAATAAGACAAGAAAAGATTTTATTGCAGATCAAGTATTAAAGATGGCGGGATACTATAATTATTCTGAAGCTAATAATTATTCTAGCCAGCAGGAAAAATTATGTATAATAGGAATTTTCCGTTTAACAATGAAAAGTAATTCTGACAACTTTAGACAAAGTAGTATTCAAGGGGTGATGAAGAGAGTAAAAGCAAAGGGTGCTACAATTATTATTTATGAACCAACGCTAGAAAATGGAAGTACTTTTTTTGGAAGCAAAGTTGTAAATGATTTAAATAAATTTAAAGAACAGTGTGATGCTATAATTGCTAACAGATACGATGATTGTTTAGATGATGTATCTGAAAAAGTGTATACAAGGGATATTTTTGGACGAGATTAAGAGGTGTTATATGAGGATATTGATTATTCGAAATTTTCCTAGCTATATGGATGTCGAAAATAATACATATAATATACAAGAAGTAGGGCTTGCCAAAGCGTTGGTAAGAAAAGGACATATTTGCGATATCATATTTTGGACAGATAAAGAAGAAAAAGATGTTGTATTATTGGTAGATAATAAATGGAGCGTGCATGTATTTTATAGAAAAGGAAAAACAAAATTAAAAAATACGATTTATACAAATTGTGAAGAATTATTTGAAAAACATGACGAGCGCCCAACCAGCAGTTTTCTTTATTCTCTGGTAATGGATTCTTATTCTATGGGTTATACAGCTACCGGTTATTCGGATATGCCGATCAATCATAAGGTTTTTCTTGCACAGTTTGATGCAATCAAGAAACTG